>ULQS01012547.1_pt1 | contig 9592 bp, 10 predicted proteins | sample 1954751 | NCBI WGS metagenome assembly ULQS01 (sample SAMEA4835662, study PRJEB28245) | human gut metagenome | biome: gut microbiome; material: fecal sample | place: Denmark | collected 2008 | reverse complement strand
GTAAGCCTATTTGTTCGTTTCATGAAAGATATTGAATACCCATCGTTCGTCTATTGAAAAATATCGGAAACGTTAAGTTATCATTTTTATTGAATAAAAAAATGGAAAGACTAGATAAAATGAATTATTATTTGTATCTTTGTCGCCCGATTTATATAGTATTGCGAATTGGGAAAGCTTAGTACATACAAGGTAGAATTGAAAAATATGTCAGAGGATGTGTGTCGTTACGAATATGTCCTCGACAATGATTTTTTCATTAGTATCGATGCTCCGGAAGTACAGAAAGGAAAACTGCATGTTGATCTGACTGTAAAAAAGAGTATGGGAGTTTTTGTGTTGACTTTCCATACAGAGGGAGCTGTAGTCGTTCCATGCGACCGTTGTCTGGATGATATGGAGATTCCTGTCACTACGGATGATGAGCTGAAAGTAAAAATGGGAGCTGCATTTTCCGATGAAGATGATATCGTAGTGGTTCCTGAGGAAGATGGCTATATTAATGTAGCATGGTTTATGTACGAGTTTATAGCATTGAGCTTGCCAATGAAACATGTACATGCTCCGGGCAAATGCAATAAGGCTATGATGGGAGCTTTGAGCAAGCATTTACGTACATCGGCAGATGATGAGGATTATATGGATGAGATGGAAGAAAATGATGCCGATACCGATGTGGAGCAGGAAATAGATCCACGTTGGAATGATTTAAAGAAAATATTAGATAATAATTAAATAAAGTTTTAGAAAAATGGCACATCCTAAAAGAAGACAATCAAAAACGAGAACTGCTAAGAGAAGAACTCATGACAAAGCAGTTGCTCCTACTTTGGCCATCTGCCCGAACTGCGGTGCATGGCATGTTTATCACACTGTATGTGGCGCTTGCGGTTATTACAGAGGTAAGTTAGCTATCGAAAAAGAAGCTGCTCTTTAATAAACGCTTTGTAGAACACGTTTGTGTGATTCACTGAAAGAATAAAGCCGGAGAGCTTTCGGCTCTTCCGGCTGTTTTTTTATAGGAATATGCAAACTAAAAACTGAAATGATGGAAAAAATAAATGCTGTAATTACAGGAGTCAGTGGCTATGTACCTGACTATGTTTTGACCAACGAGGAATTGTCAAGAATGGTCGATACCAACGATGAGTGGATTATGACCCGTATCGGAGTAAAAGAAAGACGTATCCTGAATGAAGAAGGATTGGGTACTTCTTATATGGCACGTAAGGCTGCAAAGCAGCTGATGCAAAAAACTAATTCGGACCCGGATTCGATTGATTGCGTAATAGTTGCAACGACTACTCCTGACTATCATTTCCCTTCTACTGCTTCAATTTTGTGTGATAAATTGGGCTTGAAGAATGCTTATGCCTTTGATTTGCAGGCTGCATGCAGTGGCTTCCTTTATGCAATGGAAACTGCGGCTGGCATGATTCAGTCTGGCAGACATAAAAAAGTGATCATCGTGGGTGCTGATAAGATGTCATCGATGGTGAATTATTCAGATCGTGCAACTTGTCCTATTTTCGGTGATGGTGCAGCTGCTTGCATGGTAGAAGCTACTACTGAAGATTATGGTATCATGGACTCTATTTTGAGAACAGATGGTAAAGGACTGCCTTTCTTGCACATGAAAGCTGGTGGATCTGTATGTCCTCCTTCTTATTTTACGGTAGACAATAAAATGCATTATTTGTATCAGGAAGGAAGAACGGTATTTAAATATGCTGTTTCTAATATGTCGGATGTTACAGCTCAGATTGCGGAAAGAAATGGTTTGAATAAGGATAATATCGACTGGATTGTTCCTCATCAAGCTAACCTGCGTATTATTGATGCCGTTGCTTCTCGTCTGGAAGTACCTTTGGATAAAGTGATGATTAATATCCAGCGTTATGGTAATACCAGTGCTGGAACATTGCCACTTTGTTTATGGGATTACGAAAAACAGTTGAAGAAAGGCGACAATATCATTTTCACTGCATTCGGCGCCGGATTTACCTGGGGAGCTACGTATGTGAAGTGGGGTTATGATGGTAACAAATAAGAAATAGAATTCAATATGAACACATACAAAAGAACGCATCCCAATCCGATGCGTTTTTTTGTATGTTACTAAAAACTGATTATGCACAAAGCCGGATTTGTAAATATTGTAGGTAATCCGAATGTCGGAAAGTCTACCTTGATGAACTTGCTGGTAGGGGAGCGTATCTCTATTGCCACGTTTAAGGCACAGACAACTCGTTACCGTATCATGGGTATCTTGAATACGGATGACATGCAGATTGTCTTCTCTGATACTCCGGGAGTCTTGAAGCCTAATTATAAACTTCAGGAGTCTATGTTGAACTTCTCTGAATCGGCATTGGTAGACGCGGATGTCTTGCTTTATGTGACGGATACTATCGAGAAGCCGGATAAGAATGCCGACTTTATGGAGAAAGTGCGTCGCGTAAAGGTTCCGGTTTTGCTGTTGATCAACAAAATAGATTTGACCAATCAGGAGGATTTGGTAAAGCTGGTCGAAGAATGGCATGAAATGTTGCCTGATGCTGAAATTATACCTGTATCGGCAAAGGCGAAGTTTAATGTGGATGTGGTGATGAAACGTATCAAGGAACTGATTCCTGATTCTCCTCCTTATTTCGGCAAAGACCAACTGACTGATAAGCCTGCCCGTTTCTTTGTGACTGAAATTATCCGTGAAAAGATTCTTTTATACTATGATAAGGAAATACCTTATGCGGTGGAAGTTGTAGTAGAGCAGTTCAAGGAAGAGGCGAAGAGCATTCATATCAATGCTGTGATTTATGTAGAACGTGAATCGCAAAAAGGCATTATTATCGGTCATCAGGGAAAGGCTTTGAAAAAAGTTGCTACCGAAGCACGCAAAACATTGGAGCACTTCTTCCAGAAATCAATTTACTTGGAAACATTTGTAAAGGTAGATAAAGACTGGAGAAGCTCGGATAAAGAACTAAAGAATTTTGGCTATCAATTAGATTAACGTATCGGCTGTGACAGCCGTAAATCAATAAGACAAATATGGGAAATTTAGTAGCAATCGTAGGACGTCCCAATGTGGGAAAGTCGACACTGTTTAATCGTCTGACCAAAACGCGTCAGGCTATTGTCAATGAACAGGCCGGAACAACCCGCGACCGCCAGTACGGTAAGTCGGAATGGCTGGGAAAAGAATTTTCGGTAGTGGATACCGGAGGCTGGGTAGTTAATTCGGATGATATTTTTGAAGGCGAGATCCGTAAGCAGGTTGTTCTGGCTATGGATGAAGCGGATGTTATTTTGTTTGTGGTTGATGTTACCAACGGGGTGACCGACCTGGATATGGAGGTAGCTTCTATCTTACGTCGTTCCAAAACTCCGGTTATTATGGTCGCAAATAAGACGGATAATAATGATTTGCAATACAATGCAGCCGAGTTTTATTCTTTAGGCTTGGGTGATCCTTATTGTATTTCTGCATTGAGTGGAAGCGGAACAGGTGATTTGCTGGATTTGATTGTAAGTAAGTTCAAGAAGGACTCCGATGAGATACTGGATGAAGAGATCCCTCGTTTTGCTGTGGTAGGACGTCCTAATGCCGGAAAGTCTTCTATCATCAATGCTTTCATCGGCGAGGAACGTAATATCGTGACAGAAATTGCCGGAACAACCCGTGATTCTATTTATACGCGTTACGATAAATTCGGATTTGATTTTTATCTGGTAGATACGGCAGGTATCCGTAAAAAGAATAAGGTCAGTGAAGATTTGGAATATTATTCGGTTGTCCGTTCTATTCGTTCCATTGAGAATTCGGATGTATGTATTCTGATGCTGGATGCAACAAGAGGTATAGAAGGACAAGATTTGAATATCTTTTCGCTGATACAGCGGAACCAGAAAGGACTGGTTGTTGTGGTAAATAAATGGGATTTGGTGGAAGAAAAGACTACGAAGGTAATGAAAAATTATGAAGAAGCCATTCGTAATCGTTTCGCTCCGTTTACTGATTTCCCGATTATCTTTGCTTCCGCATTGACCAAACAGCGAATTTTTAAGGTTCTGGAAGCTGCAAAGGAAGTTTATCATGCACGTACTACTAGAATACCGACTGCTCGCCTGAACGAAGAGTTGCTTCCTCTGATAGAGGCTTATCCGCCACCTTCGAACAAGGGGAAATATATCAAAATCAAATATATTACCCAATTGCCGAATACACAGGTTCCTTCGTTCGTGTTCTTTGCAAACTTACCTCAGTATGTGAAAGAACCATACAAGCGTTTTCTTGAAAATCAGATACGTGAACGTTGGAAACTTTCGGGTACTCCTATAAATATTTTCATTCGTCAGAAATAATTGGGCATTTCTGGGCGTTTGTGGAAAATCTTCTTTCCAGTTGTTTAAAACTGGGAGGAAGATTTTTTTATAAGTAGATAGTGCATTCGTACCTAATTATCTTATGCATAATTGTTAGTTGTCTAAAAAATATATATCTTTACTTATCATTACTACATTTTTGGAAAGGCGAGAGAACTACAATTAAATCTAATATTTTATGAAAATCTATGTTTTAATAATTGCTTGTATGCTATGTTCGACGACTGCATTTGCCCAATATTGTAGTCTTCAGAAAGGACAGAAACTTTATTATGAAGTTCTTACAGGTGAAAAGAAAATCGAAACCTATACTTCAGTAGTGGGTGTGGAAACTAAGAATGATTCTACTTTTATTACTTTGGGAGATTTTGCTCCAAAGATGAATGAAAAGATGAAGGATACCTTGTTTTACCACAAAGTGGCTTATGCAAATGGCAATACGCTGGTTTATCTACAGGATGAAGAATCTATGAAGAATAATATGTTTAGCTTGATGGCAGCAGCCTTGAATAAAAACGATATGACTGCGGCAAAGGAGAAGTTTGAGGTAAACGGGCAGATTTGTTTGCTTTTAAATGAAAAGCAGAAAAAAGGAGATAAAATTAAGGCTAATGAAATGAGTATCCGGATAAAGCCAGTAACGATGACTGTTTCGATAAAAGGTGAATATGAGGGTACAGAAACTATTTCTACACCGGCAGGTCAGTTTGATTGCGTAAAAGTGACTTATTCCATGAAGATGAAGTTTTTCATGTTTTCCGATGAAAGTCAGATTACCGAATGGTACGCCAAAGGTGTAGGGCTGGTGAAACATGAAGAAAAGAGTCGGAAACTTGGGCAGAAGATGGTAAAAACACTAACGAAAATAGCGGAGTAGCCTTTGTTCTGAAGTGACTTAACGAAAAAACGGATACTCTTTCCATTTAACCATGAAAGAGTATCCGTTTTTTCGTTTAAGAATAGAGAGGCGATTATCGTATTTCTTTTTCTCCTTCCGTCTTTACTTTTTTAAGCAAGTCGGATGCGAAGATAAAGTCGTTCAAACGTTGGTTGGTTGCACTGAATACTTCATTCTTTGTTCCTTCCCATTCTTTATGTCCCTGATAAATATATAATATGCTGTCACCTATCCCCAATACCGAATTCATATCGTGGGTATTGATTACGGTGGTCATGTTGTATTCGGTTGTGATGTCGTGAATCAATTCATCGATGACCAGTGAAGTCTTGGGGTCCAGTCCGGAATTAGGTTCATCGCAGAATAGGTATTGAGGCTGGAGGGCAATGGCACGTGCGATGGCCACACGTTTCTGCATACCGCCACTTATTTCTCCCGGATATTTGTTTTTTGCATCTATCAGGTTGACACGATCCAGACAGAATTCAGCCCGTTTGACACGTTCACGATAAGTCATGTTGGAGAACATGTCAAGTGGGAACATGACATTTTCCAGTACCGACAAAGAATCGAATAAGGCTGCACTTTGGAATATCATACCCATTTCCCGGCGTAAGGCTTTTTTCTCTTTCTTCCCCATGGTGATCAGGTTACGCCCGTCGTATAACACTTCTCCTTTTTCGGGGGTAAGCAACCCCACCAGACATTTCATGAGAACTGTTTTACCGGAACCACTTTGCCCGATAATCAGGTTGGTCTTGCCGTTTTCGAAGATAAAATTGATATCGTTCAATACAGTGCGGTCTTCGAATGATTTATAAAGTGATTTGATCTGTATCATTGTTAGCTGAGTATTTGAGTGAGTATTAAGTCGGAAAACAAAATCAGCACACTACTGCATACTACAGAGTCTGTACTCGCTTTGCCGACTGCAATGGAACCTCCTTCTACGGTATATCCGAAATAAGCAGATACACTGGCTATGATAAATGCGAACACCAGTGACTTGATAAAACTGCACCACACATACCATTCGACGAAACTGTACTGAAAACCATATTCCAAATCGGTTGCATTGGTGATACCAGCAAACCATGCCGTACAAAAGGCACCTATGATTCCCGCAAAAATACTGAATATCACCAACAGTGGAATCATGGTCATCAGTCCCAATATTTTAGGGAGAATCAGGTATGAGGCTGAGTTTACACCCATTATTTCAAGTGCATCAATCTGTTGAGTCACACGCATCGTTCCAATTTCGGAAGCAATGTTAGAGCCTACTTTACCTGCCAGAATCAAACACATGATAGAAGATGAGAACTCCAGCAGCAAGATTTCACGTGTGGTATATCCCACTACAAAACGGGGCATCCACGGGCTTTCAATATTCAGCTTTATTTGTATACAGATAACGGCACCTATGAAGAATGAAATCAGCAACACAATACCGATAGAATTGATTCCCAACTGTGCCATTTCGTTGCGATATTGTTTGAGATACATCCGGAATCGCTCTGGACGAGCAAATACTCGTCCCATCAGCATGAGGTATTTGCCTAAAGTCGTAATTGGTCTTACCATATTAAATTGAGTCTAATTTTATGCAAAAGTACTGTTTTTTAGCTATATTATAATAAAAGCATAGACGAAAATGGGTGGAATTACCACAGAACCCAAGATTTTTACTACTTTTGCTGCTGCTATGAAGGTCTTGATTCTTCATGCTTAATTCTTTATTAAACAGCTTTATGGCAGAACAGGAAAATCAACAACATAATGCAGAAGAAGCGTTTGAACTTCCAGCGGACGGACGCATGGTTCTTCGTACGGAGAATCTGGTAAAGAAATATGGTAAGCGTACGGTTGTAAGTCATGTTTCCATTAATGTGAAACAGGGAGAGATTGTCGGACTGCTGGGTCCGAACGGAGCTGGAAAGACAACGTCCTTTTATATGACGACGGGATTGATCGTTCCCAATGAGGGGCATATTTACCTGAACAATCAGGATATTACTGACTATCCGGTATACAAACGTGCACAGAATGGTATCGGATACTTGGCACAGGAGGCTTCGGTATTCCGTAAGATGAGTGTGGAAGATAATATTGCTTCCGTCTTGGAGCTGACCAAAACCTCGAAGGAGTATCAGAAGGAAAAACTGGAGAGTCTGATTGCAGAGTTCCGTTTGCAGAAGGTGCGTAAGAATTTAGGCGACCAGTTGTCGGGTGGTGAACGCCGTCGTACGGAGATTGCGCGCTGTCTGGCCATAGACCCGAAATTTATAATGCTTGATGAGCCCTTTGCCGGAGTCGACCCGATTGCGGTAGAAGACATCCAGCATATTGTATGGAAATTGAAAGATAAAAATATCGGTATTTTGATAACCGACCATAATGTGCAGGAAACATTGAGTATTACCGACCGTGCTTATCTGCTGTTTGAAGGGAAGATTCTTTTTCAGGGTACTCCTGAAGAACTTGCCGAAAACAAGATTGTACGTGAAAAATATTTGAGTAACAGCTTCGTACTCCGCAGAAAGGATTTTCAGGTAAAGGATGTACGGGAATAAGTTGCCAGTGTTTGTGTAAAGACTTAAATAGTGAAACACTCTTTGTGTTTTTTGTAATTTTTACTTCGACATTTTGGTTTTTGCAATATTAAACACTATTTTTGCACACTCTTTGAATATATTTGGAATATAGTAATAATTAAATAAATAAGTCGGAAATGAATATTTCATTGCAAAACGTAGACAAGGTAAGCGCTGTGCTTACTGTTCAGATTGAAAAGGCTGACTATCAGGAAAAAGTTGAAAAATCGTTGAAAACTCTCCGTCAGAGAGTAAATATGCCCGGATTCCGTAAAGGTATGGTTCCTATGGCTTTGATCAAGAAGCAGTACGGTACTTCTGTATTAGTAGAAGAAGTTGACAAGCTGATGCAGGAAAAAGTTGGCGAATACATTCGTGAAAATAATGTAAACATGCTGGGTACTCCGCTGCCGAAAGAAAACAACGTAAATTTCGAAACTGATGAAAACTTTGAGTTCTCTTTCGATATCGCTTTGGCTCCTGAATTCACTGTAGAATTGTCTAACAATGATACTATTGATTACTATGATATCAATGTAACAGACGAAATGGTTGACCAGCAGGTTAAGATGTATACTCAGCGTACTGCAAAATACGATAAAGTTGAGGAATATCAGGACAATGACATGCTGAAAGGTCTGTTGGCTGAACTGGATGAAAACGGTAATACAAAAGAAGGTGGTCTTCAGGTAGAAGGTGCTGTCATGATGCCTACTTACATGAAGAACGACGACCAGAAAGCTATCTTCAATGGTGCAAAGACAAATACTGTATTGGTTTTCAACCCTGCAACAGCATTCGACAACAACGAAGCTGAGCTGGCTTCATTGCTGAAAATCAAGAAAGAAGAAGTTGCAAATTACAAAGGTAACTTCAGCTTCCAGATCGAAGAAATCACTCGTATGATTCCGGGTGACTTGAATCAGGAACTGTTCGACCAGGTTCTGGGTGAAGGTAAGGCTCACAGCGAAGAAGAATTCCGCGCACAGATTAAAGAAACAATCGCTAAACAGTTTGAAGCTGACAGCGACTACAAGTTCTTGATCGATGTTCGTAACTATGTTGTTAACAAGATCGGTAAACTGGAATTCGCAGACGAACTGATGAAACGTATCATGTTGGAAAACAACAAGGAAAAAGGTGAAGAGTTCGTTGCAGAACATTATGAAAAGAGCATTGAAGAACTGACATGGCACCTGATCAAGGAAAAACTGGTTGCAGCAAACAATATTAAAGTTGAACAGGCTGACATTACCAACATGGCAAAAGAAGCAACACGTGCTCAGTTTGCTCAGTATGGTATGATTAATGTACCTGATGAACTGTTGGAAAACTACTCTAAGGAAATGTTGAAGAAGCGTGAAAGCGTGGAAGCACTGATCAACCGTGTTATTGAAACGAAGTTGTCAGAAATCCTGAAAGGTCAGGTTACATTGAACCACAAAGCAGTTTCAGCAGAAGAATTCAATAAAATGTTTCAGTAATTTCCCCGCGGTAAGCTGAGGCGAATTGCTAAAACTTGCTAAAAGAGGGGCTTTTGGTCTGGCTTTCGTCCGATTGAACAGCAGTTTTTGTACTTTTGTTCTATATGGGAAGAAGCGATCAGAAGCTTCTCTTTTATTATTTTATTATTCACATTTATAGATTTGACTAATGGACGATTTTAGAAAATATGCTACCAAGCATTTGGGTATGAGTAGTATGGTGCTTGACG
>ULQS01057330.1_pt1 | contig 9674 bp, 12 predicted proteins | sample 1954751 | NCBI WGS metagenome assembly ULQS01 (sample SAMEA4835662, study PRJEB28245) | human gut metagenome | biome: gut microbiome; material: fecal sample | place: Denmark | collected 2008 | reverse complement strand
GGCGGCCCGCCTTTTTTCCTCCGGCGATTCCTCCCGCTCCGGCATGTCCATATGAGCATAATCGGCCAGGCGGCGCACTGCTTCCATGAAGGTGAGATGATCCATCTTTTCTACGAACGTAATGGCATCGCCGCTCTCATGACAGCCGAAGCAGTAATAAAATCCCTTATCCGGTGAGACGGCAAAGGAAGGAGTCCTTTCCGGTCCATGAAAAGGGCAGGAAGCCATATAGTAACGTCCATGCTTTTTCAATGGCACATAGGAGCCAATAAGGTCTGCCAGATTGATATTCTCTTTTAACTGCTGAATAAACTCATTAAAAGCAGCCATAATCCTCCTCCCTCTGCCCTTTAACCATTTCTTTTTTCCTATAGAGTAAGAAAGCACCGACAGAAAAGAGAAACATAAAATCACTCACTCATCGGTGCCAAATGCAGGCCCGGAAAAGATGCTGCTACTTTACTGCAGAAGTCAGTTCTTTCCAGCGGGCTGCCAGAATATTCATATATACACGGGGAGACAAACCAAAACTGGCCAGTGAATAGCCATCGCTTACCTCTACCAGAAGAGTCCTCCCCTCTTCCGTTACGCCAAAATCAATGGCATAACCGGCAGGCGCCGACTTATAGGCCTTCACAGACTCGCGAAGCACCTTCACATCAGGAAATACATCCCAGCGGCCCTTATAAGGATTCAGGCCCTGTATTTCCCCATGAAGCACCCATAGACGCCATTCTGAAATAAAGTGCACCTTTTCGCTGCACCATACATCAATATCTTCCAGACCGCCGCCCAGCTTGATAAGGTCCTCCGATTTATCCAGTACCGTACCGTGGAACCGCTTGATATCTTCCACAGGCTTCACAAACACGTGCCAGTCCTCCGGATGACTGGTAATCGTAAAGAGAGTGGACTTCCAGATTTTGCGGCCTGTAAAGGGAAGGAGCTCATCGGGATAATCCAGCGGCACAAGCTTCACGCCAAACCGCTCAAGAGCCACCTTCACATCAGAAACTGTCCCCACCACCGGATCGTCCGGCTCATTATCCGTAAGAGAATACACCGCCTTGTATTTCACCACAGGAATCTCCAGTTCCCTGCAGCCGGTATAGGCATAATAACAGCTGGGATCATAAAACTCCCCGGTATGTTTGATACGGATATAAGCTTTCATGAACATTCTCCCATAAAAAATACACATCGCTATAAATTTAATGATACCATTTACAGTTCATTTTTGCCAGTGTTTATAAATAAGTGGTTATATGAGGAACATAAAATTCATTGAATATCCGGCGTAAATGATAAATGACAGGTAAAAAAATGGATGGTAAAATATTCCCTTCGCCCCTCTCCGGGACATAAAGAAGGCCATAAAAGATGGTTTCATCTTTTATGGCCCTCATTGGCATGGATGATATTAATATCCGTTAACCTGACTTACCACGCGGAAATTATCTACATCAAAAGCTTTGCAGATAACGCCGAAGAAAGGTCCGTAAAGCATGGTTCTGTAGATTTCTGATTTCGCAATGAGAAGAAGCCGTCCGCTGTCAAAAGTCACGCGGATAAGTCCGTTATTCACGTACTTTTCAAAATCCTTCTCCGCCATGGCCTTCTGCAGCCTCTCCAGAGCTTCCCTGGTCGGCCCTTCCTGATATTCAGGCCGTTCCATCACAGGAGTGAACCGGACTTCATAAATCGTGCTGTCATAGCCCTTAGATTCAGCAGAATATCTTTTCCCTTTTTCCATTTCTTCCATGAATAAACACCTGTCCTTTACAGTTGAAATATTACATTTACATTATAACATCTTTCACCGGCTTCTGCATGGAGGGGGAAGTTTTAGACAGAGAAGAGATGCCACAGCCCTTCCCCATCAAAGGCAGCCTCTTTCATGAAGGCTGACGAAAGTGCCATCTCCTATGATGACATGGTCCAGTACTTCCATGTCCAGCAGTTTGGCCGCGGCGGCAAAGGCTTTGGTGATATCCAGGTCCTCTTCGGAAGGTTCCGGATAGCCGGACGGGTGATTATGAACCAGGATGAGGCCATAGGCCTTATACCGTATGCCCCACTTCAGGGCTTCCTTGATATCCACCGGTGCAGCGTTCAGATTTCCCTTCGTAATCATGCGATATCCCAGAAGGCGGTTCTTCACATTCACATAGGCCGTGACGAAGTGTTCCTGGTTTTCGTGACGCAGTTTTTCCATAAAAAAGGCTGCCACTTTATCCGGCGCGCTGAAACTGACCAGCTTCCGCTTATCGCAGATAAGAGAAAGCCGGCGCCCCAGTTCCACCGCAGCGCAGATGGTGACAGCCTTGTCAGGCCCTATGCCCTTGATATCAGTGAGATCCCGCCAGTTCAGGTCTTCATAGCCGTTGATACCCGTTTCCCGCTCCAGAAGATCTACCACTTCTTTCGCAATTTCCATAACCGAATGGCCCTGCCTGCCGGTACGCAGAAGAATGGCTACCAGATCCGTATTACTGGCAAGGCGGGGAGAAATCTGGAACCGTTCTCTTGGTTTATCTTCGCTTCGCATTTCCCGTATCAACATGATTTTCACCTCATTGCGGAATAATCATTGATATGCTTATGAAATTAAAATTTCTTGTACAGCCATGCAGCTATCAAAATACCGGCAATACTGATCAAATTCGGTGCAAACCGGAGGCCGAAATGAAACTGGATGATACCCAGATTCAGGAAGATATCCTTCAAATCGAAAATTTCAAAAGTCTGGGTCAGATAAGGCATAAGGCCCACAAAATTAACTCCTTCCATCACCTGGCCCAGAATGCCGCCGATTAAAGCACCGGCTGCCAGAAAAAGAAGAAGCGGGAAAAATCCCTTGGAAAAATGCATGGTAACAGCTCCTATAGATTAAAGGTGATCAGATCTTCCCAGCTTCGGCTGCGAAGATTCCAAAGTTTGACGGTCCCGGGGAAAATTCGGGGCTAGCGGTAGAAATCACAAAGTCAGAGTGACTAAGCCCCTCTGTCTCCAGCAGCCTTCAGGAAAGCGGAAACATTTCCCAGGTGCCTTAACACTTATGATTTCAGAACTCGCTTCCCAGGGCGATTTTCCCAGCCACTCTTTCAGCCAGGGCCTTTCCGATGGAATCGGCGGTGCGATACTGGTAAATGACCCGCCATACCGTATTTTTCTGGGTAAAAATATACTCATCCACCGTGAGATCCGTACTCTTGCCCCTGCTCGTTTCCGTAAAGGTAAAGGTCAGTTTCTTACCATCCAGATTTCCAATCTTCACATCCTGGCTGTCAAACTTTACATTGGAAAGAGAAGAGTTGCTTTTCAGCACATTCCGGGCCTGGGAGATGAGAACCTTTTCATTCATGTCGGCAGTCACTTTTTCTCCGGTCACAAGAATCTGCAGATGGCTGTTATGGCCCTCCGCCTTCACCACAGAAGCTCCCCTATCACCCAGATCCACCTGCTTTCCGTTGGAAACAAGCTCGAAAGGAGTGGATATGGTAATGGTCTGGTTATCACAGTGAATGCGGTTCCGCCCGAAGACAAACTGGTCATCCAGACTGTTTCCGCAGCCGGCAAAGAGAAGGGACGCCCCCAGGAGACCGGCGGCCAGTATTAGTTTTGATCTTTTTATATTCATAGTCCAACACTTTCCTCGTATTTTGAGTTATCGGCTTTATTATACCATATTATGATAGAGGCTTCAGAAGGTTTAAGGGTAGAGGTCAGGGTCTCTGCATTTCCCTTATCTCCTAAAGGAAGCTGGAGTCACAGGGGAAAGTGGATTTGCGGAGAAAAAAGGGAGGCCTTTTGTATTCTGTGAAGCAGTGGTAGCTGTACTACCCTTCACGGGGGACATCTGCAGTCTGATTGCCTGACAGTCCGTCTTTCCCCACCACAACAAAAAAGCCCCGGAAAATCCGGAGCTTTTCTTATGGATTTCAGCAGTATTTGAGGCTGTCTCTCAGGCGGGAGAGGGTCTTTTCCCGTCCGAAGAGGGCGATCATGTCATAAAGGCCCGGTCCGTGGGTGACACCGGTCAAAGCGATTCTCACCGGTTCAAAGGCTGCCTTGCCTTTGATGCCGGTTTCTTTCATGAGAGAGGAGAAGCATTTCTTGATGGATGCTTCGTCAAAGGTTTCCAGCTTTTCCAGTGCGTCGGCGAAGGCGGTGATGATTTTGCCGCTGGTTTCCTGTTTCATAATGGACAGGGTTTCTTCGTCAGTCACTTCCGGCAGGTCTTCAAAGAAGAGTTTGACATTTTCCGGAGCCTGGGCGCCGTAGTAAAGATGATCACGGACGTACCAAACTACCCTGGTAAGCCAGTCTTTCTGTTCAGCAGACAGCGGCGCTTTTACGTATCCTGCTTTTTCAATGAAAGGCAGGGTCAGGTCAAGCAGCTGTTCCGGAGAGAGTTTCTTCATATACTGGAAGTTAATCCAGTTCAGTTTTTCGATATCGAAAACGGCATCGTTGGAGGAAACCCGTTTCATGGAGAACTGTTTAATCAGTTCGTCCCTGGTGAAGATTTCCTGTTCGCCCTTGGGAGCCCATCCGAGAAGGGCCAGGTAGTTTACCATGGCATCAGGCAGGTAGCCCATATTTCTGTATTCCGTTACGGAGGTAGCACCGTGGCGCTTGCTCATCTTCTTATGATCAGCGCCAAGGATCAGGGAAATATGGCCGAATTTCGGAATCGGATAGCCCAGTGCTTCATAAATGGCAAGCTGACGGGGGGTGTTGGACAGGTGTTCTTCGGCACGGATAACGTGGGTTACGCCCATGAGGGAATCATCGATCACCACGGCAAAGTTGTACACCGGAATGCCATCGGATTTGACAATAATGAAATCACCCACGCCGGATGCCTGGAATTCCACATGGCCTCTCACCATATCGTCAAAGGCAAAAACGCCGTCTTTTCTGACTTTGAGGCGGATAACCGGTTTTCTGCCTTCTGCTTTGTACTGAGCAATCTGTTCTTCCGTCAGATGGCGGCAGTGGTCGTCATACACCGGTGTCTGTCCTGCAGCCACCTGCTTCTTGCGGCTTTCTTCCAGTTCTTCTTCAGTGCAGTAGCAGTAGTAAGCCTTTCCTTCGTCAAGGAGACGCTGCACTTCTTTCTTATAAATGTCAAGGCGTTCGGTCTGGCGATAAGGACCGTTTTCACCGCCTACATCAATGCCTTCATCCCAGGTAAGGCCCAGCCATTTCAGGGAGTCTTTAATATTTTCTTCCGATTCCCGGGAGGAACGTTTCAGGTCTGTATCTTCAATGCGGACCAGGAAGGTGCCGCCTGCATGGCGGGCCACCAGCCAGTTGAATAAAGCGGAACGGGCGCCGCCGATGTGGAACGGGCCTGTAGGGCTTGGAGCAAAACGAACTTTCAGTTTCTTTTCCATAAATTAACTCCTCCTGCATACGATGGATGATGCCATGGCGGCTATGCCTTCACGGCGGCCGATGGCTCCCATCTTTTCATTGGTTGTTGCTTTGATGCCTATATCACCAGGCAAGATATCCAAAATACCGGCAATTTTTTCTTTCATGGCCGGTATGTATTTGGCCAGTTTGGGCTTTTCAGCGATGACGGTACTGTCGATATTCCCCACCATGTACCCTTCATCTTCAATGATTCTCTTCACTTCCATAAGAAGGCGGGTGCTGTCAGCTCCTGTAAACCGGTCATCGGTATCGGGGAAATAATGGCCGATATCCGGAAGGCCGCAGGCGCCGAGAAGAGAATCCATAATGGCATGAAGAAGTACGTCCGCATCGGAGTGGCCAAGAAGGCCTCCTTTTTCGGAAATGCGGACGCCCCCCAAAATCAGGGGCCTTTCTTCGTCAAAACGGTGCACGTCATAGCCCTGCCCGATGCGGAAAGGGCAGCGGTCTTTCCGGAGAGCCTGCTCCAGACGATCCATATCGTCCGGCGTGGTCACTTTAAAGAACCGCTCCTTTCCCGGAATGAGTTTCACCGGTACGCCAAGCTGTTCCAGCACGGAAGCATCATCGGTGAAGCTGCCGCCCCGGGACAGAAATTCCACCGCCCGGTGGAAAAGTCCGGTCAGAGCGCCCTGGGGCGTCTGGGCACGGAAAAGGCTGCTCCGCTCCGGCGTTTCCACAATGGTATTTCCCTCTACCTTTTTAATGGTATCAATACAGGGAACGCCTACGGCCACCGCCGGATTTTCCCGGCTGATGGCAGTGAAAGCATCATCTATGGTCTTACCGTCTACCAGCGGGCGGGCTCCGTCATGGACAAGAACTTTATCTGATTTTTTTGAAATCATGTGAAATCCATTCCTCACGGACCCTGCCCTGTCACTGCCGCCGGGAGCAAACATGACACGGATGGAATGGGGAATGGAATCGACAATGGATTCAAAAACCGGCTTTTCCTCGGGCTTGGTAACAATGACCAGTTCCGAAAGAAGACGGCTCTGGAATACATTTTTTAAGGTGTAATAAATGAGAGGATGGCCTGCGCAGGAAAGAAGCAGCTTATTCAGGGATGCCTGCATGCGGCTTCCGTTTCCTGCAGCCACCAGTATGAGCGAATTAATCATTGGAGTCCAGCTTTGCAAAAATCATTTTGCCTGCAGAGGTCTGCAGGACTGATGTAATAATAACGGGCACTTCCCTGCCAATGCAGGAACTGCCGTTTTCCACAACAATCATGGTACCGTCTTCCAGGTAAGCTACGCCCTGGCCTTCTTCCTTTCCCTGCTTGACCAGCTGCACAAAGAGCTGTTCACCGGGAATCACGGCAGGCTTCACTGCAATGGCCAGGTCATTGATGTTCAGTACACTGACCCCCTGCAGCTCCGCCACCTTGTTCAGGTTGTAATCATTGGTTACGATTTTATATCCTTTGGCCCGGGCCAGCTTAACCAGCTTGGAATCCACCTCGTTCATTTCCTCGAAATCATCGGTAATGATATGGAAGTCCCTGCTGTTCTTTTTCATGTGGTTCAGTATATCCAGTCCCCGGCGGCCCCGGTTCCTTTTCAGCACATCAGAAGAGTCCGCAATTTTCTGCAGTTCTTCCAGTACAAAAACAGGCACATAAATAGGACCTTCCAGAAAGCCGGTGCGATAAATATCCGCCACCCTGCCGTCGATAATCACATTGGTATCCAGAAGCTTTCCGTCTTTTTTATCCTTATTCTTTTTCCGCTCCGGTTCTGAATGGAAATGGAACCAGCTGGCCATTTCCGATTTCTTGCTTACCGCCAGATGCATACCCAGGTAACCGAGGATGATGCTCAGGGCTACGGATACATAAGGTCCGATATAAGGCACACTGATAAAAGCCAAACCTACCAGGTTGGCAATGATAAGGCCCAGGAAAAGGCCCAGCGTACCAGCCACCAGATCCTGTACCGACATGGAGGACAGTGACTTTTCCACCCTGGAAGTAAAGGCAAAAAGGCTCCTGTTCAGATAGGGGGAAATGAAGCAGCCCACAATGGCTCCCAGTATCCCTCCTACCAGCATCGCTCCCAGAGACATGAACGTTACGCCCAGAATGGTTTCCGTTAACACCGAATTGGGAAGAAGCGCCGCCAAAACGGTTTCTCCCTGCCTGGAAAGAACGATGCCAAGAACGGTAAAGAGCAATATGAATATTCCTCTTAAAATTTTTTCCGGCATCTTATAAATCCCTCTTTATATATTCTCTTGAATCCCACTTTTACCCGGAATTGGCCTCCGGTATAAGACGATCTGCCGCTTATGGGCTCATAACAAACTTTTCGTAGTAATTATTATACCAAATTGGATACATAATTTATACAGAAATCATGAAAAATTTCTGAAAAAGGAAAGTTTCCCCCTATCAGGCAGCAGGAAGGAGCTTCATTTGAAAAAAGATGGAGAGAGTGCAAAGGATGGTTCTAAAGACTTACCATCATCCCTTTCTGGACATGTCACTTCTACAGGCCCTTATCTCCTTACTTTTCCTTATTTCTGCCGGCAATTTCTTTGACTTCCTCTTCATCCCATCCATATAATTTGCCGCTGATGAAATTTCTGTCCACCATGGTTTCCACCGTATATTCAGGGTTGATGGCCTTCAGATGGCTGCAGATCTCATCATAAATCTCTTTATCTTTCAGTTTGCAGGGGCCTGTCAATGCCAGTTCGAAGGACAGGTGGATTTCTCCCTTCTTTTCTTCCACAAAGAAGTCATGATAGGAAAGAGGAAGCCTTGTTCTGTAAATGGCCGATTCCAGGTCTCTCCTGTACTCTGCTTCCCTTGGATTTGATACAGCTTTGGGGTCTGCGTGAATGGTAGCCTGCACATTCAGTTTATCCCGCAGCGTAGTCATTACGTTTTCTGCCAGTTCATGGCTTTCTACCAGGTTCAGGCTGCTGTCAAGTTCCACATGGGCCGTGGCGAAGTGGTTTTCCGGGCCGTAATCATGAACGATCAGGTCATGGACACCATACACGCCGGGGCAGGAAAGAATGCATTCCTTAATTTTCCTGTAAACTTCCTTGTCTGGAGTAGCTCCAAGGATGGAGTTCACCGCATTTTTCATGATACTGTATCCCGTCCACAGAATGAAAAGGGACATGAGACAGCCCATAATACCATCGATCCGGATGCCGAAGAAATATTCCGCCAGTGTGGCCACCAGTACGCCGCCGGTGGAAAGGGTGTCGGATAAAGAGTCGGCGCTGTAGGCTTCGAAGGCTTTGGAACCTATCTTCTCCCCTGCCCTTTTATACCACCAGGCCAGAAACAATTTGGCCAGAAGGCCGATGACAAGAATAATGGCAACAAAAACAGTAAATTCCGTATTTCTGGGATGAATAATCTTCTGTACCGATTCCACCAGAAGGGTGATTCCTACATAAAGAATCACCGCTGCCATGACAGTGGAATTGATATACTCCAGCCTGCCGTGTCCAAAGGGATGTTCTTTATCCGACGGCTTGGCGGCATAGTAAAAGGTCATCATGAGAAGCACCACCGAACCCATGTCGGTAATATTATTGAATCCATCGCCCATGACGGAAAGGAAACCGCTCTGCCAGCCTGCCAGTATTTTGAAGACACCCAGCATAAGGTTCACCAGAAGGCCCACCAGTCCTGCCATAAAAGCTCTTTTAGTTCTGTCCCCGTTAGGACCGGAAAATAGAAATGTCATAGAAAAATTCACCTCTTGAAAGTTTGTGTATGTTCAGAAACTCAGTATTTTCTGGATTTGCATGCTTTCTAAATCAAAAAAGGAGTACCTAAAATATCCCATATATACCAAAAGACTCTCCTTTCGGAGAGCCTTCATTCTATGGACCGCAGTTATTTGACTATTAATACTTATCAAAATCTATGTCATTCAGAATGTCTTTCAGCTTCAGAATTTCTTCCTTTGTCAGAGTAATTCCTTTGGTCATAGCTGAATGGTCCGGGTTCCAAGAGCGAAGATCAAACTTCTCGTCCCGGTTGTTCCAGCTCGTGTAGGTCAGCTCTTTTTTCCAGCCATTGGCAGCCACGGACAAATCACCTAATACATCCTGAATGGTATACGTAATCTTTGCAGCCATTATCAATCACCTCATTAGTCATAAACTAGGACTATCCTATCATACGGACAGTGGAAAGTAAAGGGATGAAAAGGATCCTTGTAAGTGTCAAGTTTTCCTCGGTAATTCATTTGACTGTC
>ULQS01040789.1_pt1 | contig 9676 bp, 9 predicted proteins | sample 1954751 | NCBI WGS metagenome assembly ULQS01 (sample SAMEA4835662, study PRJEB28245) | human gut metagenome | biome: gut microbiome; material: fecal sample | place: Denmark | collected 2008 | reverse complement strand
ATACAGCACCCGGATCTGGGTACCGGTGGTGAACGCCACTGTGGACCTGGGAGCCGGGTATTACCTGTTCCTGCTGCTGCTCCTGGTGGGCACCACCAATGCGGTGAACCTGACCGACGGCCTGGACGGACTGGCTTCCAGCGTAACCATTCCGGTGATGCTGGCTTTTGCCTATATCGGCTTTGCCAGCCATCTCCTGCCGGAAGCCCTGTTTGCCCTGTCCATTGTGGGCTGCTGCCTGGGCTTTCTCATTTACAACCATCACCCGGCCAAGTGCTTCATGGGGGACACCGGTTCCCTGGCTCTGGGCGGGGCGGTGGCTGCCGTGGCCATCGGGACCCATACGGAACTGCTCCTGGTGGTGATCGGGGGTATCTACGTGCTGGAAGCCCTGTCTGTAATGCTCCAGGTGGGGTATTTCAAAATGACCCACGGGAAGCGGATCTTCCGGATGGCTCCTCTCCATCACCATTTTGAACTGGGAGGCTGGAAGGAAGTCACTGTAGTGAAGCGGTTCTTCCTGGCTAGCTGCCTGTTCTCCCTGCTGGGGGTGGGGCTGTATCTGGCCAGGTAAAAGGTCACGGGTCTTGAGTCACGAGTCTCGAGACCAGGTCTGCTGAACGATAAACATAAACTTGGGGGGCATCATCATGGATGACAAAAAGAAAATCTTTGTGTACGGGGCCGGAATCAGCGGCCAGGGCGTTGCAGAAGTCCTGGCCCAGAAGGGCTCTGCCGTAATCTTATACAACGATGACAAAAAGGACCTGGATCCGGCCTGGCTGAAGGCTTTTGAAGCCCGGGGCGGGGAATATGTCCAGGAGACGGACCCGGAACCCTATCTGGAACAGTGCCATCTGTTCATTATCTCTCCCGGGATCCCCTTTACTACGGAAACGGTGAAGAAGGCCCGGGACCTGAAAATGGAAATCATCGCCGAAGCGGAAGAAGCCAGCCGGCTGTACAAAGGCCACTGGTGCGCCGTAACCGGCAGCAACGGGAAGACCACCACCACCACCCTTTTGGGAGAAATGCTGGCCACCCTGCCGGTGAAGACCACCGTAGCCGGGAACATCGGCTTTGCCCTCAGCAAGGAACTCCAGGACCTGGACGCAGATTCCTGGGTGGCGGCGGAACTGTCCAGCTTCCAGCTGGAAGGGACCACCAGCCTGGCCCCCGATGTGGCCTGCATTGTGAACATCACTCCGGACCATTTTGAACGGCACGGGGACATGGCCGGCTATGTGGCCGCCAAATCCAAGATCTTCGCCTTCCAGACTCCGGATCAGATCCTGATCCTCAACGCTGACGACCCGGTTTCCAGCAAACTGGGGGACAAGGCCAGAAGCCGGGTGGTCTGGTTCAGCACCCAGAAGGTACTGCCGGAAGGGGGCTTCATCGAAGACGGCTGGTTCACCCTGGCCCTGGACGGGAAGAAGGAAAAGATCTGCCAGGTGTCCGATCTCCAGATCTTCGGGGCCCACAACGAACAGGACGTGCTGGCGGCCTGCCTGTCCGCCCATTTCGCCGGAGTCACTCCGGAAAACATGGCCCGGGTGCTGAAAGCCTTCCGGGGTGTGGAACATCGGCTGGAATATGTGACCACCATCAACGGGGTGAAATACTACAACGATTCCAAGGCCACCAACACCGATTCCGCCATCAAGGCCCTGGAAGCTTTCAAAGACGGCCATGTGATCCTGCTGGCAGGAGGCCACGACAAAATGACCAGCCTGGATGATCTGATGGAAGCGGTAAAGGCCAAGACCGATGCCCTGATCCTTTTGGGAGAAGCCCGGCAGCGGTTCTGTGAAGCAGCCAAAAAACACGGAGTCCAGAACATCATCATGATCGACGGCACCTTTGAAGATGCAGTGCGGAAGGCTTATGCCATAGCAAAAGCCCCTCAGGTGGTGCTCCTGTCCCCGGCCTGCTCTTCCTATGACATGTTCGCCAACTTCCCGGAACGGGGCCGGGTATTCAAGCAGATCGTCCATGATCTGGCCAAGGAGGCGGAAGCGTGAAAGTCGTACTGTCCGGCGGGGGCACCGGCGGCCACATCTATCCGGCACTGACCATTGCCGGGGCGCTGCGGCGGCTGGACCCTGACTGTGAAATCACTTTTGTGGGGACCCGGAAAGGGCTGGAAAAGGACATCATCCCCCGGTACGGATATCCCCTGGAATTCATCAAAGTGGCAGGCTTTGAACGGCATCTGGGCCTGGGCACCCTGAAAAGCGCCGGAGAACTGCTCCTGGGGCTGAAGGAAGCCTACACCCTGCTGAACCGGATCGATCCGGACCTGGTGATCGGCACCGGGGGCTACGTGTGCGGCCCCATTCTGTTCTGGGCGGCCATGAAACGGGTGCCCACCTGCATCCAGGAACAGAACGCCATGCCCGGGGTCACCAACAAGATCCTGTCCCGGTTTGTGGACCGGGTGTTCCTGGGCTATAAAGAGGGAGCCAGGTATTTCGCCTCCCATGCCCAGAAAGTCTATACCGGCAACCCGGTACGCCAGGAGATCCTGGATGCCAGCCGGGAAGAAGGCCTGAAGAAGTTTGGCCTGGATCCGGACAAGACCACCTTGCTGGCCTTCGGGGGCAGCCGGGGGGCCCGGACCATCAACCAGGCCATGGTGACTGTGGAACAGCAGCTGGCCGGGAATCCCCGGATCCAGATCCTCCACGCCACCGGCACCGTAGGGTATGAAAAGCATGCGGAAGCCCTGGGAGACCAGGTGCTCCATGCCGGGAACATCCATGTGGTGCCCTATCTCCACGATATGCCCCTGGCCCTGGCAGCGGCGGATCTGGCGGTTTCCCGGGCGGGAGCCATCGGGCTGGCGGAACTGATGGTGAAGGGAATCCCCTCCATCCTGGTTCCCTATCCCTATGCCACAGCCAACCACCAGGAATACAATGCCCGGGCCCTGGCGGCCAAAGGAGCGGCCCTGGTGGTGCTGGACAAGGACCTGAACGGGGACTGGCTGCTGGGAGAAGTGGAAAAACTGCTCCAGGAACCGGAACGGCTGGAGACCATGCACCGGAGCGCCCTGCGGGGCGCCATGCCCCAGGCGGCGGATGCCATTGCGGAACAGGCACTGGCACTGGCCGAAGGGAACAAATAGGAGGAAGAGACCATTGGTTGATCTGGATAAAATCAAAAACATACATTTCATCGGCATCGGGGGAGCGGGGATGAGTGCCCTGGCCTACGTGATGATCAAACGGGGGTACCATGTGTCCGGCTCCGATGCCAAACCCGGGTACATGGCCACCAAGCTGGCCAAGGAAGGGGCCCTGGTATTCATCGGCCACGCTGCCTGTCAGATCGAACGGGCGGAAGTGGTGGTGGTGTCCACTGCCATCCATCCTGACAACCCGGAACTGGTGGAAGCCCACCGGCGCCAGGTGCCGGTGATCCACCGGAGCGACGTGCTGGCGTATCTCATGAACAAGCACAAGGGGATTGCGGTGGCCGGGGCCCACGGGAAGACCACCACCAGCTCCATGCTCAGCTGCATCACCAGCGACTGCGGCCTGGATCCCACCATTGTGGTGGGGGGCATCGTAAACAACCTGGGGTCCAATGCGGCCAACGGCAAAAGCGACTATGTGGTGGCAGAAGCCGATGAAAGCGACGGCTCCTTCCTGAAGTTCAATCCCTACATTGCGGTGGTCACCAACATCGAAGACGACCACCTGGACCATTACGGCAGCCAGGAAAACATCCAGAAGGCCTTTGCTCAGTTCGTTTCCCAGATCAAGGACGAAGGCTGCGCCGTATTGTGCTATGACAACGACCGGGTGCGGACCATCGGGGAAGCCACGGACAAAAAGGTGATCAGCTATGGCATCGATAGCCAGGATGCAGATTACCAGGCCAGGAACATCATCTACGGCACGGACGGTACCCATTTCGATGTGGTGTACCAGGGAGAGACCATCGGTCAGGGCCATCTGATCATCCCCGGCCGGCACAATGTGCTCAATTCCCTGGGGGCCATTGCCGCTGCCCGGGAACTGGGACTGCCCCTGCCGGACATCCTGGCTTCCCTGGAAAAATTCAGCGGAGCCAAGCGCCGGTTCGAAACCAAGGGGAAAGTGGACGGCGTCTGGGTGGTGGACGACTATGCCCACCATCCCACGGAAATCATGGCCACGCTGAAGGCGGCCCGGCAGACCCATCCGGAACGGCTGATCGTGGTGTTCCAGCCTCATCGGTACACCCGTACCCAGCTGCTCCTGGACGAATTCGCCGTGGCATTTAAAGATGCGGACCGGCTGATCGTCACCGACATCTATGCAGCCAGTGAGGATCCCATTCCCGGGGTCACCGGAAAAATGCTGGCGGACAAGGTACGGACCACCACCGGTCAGGAAGTGGAATACATGGCTGACCAGCCCACCATCCTGGACCATCTGGAACATGAGGCCCAGAGCGGGGACCTGATCATGACCATCGGGGCCGGGGACATCTACAAACTGGGAGAACATCTGGTACAGGCACTGGAACGGAGGAACTGACAATGGATAAAAAAGATCGTGTGGCAGTGGTCATGGGCGGACCTTCCAAAGAACGGGAAGTGTCCCTGAATACCGGGAACGCCATCCTGAATGCCCTGAAGGAAAAAGGCTATGATGCAGTGGCCATCGACCTGGATCCGGAACACATCGTGGACCAGCTGAAGGCCTCCGGCGCCAAGGTGGTGTTCAACGCCGTCCACGGGCTCTACGGGGAAGACGGCCGGCTCCAGGGCATCCTGGAAATGCTGGGGATCCCCTATACGGGCAGCGGAGTACTGGCCAGCGCCCTGGCCATGGACAAGGTGTACACCAAGCATCTGTTCCAGAACAACCATGTGCCTACCGCCAAATGCATCTTTCTGGACAAGAAGCGGGACCAGGACCCCAAGGACCGGATCCTGAAGGAAATCGGCATCCCCTGTGTGGTAAAACCGGCCACCCAGGGCTCCAGCATCGGGGTAGTGATCGTAAAGGATGAAAAGCAGCTGGATGATGCCCTGCAGGAAGCCTTCCAGTACGGGGACCGTGTGCTGTGCGAAGCCTTCTTCACCGGCAAGGAAGTGGCCGCCGGGGTGATGATGGAAGAAGACGGCCGGGCCATCCCCATGCCGCTGGTGCTCATCGAACCCCATGTGAACTTCTACGATTTCCACAACAAGTACACCAAAGGGGCCACCACCTACACCTGCCCGGCTCCCTTTGATGAAGCAACCACCAAGCGGCTCCAGAAGATCGCCGTGGCCGCTTACGAAGCCCTGGGCTGCAGCGGTGTGGCCCGGACGGACCTGATGCTGGCGGACAACGGGGACTGCATCGCCCTGGAAGTGAACACCATCCCCGGGATGACTGCCACCAGCCTGATCCCCAAGGCCGCTGCCGCCATGGGTATTTCCTTCCCGGATCTGTGTGAAAAGATCCTGAAGACGGCCCACTGACATGAAACGGCCCAATTGGTTCCAGCCCAAGATCGGCCGGAAGCGGCCGGAAAGCCGGCAGCCAGGGCAGGAAAGGACCCGGCGGCTGAGCCGGGACAGCAGCCGGCAGGAGGGGGATGGGAGCAGCAGTTCCCGGAACCCTTCGGAAGGACACCGGGAAACCAGCACCTTCCGGCAGGAAATGCGGGCAGCCCGGCTCCGCCAGGAACAGCGGCGGAAAGAGGAGCAGGAACGGCAGAAGGAACGGGAAAAAGTCCGTCAGGAAGCCCAGGCCTATATTTACGGCCGGACGGAAGAGGCGGAACGGAAAGCCCTGGAAGACCGGGCGGTTGGACGGGAAACCTTCCGGCTCCGGCAGGAACAGAAGGCGGAAGCCCTGGAACAGAAGGAACCGGGGACCAGCCGGTTCCGGAGGCGGAAAAAGGCGGCAGCACCTGCCGGATCTGAAAAAACAGGCAAAAAAGGGACCCGGCGCCGTGGAAAACGCCGGCTGAACTGGCCCCGGGTGCTGCTGCTCCTGGGTTCCGTGGCTCTCCTGATTGCCTCCTATGTGACCCTCCACCAGCCCTGGCTGGCTTTTGGCCGGCTGGAAGTCACCGGGAACACAGTGGTGACCCTGGATGAAGTGAAGGAAATGGGGGACGCCGGTGATCCGCTGAACATCTTCAACATCAACCGGAAGAAGCTCCTTACCAGTCTCCGGAGTGACTACCGGGTGGAAAAGGCCGACCTGGCCCTGGGCTGGCCCAACATCCTCCGGGTGGTGATCACGGACCGGCAGCCGGCTCTGTATGTGGCCATGGAAGGGACCCAGTATGCCAAGCTGGATCCTACCGGCCACATTATCGGCCTGACAGACGGAATCACCGGGGGAGACGCTCCCTTTGTGTCCGGCTGGCACATTGCCCAGGGGGAACTGGGGGATATGACGGAAGATGAAGAAATCCAGGGGATCCTGAGCTTCCTCCGGAAACTGGATCCGGAGCTGAAGGAACGGATCATGGAAATCCATGTGGACGAAAACAAGAGCCTGAAGATCTACCTGCACAACGGGATCCCGGTGATCCTGGGCACCTATGAAAATGCCCAGAGCAAGCTGAAGACCTTCAAGGCCATCTGCCAGGAACTGGAAGCCAAGAAAATCAAGGCGCAGTATATCGACCTGACCTACGAAAAACCGTATATTAAACTGTAACAAGGAGAATGCCATGGTCTTTCGCAGTCATAGAGAGAAGTTCTTCCTGTTTCTGGTGTGCCTGATCGTGGGCACCATGATATCCACCCAGTTCCGCAGCGCGGAACAGGCCAAACAGTCTGTGAACCAGCAGCGGGCGGAAGATCTGGTGGAGAAACTGAAGAACGCGGAAAAGGAAAACAAGGAACTGGCCAACCGGCTGGAAGAACTGGAGACCCAGGGAGCCGGCGGGGACAAGAAAGTCCTTAACGACCTGAAGATCAAATCCGGGGAAGTGGCCCTGAAAGGCCCCGGGGTGGTGGTCACGGTGAACGACAGCCAGGTGAAACCCAAGGCCGGGGAGAACCCCAACCTGTATGTGATCCACGATGATGATCTGCTGCGGCTTTTGAACGAACTCCGGGCCGCAGGGGCGGAAGCCCTGGCCATCAACAAGGAACGGCTGCTGGATGTATCGGAAGTCCGGTGCGCCGGGCCCACTGTTTCGGTGAACAACACCCGGTTCACCCCGCCCTACGAGATCCGGGCCATCGGGGATCCCCAGACTCTGGAAAGCGCCCTGCGGCTCCGGGGCGGAGTGGTGGAAACCCTGAAGTTCTGGGGGATTTCCGTGGACGTGAAGAAAAAGGACAGCGTGGAGATCCCTGCCTACAAGGGAACCCGTCATTTTGAATATGCCAAGCTGGAAGAGGGGGGAGCCAAATGATCTATGCCCTGTTGGGACTGGCGGCGGGCATTGCTCTGGGAGCCTATTTCCCGGTGGTGCCGCCCATGTACAGCAAACTGGTGGCCGTGGCTTTCATGGGCTGCCTGGATGCGGCGTTCGGCGGCTTCCGATCTTCCCTGGAAGGTCATTTCGACCACCGGATCTTCCTCAGCGGCTTCTTTGCCAACGGGATCTTCGCCGTGTTCCTGTGCTATTTCGGATACCGGCTGGGGATCGACCTGTACTATGTGGCCCTGATCGCCTTCGGTCTGCGGATCTTCAACAACATCGCCATTATCCGGCGGTTGCTGATGGGGAGCTGATGGTTCGGTGAACAATCTCCGGTAAAGAAGGCAAAATTTTCCCCAAAATGGGGATGAAATATTATCTGTTAAATGGTATACTAGATATAGTGTACGAAGAAACAAACTATCCAATCACACAATAGATGAGGAGGACCATGAAACATGTTTGAGGCAGACAAAGATACGATGGATCAGCCCCTGGAAAAAATCAAGGTCATCGGTGTGGGCGGCGGCGGCAACAACGCCGTGGACCGCATGATCGAGGCCGGACTCCAGGGTGTGGAATTCGTCGCTGTGAACTGCGATGCGCAGCAGCTGAAAAAATCCAGCGCCCCCACCAAGATCCAGATCGGTGAGGACGAAACCAGAGGCCTGGGTGCAGGGGCCAACCCGGAAGTAGGGGAAAAATCTGCAGAAGAATCCAAAGACGTACTGGCAGAATGCGTGAAAGGTGCTGACATGGTCTTCATTACCGCTGGTATGGGCGGCGGTACCGGTACCGGTGCAGCCCATGTGGTGGCAGAAATGGCCAAACAGGCCGGTGCTCTCACCGTTGGCGTTGTGACCAAGCCTTTCTCTTTTGAAGGACGCCGTCGTTTCAACGTGGCTGAACAGGGGATTGCCAACCTGAAAGCCAAGGTGGATGCCCTGATCACCATCCCCAACGACCGTCTGCTCCAGGTTGTGGATAAACGGACTTCCATGAAAGATGCCTTCAAACTGGCCGATGATGTGCTGCGCCAGGGCGTACAGGGAATCTCTGACCTGATCAGTGTCCCCGGTCTGATCAACGTGGACTTCAACGACGTAAAGGCCGTTATGACCAACGCCGGTTCCGCCATGATGGGCATCGGCACCGCCAAGGGTGACGAAGGCGCTGCGGCTGCAGCTGAAAACGCTGTGAAGAGCCCCCTGCTGGATTCCACCATCGAAGGCGCCAAAGGGGTGCTGCTGAACATCACCGGCGGCCCCAACCTGAGCCTGATGGATGTGAACGAAGCCAGCAAGATCATCACCGATGTGGTGGATCCTGATGCCATCATCATCTTCGGGGCCAACATCGACGAAAGCATGGAAGACGAAATCCGTGTCACCGTCATCGCCACCGGCATCGACGAAGGGAAACCGGCTGCCGGTACCACTACCCCGAAACCTGCTTCCTTTGTAAAACCCCAGACTTCCACCAGCCGGATCACCAAGGCTGCTGAAGAAGCTGCCGGTTCCAAGGTGAGCAGCTTTACTTCTCCCACTTCGGAGATTCCGCCCTGGATCCGCAACAAATAAGGAACTGGGGGTGTAGGTTATGAAATGTCCATTCTGTGGCTGCGAAGATAGCCGTGTCATCGATTCCCGTTCCGTTGAAGAGGGGGCGTCCATCCGGCGGCGTAGAGAATGTCCCCGCTGCGGACGGCGTTTCACGACTTACGAAAAATATGAACAGATCCCTCTGTTGGTCATCAAACGGGATGGCCGGCGGGAAATGTTCGACAGCAAGAAAATCCTGGCCGGACTCCTGCGGGCCTTTGAAAAACGGCCCTTTACCTACGAACAGATCCAGTCTCTCACCAGTCAGATCGAGAACGAGATCCGGGCGTCCGGGGAAAATGAAGTGAAATCCACGAAAATCGGAGAAGTGGTCATGGCCCGTCTGGAAAAGATCGACCAGATTGCCTATGTGCGGTTCGCCTCCGTGTACCGCCAGTTCGCCGACGTGAACAGCTTCATGCAGGAAATCCAGAATATGCTGGATAAGGGAAAAGGAAAGTAAATAAAAAAAGCTGTGAAAAAATGAGAAATCATTTTTTCACAGCTTTTTTTTTGTTCGCTGCCGATTTTTGCCGTTAATAGCCCGATTTTTCCACTGGGGAAGGAATTTTTCTTTGGACCTCGAAGGGTAACAGGGAAAGGAGGTGAAACAGATGGAACAGTTTCACTGGAAAGCCCGTACCCGGGAAGGACAGCTGTGCCAGGGGACCCTTTCTGCAGCCACCCTGGAGGAGGCCGGG
>ULQS01017998.1_pt1 | contig 9681 bp, 8 predicted proteins | sample 1954751 | NCBI WGS metagenome assembly ULQS01 (sample SAMEA4835662, study PRJEB28245) | human gut metagenome | biome: gut microbiome; material: fecal sample | place: Denmark | collected 2008 | reverse complement strand
GCAGCCGCATCGTGGAGCAGCAGAAGAAGATGGGCGCATCCTGCGACTGGAGCCGTGACCGCTTCACCATGGACGAGGGCTGCTCCCGTGCTGTCCGCGAGACCTTCTGCGAGCTGTATGAAAAGGGCCTGATCTACAAGGGCAGCCGCATCATCAACTGGTGTCCCCACTGCCTGACCGCCCTGTCCGACGCCGAGGTGGAATACACCGAAAAGCCCGGCAATCTGTGGTACGTCCGCTATCCGCTGGCCGACGGCACCGGCGATATCATCATCGCCACCACCCGTCCCGAGACCATGATGGGCGATACCGGCGTGGCGGTGAACCCGGAGGACGAGAAGTTCAAGCACCTGATCGGCAAGAAGTGCATCCTGCCCATCATGAACCGGGAGATCCCCATCGTGGGCGACGAGTACTGCGAGATCGGCTTCGGCACCGGCGCGGTGAAGATGACGCCCGCCCACGACCCCAACGACTTTGAGGTGGGCCTGCGCCACAATCTGGAGGTCATCCGCTGCATCGCCGATGACGGCACCATCAACGAGAATGGCGGCCGCTATCAGGGCATGGATCGCTATGAGTGCCGCAAGGCCATCGTGGCCGATCTGGAGGCCGAGGGCTATCTGGTGAAAACCGAGCCCTACAGCCACAACGTGGGCACCTGCTACCGCTGCCATAACGACGTGGAGCCGCTGATTAGCGCCCAGTGGTTCGTGAAGATGGCGCCCTTGGCCAAGGAGGCCATCCGCGTGGTGGAGGACGGCACCGTCAAGTTCGTGCCCGAGCGCTTCACCAAGACCTATATCAACTGGATGGAGAACGTCCACGACTGGTGCATCTCCCGTCAGCTATGGTGGGGCCATCAGATCCCCGCGTGGTACTGCGATGAGTGCGGCCATATCAACGTCAGCCGTCAGGATCCCACCAAGTGCGAGAAGTGCGGCTGCACCCACCTGACCCGCGAGGAGGACGTGCTGGACACCTGGTTCAGCTCCGCCCTGTGGCCCTTCTCCACGCTGGGCTGGCCCGATCTGAACGCTCCCGACCTGAACTACTGGTATCCCACCTCCGTGCTGGTCACCGGCTACGATATCATCTTCTTCTGGGTGGCACGCATGATCTTCTCCGGCATGGAGCAGATGAAGAAGGAGCCCTTCAAGACCGTGCTGATCCACGGTCTGGTGCGCGACGACAAGGGCCGCAAGATGTCCAAGTCGCTGGGCAACGGCATCGACCCGCTGGAGATGGCGGAGAAGTACGGCGCCGACGCGCTGCGCTTCAACCTGATCACCGGCAACAGCCCCGGCAACGACATGCGCTTCTTCGTGGAAAAGTGCGAGGCAATGCGCAACTTTGCCAATAAGATCTGGAACGCCAGCCGCTTCGTCATGATGAACCTTACCATCGACAAGGTAGAGCTGCCGGAGAAGCTGGAGCTGGAGGACAAGTGGGTGCTCAGCAAGCTGAATTCCCTGATTCGTGAGGTCACCGAGAACATGGATGCCTACGAGCTGGGCGTGGCCTCCGCCAAGATCTACGACTTCATCTGGGACACCTATTGCGACTGGTATATCGAGCTGACCAAGACCCGCCTGAATGGCGAGGACGCCGCAGCCAAGCTGGCCGCCGAGAACGTGCTTTGCTATGTGCTGCTGCGTATCCTGGAACTGCTGCATCCCTTCATGCCGTTCCTGACGGAGGAGATCTGGCAGGCACTGCCCCACGAGGGCGATTTCCTGATCCGCGCCGCATGGCCCACCTATCAGGATGCGCTGCATTTCCCCCAGGCGGAGTCCGACATGGAGAATGTGAAGGACGCCATTACCGCTGTCCGTGCCCGCCGCGCCGAGATGAACGTGCCGCCCTCCAAGAAGGCGCAGCTGATCCTTGTGACCAAGCGGCCTGAAACCTACGAGGTGGGCAAGCACTTCATCACCCGCATGGCCTATGCCAGCGAGGTGACGGTCACCGCTCAGGCTCCCGCTGATCTGAAGGGCATGGTCACCGTGGCGACCCACGACGCCAACATCTATCTGCCGCTGGCAGAGCTGGTGGACATTGCCGCCGAGCTGGAGCGCATCGCCAAGGAAAAGGCCAAGGCCGAGGACAACCTGAAGCGTATCGAGGCCAAGCTGGCCAACGAGTCCTTCACCTCTCGCGCCCCAGAGAACGTGGTCAACGCCGAGCGGGAAAAGGCCGAAAAGGCCCGTTCCCTCATCGCCAAGCTGGAGGAATCCGCCGCTGCCATGAAGCTGTAAGGCAGAGAATGCTTGCCAACCCATAAAATCAGCAAAAAGCTTGGATTTGCCGGTTTCATCGGCGGATTTCGTGTAAAAGCGCAAGTGAATTTTCGTATAATCACCGTAGAGAGTTTTCTCTGCGGTGATTATTTTTTTGCGCCGGAAGCGACAGGAGTACAGCGCATCGAAGCGGGTGCGTTCAGATCGGGACAAAGGAGCGTCAAAATGGAAGTAACGGCCACATGCCAGGACAGAATTCTGGAACTGTATTTGAAAGGAGAGCTGGACCATCACGGGGCGAAAGGCCTGCTGACGAAGCTGGAGCGGGAGATCGAAGCCTCGCTGCCGTCGGAGCTGGTGCTGGATTTCAGCGGCATCACGTTTATGGACAGTGCAGGTATCGCCGTGGCGCTGCGGGGATGGCAGCGTATGCGGGAGTTGGGCGGCTGTGTGGAGCTGCGGCATGTAGCGCCCCAGCCAAAAAAGGTGCTGGAAGCAGCCGGGTTGGGGCGAATGATGGCCATACGGTAGCCATAAACACAAAAACTGCGGCCTAAGCCGCAGAAAAGGACATATACGGAATGACAGGATGACACGAAACGGAGAGGAGCGTACATATGCAGCGCGTTGAAAATTATGTAACACTGGAATTCCTCAGCCGCAGCAGCAACGAGGGCTTTGCCCGAGTGGCGGCTGCCGGCTTTGCGGCACAGCTGGATCCCACACTGGACGAGCTGGGAGATATCAAGACCGCCGTCAGCGAAGCGGTCACCAACGCCATCGTCCACGGATATCCGGATCAGCTGGGCAAAATCGCGGTGAAGCTGAAGCTGCTTCCCAACAACACGTTGGAGATCACCGTCCGGGATTGGGGCGCGGGGATCGAGGATATCCAGCAGGCTCGGCAGCCACTGTTCACCACCGGCGGCGAGGAGCGCAGCGGCATGGGCTTTACCATTATGGAGAGCTTTATGGACAAGCTGACGATAAAATCTGTGCCGGGGCGAGGCACCACCGTCACCATGCGCAAGCGGATCTCGACCCGGATTAAACGATGAGTGAGATGTTTGCACTGCTGGAGCGGGCGCAGGAGGGCGACGACGAAGCCTGCCAGCAGGTATTGACGGAAAACAGCGGCCTGATCTGGTCTATCGTGAAACGGTACTACGGCTGCGGCGTGGAAACGGACGACCTGTACCAACTGGGCTGCATCGGATTCATCAAGGCAGTAAAGGGCTTTGACCTGAACTACGGCACACAGTTTTCCACCTATGCTGTGCCAAAAATATCGGGAGAGATCCGGCGGTTCCTGCGGGATGACGGCGCCATCAAGGTGGGGCGTACCATCCGGGAAAAAGGCCAGACCCTCTGGTCGGCGCGGGAGCGGTTGCGGCATCAGCTGGGCCGTGAGGCGCGGTTGTCGGAGCTGTCGGAGGCTACCGGCATATCGGTGGAGGAGATCGCCAGCATTGACCTTGCCACCATAGCGCCGGAATCCTTGCAGCAGGAGACGGCGGAGGGGCTGACACTGGAATCCACGCTGGGTACCGACGCGGAGGAAGAACGCCTTGTGGAGAGCATCGCCCTCCGGGAAGCCATCGACACCCTGCCGGAAAAGGAACGGATGACGATCCTGCTGCGGTTTTTCAAAGGTCTGACCCAGGAGCAGACGGCCCGGATCGTGGGGGTGTCGCAGGTGCAGATATCCCGGCTGGAGCACCGGGGACTGGAGAAGCTTCGGAAGCTGCTGGCAGATTGACGCCCTGCTGCCGAGCCTCGTAATCGTCCGGCAGAAACTCCGTCATGGTGCCGCGATAGCGCTTGGGCATGAAGGTGTTCTGGCACCGGGGATTATAGCGCTCCTTGATGGCGATGGTCTCATAAAACCGTTTCCACAGCCTGCGGAACTGCACCTCCTCCTCACCGGGCAGCGCTAAGTGCAGGCTGTCGACGGTGAGCAAGCGGGAATGATTTTTCGTATAGACCAGCAGCTCCTTGTGGGTGCGGTCGTAGATGAAGAAGGACTCATTGGCGTAGCGGTCGCAGAAGTGCCGCCGCAGCAGAGGAAGGACGCGATTTTTCGGCTCGATTTCCGCACCCAGTACGCCGCTGTAGTCTGAAAAGCGGACGAAGCCCCGCAGCTTTTCTAACTCGCCGCTCATGTGACGCAGCGCCTTGGCAACGGGATAATACACCGGATCGGCGGTGTTGTGGAGAAAATCACCGCCCTCGTCATAGAGCTTTTTGATCAGCGCGTACAGCCGCGTTTCCTTCTCCGGCAAGCAGGTGAGAAAGCCCCGCCGCACCACATCGGCCGCTGCCTTGGAGCGGCGGAGGATACTATGATATACCCGACTGGCGTGTTCCCGCTGCGTCACCACATAGCGAACATCATACAGCGACCAACATTCCTCATCGCCGGAAAAGGCGATGGGGAATTCTTTATTTACATAACTCTCAAATACGCAGCACAGAAAGCCCTCAAAAGTGCCGTCGTATTGAAGTACCACATCTCGCCAAGTCATACTCTGATTATCCAACTGCGTCGAACAGCGATAGCTGTTCCATTTCCCCGGAGGGGAGCGCGCCGCGCTCCACGGCCTTCAGCTGTTGCACGAGGGTGGCGGCGGAGAAACGAAGTCCCGGCGCGGCGCGGCCATCGCAAAGCAGGAAAAACTGCGCCCGCTTGAGCACCACCCCCAGCTTTTTCAGATCTTCAAATCGAAGGTGCGCCGTGCGGCGGGCGGAGACGATGCGCTTGGCGCTGGTGGGGCCGACGCCCGGCACACGCAGAAGCGTTTCGTAGTCCGCCCGCATGACCTCCACCGGAAACTGCTCCAGATGCATTACCGCCCAGCTGCACTTAGGATCCAGCTGTGGATCAAAATTCGGGTGCGCCTCGTCCAGCAGCTCGGAGGCCTGAAACCCATAGAACCGCAGCAGCCAGTCCGCCTGATAAAGCCGATGCTCCCGCAGCAGCGGCGGCTTGGTATCCAGAGAGGGAAGAAGGCTGTTTTCCACCACCGGAACATAGGCGGAATAGAACACCCGCTTGAGGCGGTATTTCTGATAGAGCGCTTCCGTCAAGCGCAGAATATGCCGGTCGTTGTCCTGCGTAGCGCCTACGATCAGCTGGGTGCTCTGTCCCGCCGGGGCAAAGCGGGGCGCGTGCTTGTACTTGACCAGCTCCTGCCGGCTCTCGAACGCCTTGTCCCGGATCAGTCCCATAGGGCGCAGGATCGCTTCCCGCGATTTGTCCGGCGCCAGCGTTTGCAATCCCTGCTGAGAGGGCAGCTCAATATTGACGCTCATGCGGTCGGCCAACAGTCCCAGCTGCTGCACCAGCTCCGGCGAGGTGCCGGGGATGGCCTTGGCGTGGATATAGCCGTTGAAGCCGTAGTCCTGCCGCAGAATGCGCAGGGCGCGGATCATCTGTTCGGTGGTATAATCGGCATTGCGCAGCACACCGGAGGAGAGAAACAGCCCTTCAATATAGTTCCGCCGATAAAAGCCGATGGTCAGCTCAGCCAACTCCCGGGGCGTGAATGCGGTGCGCTGCACGTCGTTGGAGCGCCGGTTGACGCAGTACTTGCAGTCATAGACGCAACAGTTGGTCATCAGCACCTTCAGCAGCGTAATGCACCGCCCGTCGGCGGAAAAGCTGTGACAGCACCCGGCGATGGAGGAGGACGTGTTGCCGATTTTCCCCGGCTGAAAGCTGCGCTTGACGCCGCTGGATGTGCAGGCGGCGTCATACTTGGCGGCGTCCGAGAGGATCGTCAGCTTCTCCAGAAGCTCCATGGTTCAGGCCGCAGTGCGGCGGCGCTGACTCCGCTGGGGACGCTCCAGCCGGTCGATCAGGTGCATCAGGTTCACAGAAGCGGACAGCGTGCCCAGAATCACGATCACATATCCCATAGCAGTCATAACGATTACCTCCGTTGGAATGTTTGTTCGATGCACATTATATATCGAACAAGAGTTTCTGTCAAGGGAAAATGGAACAAAAATTCTAAAATTTTGGGAAGATATTGACCTGAACAGGATTTTGTATTAAAATAAAGAATAATACCACAAGGGATAGGGGAACGTGCGCTATGACGGAACTGGAACAAAAGTTTATTCAGGCACGGCGAAAGGCCATTGCCGTGGAGGATGCCCATCTGAACGACATGCAGCAGCAGGGCGTGATGACCACAGAGGGGCCGCTGCTGCTGCTGGCCGGTGCCGGCAGCGGTAAGACCACGGTACTGATCCACCGGGTGGCCAATCTGCTGCGCTATGGCCGGGGCAGCGACACGGAGGAGATCCCTATCCCAATCTCGGAGGATATGGTGACCTTTCTGGAGGAGTACGCCGCCCATCCCACAGCGGATCAGCAGCCGTTGATGCAGTACCTGTGCGCGGTGGAGCCTGCCCACCCGTGGGAGGTGTTGGCCATCACCTTTACCAACAAGGCGGCCAACGAGCTGAAGGAGCGTCTGGAGCGGATGCTGGGAGAGGAGGCCCGTGACGTGTGGGCGTCCACCTTCCATTCTGCCTGCGTTCGTATTCTGCGGCGGGATATCGAGCAGATCGGCTATTCCCGTGATTTCACCATCTACGACACCGACGACAGCAAGCGGGTGTTGAAGGATTGCCTGAAGGAGCTGGAGCTGGACGAAAAGACCTTCCCCGTTCGGGAGATCCTGTCGGTTATTTCCCGTGCGAAAGATGAAATGCTGCTGCCGGAGGACTTCCGCGCCTACTGGGAGAAGAACAACGACTGGCGGAAAACCAGGATCGCGAAAGTATATTCCCTTTACACGAAAAAGCTCCGGGATGCCAACGCGCTGGACTTTGACGATATCATTCTGCTGACGGTGCAGCTGCTGCAAGGCCGCCCCGAGGTGCGGGAGTACTATCAGCGGAAGTTCCGCTACGTACTGGTGGACGAGTATCAGGACACCAACCACCTGCAATACCTGCTGACCAGTCTGCTGGCAGGCGGCTATCAGAACATCTGCGTGGTGGGCGACGACGACCAGAGCATCTACCGCTTCCGGGGTGCCAATATCGAGAACATCCTCAGCTTTGAGAAGCAGTATCGCGGCGTGCGTACCATCCGCTTGGAGCAGAACTACCGCTCCACCCAGAACATTCTGGACGCCGCCAACGCCGTGATCCGCCACAATCAGGGCCGCAAGGGCAAGACCCTGTGGACCCGCAACGGCGCGGGGGAGAAGGTGCTCATCAAGACCACCTTCAACGAAGGGGACGAGGCCAACTTCGTGGTAGGTCAGGTGATGATGAACTATAACCGCGGCATGAACTGGAAGGATCACGCGGTGCTGTACCGCATGAACGCCCAGTCCAACGCGCTGGAGTATGCCTTCAAGCGCAGCGGCGTGCCCTACAAGATCATTGGCGGCATGAAGTTCTTCGACCGTGCCGAGATCAAGGACATGCTGGCCTATCTGTGTGTCATCAATAACCCAACCGACGACCTGCGGGTGCGGCGCATCGTCAACGTGCCCTCCCGCAAGATCGGCGCGGCCACGGTGGACAAGGCCCAGATACTGGCAACGGCACAGGGCGTGCCCCTGTATGAGATTTTCCGCCACGCATCCAGCTATCCGGAACTGAAATCAGCGGCTGTAAAGCTGGAAAGCTTCACGGCGCTGATGGAAGAAATGCGGGCCAAGGTGGGGGAGATGCCCCTGCCGGAGTTCTATGAATTCGTCTGCAATCGCAGCGGCTATACCGCTATGCTGACGGAAAAGAACGACATGGAAAGCCGGGGACGGCTGGAGAACGTGCAGGAATTGACCTCCAGCATCCACGCCTTTCTGGATAACCAGCCGGACGATCCCAGCCTGTCGGGCTTTCTGGACGAGGTGGCGCTGTACACCGATCTGGACAGCGCCGAGGAGAGCGACAACTGCGTGGTGATGATGACCATGCACAGCGCCAAGGGCTTGGAATTCCCGGAGGTGTTCGTGGTGGGCATGGAGGACGGCCTGTTCCCCGGCAACCGCGCCATGGGCGACGAGGAGGAGATGGAGGAGGAGCGGCGGCTGTGCTATGTGGCCATGACCCGCGCCCGCGAGCATCTTACCATGACCAATGCCAGACAGCGCATGCTATTTGGCCGCACGACGCCTGAGACGCCCTCTCGCTTTCTGGAGGAGATACCGGAGGAGAACAGCCAGTGGATCGGCAAGCCGGAGCCCCGGCAGGAGCGCCACTGGAGCGACGATTATAATGATGACGGCGGCTTCGGCGGTTTTGGCGGTGGCTACAGCGGCTACGGTAACCGCAGCACTACGGCGGTCGACGGCGACCGCGCGGCGGCGAAAAAGCCTGCCTATGTGGCGGCTGCGGCGGTGAAGAGGGAGAGCGCGCCCCTGATGGATATCAAGGCGGGGGAGAGCGTGAAGCACGCCGCATTCGGCCACGGTCTGGTGCTGTCGGTGCGAGCCATGGGCGGCGACGCGCTGCTGGAGGTGGCATTCGACACGGTGGGTACCAAAAAGCTGATGCTGAAGGCCGCCATGCGGCATTTGACGAAAGAGTGAACACAGGGAGTTCTGATGGACGCTTTGTAGGGGCCGACGACTCTGTCGGCCCTACCGGAGATGCTGCGGTCATCGTCAGGGCGGACAGGGTCGTCCGCCCCTACAACCTATAAGAGATAGCCGCCATGCGGCACTTGACCAAGGAATAAGACCATGTAAACTTCAAGTTGCGCGAAAACTTTCTCCCCGCAACCTGAAGTTGATGGACATTTTGGCGGCGATAGGATAGAATAGGAAAAAGAGAAAACACATTTGACAGGCGAAAGGAGCTGCGAGATGGGATTTGAAATGGGATTTGGCATGTTCAATATCATGTTTTTTCTGATATTCGGCATTGTGATCGTGATGTTTATCGTCACGGCGGTGAAGGGCATCAGCACATGGAACAAGAACAACAACTCGCCCCGCCTGACGGTGGAGGCCACGGTGTCGTCCAAACGGCAGAATGTTGACGTGCACCATCACAATACCGGGGACAACAACGCCATGCATACCACCACCTCCACTACCTATTACGAGACCTTTCAGGTGGCCAGCGGCGACCGGATGGAGCTGCGCGTCGATGGCCGGGAGTACGGCCAGCTGGCGGAGGGCGACTTCGGTGAGTTGACGTTTCAGGGCACCCGCTATCTGGGCTTTGAGCGCCGGGGCAGCAAGGCGGCCTACTACGACCGGCCTGAGGATGGCGGCGATCGCCAGCGAGCCTCGTGGGATCCGGAACGATAAAAGAAAATATAGCAGCAGAGGGACGCTTCCTTGCGGAGCGTCCCTCTGTTGCTATGAGAAAGGGAAAGATTAAGCTTGTATTCAGGAGAGCAGTGCCCGGTCGCTGGCGAATTCATCGCGGTCCCGTCAAGATTTATGCGCAAAATTGTTTGCAGACT
>ULQS01034695.1_pt1 | contig 9794 bp, 4 predicted proteins | sample 1954751 | NCBI WGS metagenome assembly ULQS01 (sample SAMEA4835662, study PRJEB28245) | human gut metagenome | biome: gut microbiome; material: fecal sample | place: Denmark | collected 2008 | reverse complement strand
AACAACATCTCGCAAAAATGGGCTTTTTAAGGGACGACTATGTAGGCATCGGCGCCGCAGTCGTAGCCCTCGGCGCGCTGGTCGTCGAAGGTGCGGGCCGTGAGCAGTATGACGGGCACATGGCTCGTGGCCGTCTCCGCCTTAAGCCGGCGGCACATCTCAAGACCGTCCATCACAGGCATCATCACGTCGCAGATAACCAGGTCGGGCACATACTTGACGCACAAGGCGAGGCCCTCGCGGCCGTCGGACGCGCACTTGACATCGTAGTGAGCCGAGAGCAGGCTGACGATATAGTCTTTAACGTCGCTGTTGTCGTCTACCACCACTATCGACTTGCGCTCGCCGTCGTCCTGTGCCGTCATCATCTCCACGCCGCCGCTCATAGGTATGTCTGCCGGAACGCTGTCGCCTGTCTCCAAAGCTGCTGCATCAGGCTGCTCCACTATGGTTTCTCCGGGCTGCGTCAGCGGCAGACTCACCATAAACGTTGCCCCGCCGTCGGCGTTGGCCTCTGCCGTAACCTGTCCGTGATGAAGGTCGACAAAGGCCTTGACTATGGCAAGCCCGATGCCCGTGCCTCCGCGGTTTTCGGCTGATGCCTGGAAGAAGCGGTCGAACACGTGGTTAATCTTGTCGCGCGGTATGCCTATGCCCGTATCGCTTACGGTCAGGCGCGCCATGCCGCCGTCGGCAGCAAGACTTATCCTCACTCTGCCGCCCTTGCGGTTGTATTTTATGGCGTTGCTGATAAGGTTATAGCATATACGCTCCATCTTATACAGGTCGGCCTCTATGTTTATGTCGTGGCCGCAGTCAACGCTCAGCTCCACGTCCCTGCTGTCGGCCAGCGGCGCAAAGTTGGCCACCCACTGCCCTACGCTGTCCGACAGGTTGAAGCGGCTCACGGTGAGCTGCATCTTGCCGTTCTGAATCTTGCGAAGGTCGAGAATCTCGCCAACAAGTCTGAGCATGACGTCAACATTCTTTCTTACCAGGCAGAGCATGGAGCGCTGCTGCGTGGTCAGGTTGTCGGCCTCGAGCATGCGCCTGACAGGGTCGGCAATGAGGGTGAGCGGTGTGCGGAACTCATGGCTTATGTTGGTGAAGAACACCAGCTTGGCGTTGGCAGCATCCTCGCGCATGCGCCGCTTTACTACGATGGTGCGGTAGAAGGCTACAAACGAGAGCACCAGCAGCACAAGGATGATGATGAACATCATGAGGTAGACCTTCTGATGGCTGTACTGCGTGAGATACATGTTCACGCGGTCGTGCATCATGTTGAGCTTGTCGTTTAGCTTGTTCATCTCTTCGGCCTGCATCAGCAGCACCTCGGCGTTGTCTTTGGTTACGAGGGCTGTCTTCATCAGGTTCTCGCGCTGGTAGGGATGCTTCTCAAGAATGCTCATGGCCAGCTGCATTACCATGTCGCCGCGCGTGGGATAGATATATGATGCGTCGAGCACTCCGTCGCGCACCAGCTCGATGCCTCCGCCCTTGCCCGGCAGGGCATCGATGCCGATAAACTTTATGCGGCCTGCCAGTCCGCGTGCCTGGGCTGCCTGACGCGCGCCGAGGGCCATGCGGTCGTTGTGTGCAAACACGTAGTCGATGTTGCCGCCCACGCTGTCGAGCATGGCCTCCATGACCTTGCGCCCGCTCTGCTGCATCCATGTGCCGCTGCTCACGGCCACCAGCTCTATGCCCGGATAGTGCTTCAGGGCGTCGGCAAAGCCCTGATGGCGCTCTATGGCCGGCGACGAGCCTTTAAGGCCCGTTATCTCCAGGACACGCCCCTTGCCGCCAAGGCGCGAAGCGATATACTCGCCCATGGTGCGCCCCATCTTTACGTTGTCGGCGCCGATAAATGCCGTGTATTTGTCTGAACCGGTCTTGCGGTCGAAAAGTATTACGGGTATGCCTTTGTTGTATGCGTTCTCGATGGCCGGCGTAACGGTGTTCATCTGGTTTGGGGCGACAATAAGGATGTCGACGCCATCGTTTACAAAGCCGTTTATCTGCTCAGTCTGCCTTACGTTGTCGTCGTTGGCCGAGGCCACCCTCAACGTGACGTTGTCGTAAAGATAAGTGCCGGCAAGCATCTCGGTGTTGAGCTTTTCGCGCCAGATGTCCTCGCTGCACTGCGACATAGCTATAACATACTCCTTACGGTCGGAACAGGCCGTCATGAGCGTTAACATCAATAAAGACAAAACGTAAGCAATATTTTTCATAGTCTGACCTCTGTTGGTTAATGCCTCACATAAGAGGCTATCCTGCATTGAATAAAAAAACTTTTTTGAAAGAAAGAGCAGCGGCACGCATACCTTAGGAAACGGGCGGCCAACATGCCGCTGCTCTTTATATATTATATAAGATGTGTAAACAGAAGCATCATACGGATGCCATGCTGAAGCTGCGGGCTGGCCGCAGACAGGCCGGCATCATGCTGCCAAAGGATTTGGCAGGCACGACAGACATACACATCACAGGTTTCAGTAATATGACATCAACATTATTTGTCGAGTCTCCATACGCAGCCGTCCTTGGTGTCTTTCACCTCGAATCCGGCAGCAGCCAGCTCGTCGCGTATGCGGTCGCTTGTGGCCCAGTCTTTCTCGGCCTTTGCCTTTGCCCTGAGGCTCAGCACCATGTCTACCACCTTGCCGTAGGCTTCCTCGCGTGCGTCAGACGAGTTGCCCTTCTCTTCCTTCAGTCCGAGCAGGTCTATCGCAAAGAGGCGCATCGTGTCGGCAAGCTCCTTCAGGCAGTCGGCACAGATAGTGGCCTTGTGGTCGAGCAGCTTGTTGACCACTCCGCAGGCCTCAAACAGATAGCTGATAACCTGAGGTGTGGCAAGGTCGTCGTTCATGGCGTCGTAGCACTTCTGGCGCAGGTTCTTCACAAACTCCTCGGTCTGCGCGTCGCACTTGTCTGACACGGGCACGCGGTCTAAGTCGGCGATGCCTGACATCAGTCGGGCCAGTCCCTTCTCGCTTGCCAGCAGGGCTTCGTTTGAGAAGTCTACCGTGCCGCGGTAGTGGGCAGAGAGGATGAAGAAGCGTATCGTCATGGGCGAATAAGCCTTGTCGAGGCTCGGATGGTTGCCCGTGAAGAACTGCTCGAGCGTGATGAAGTTGCCGAGGCTCTTGCCCATCTTCTGTCCGTTGATGGTTATCATGTTGTTGTGCATCCAGTATTTCACCATCTGGTCGCCCTGGCTTGCCACGGCCTGCGCTATCTCGCACTCATGATGCGGGAACACGAGGTCCATGCCTCCGCCGTGTATGTCGAAGTGGTCGCCGAGATACTTGCGTCCCATGGCCGTACACTCGCAGTGCCATCCGGGGAAACCGTCGCTCCAGGGGCTCGGCCAGCGCATGATGTGCTCGGGCTGCGCCTTCTTCCACAAGGCGAAGTCGGCCTGATTGCGCTTCTCGCCCACACCGTCGAGCTGGCGGCTGGCGTTGATAACGTCGTCGAGGTTGCGTCCCGACAGTATGCCGTAGTGATATTTCTCGTTATATTTTGCGATGTCGAAATAGATGCTGCCGTTGCTCTCATAGGCAAAGCCGTTGTCTATAATCTGCTTCACCAGCTCCTCCTGCTCTATGATGTGTCCCGTGGCGTGAGGCTCAATGCTTGGCGGCAGCACGTTGAGCGCCTTCATGGCGTCATGATAGCGGTTGGTGTAGTGCTGTGCTATCTCCATAGGCTCGAGCTGCTCCAGACGTGCCTTCTTTGCTATCTTGTCGTCGCCATCGTCGGCATCGTGTTCCAGATGGCCCACGTCGGTGATGTTTCTGACGTAGCGCACCTTATAGCCCTGATGCTTGAGGTAGCGGAACAGGATGTCGAAGGTTATTGCCGGGCGTGCATGGCCAAGATGCGGATCGCCATACACTGTAGGGCCGCACACATACATGCCCACATTGGGGCTGTGGATAGGCACAAAGAGCTCCTTACGGCGGCTCAGAGTGTTATATATAAAAAACTTTTGTTCCATATTTTATTGTTTAAAATTAAACATGTCATTAACAGAATGATAACGCACCCCGACAACAAAACCACCAAGATACGTTTGAGCGTTATGCCGAGATGCTGATTATCTTATGCAAAGATAATGCAAATCGAGAGCAGAAACATCAAGCGTGCTTGAATGTTATGCCGAGATGCAGCTTATTATTATGCAAAGATAACGCAAATCGAGAGCAGAATCGCCAAACCACGTTTGAGTGTTATGCCGAGATGCAGCTTATATTATGCAAAGATAACGCAAATCATTGGTTTAACAAAATCAATGCAATGTTTTTTGAAAATATGTCAAAAGTGAACATCAGAAGCCACGCCTCTCATTTATATGCAACGGATAAAAATATTCGCTGAATAAGATTTCACATTCCGGCTATTTATACTTGAATCACATTAAAGCCCCAATCTGTTATTAAGATTCGGTCGGGATTTTTGTTTTATCTTGAGCAGATTTTCGTTAAATTTTTCACAGGCACTTTTATGACTGGCTACGCCGAAGTTAAAAGAGTTCAAGCAGTTAGAGTCAAATGCCAACGTAGTGCTTGCGACAAGAAGCAACAAAACTTTTGGAGCCTCCAAGTAGTGCAATGTAGGGACGCACTCCAGGTGCGTCCACATATCATCAAACATTCCATTTTATCGTAAACCATTGTAATACGATGATTATCGGGAAACGCTGTTTAATTAGCCTGCGCTGAACTTGGTTTGCGCTTAGCGCCTTGCACCGATAGAAATAAAAAGACGGGCTGAAAACTGGAATGCGCAAAATTGATAAAGCTACGTGCAATCTAATGACTGATTTGGGGGTAACAGACAGACTGCGACAACACCTACCTTAACAGCCGCAAAAAATCATAAGGAGAAAGCACGATTATGCTTAAAAAACATTCAAGAAGAAAGGTTTAAAAAGAAAGACTGTAATCAAAATCAAGCGTACAGGTTTCAAATCATTAACCTATCGTTTACGCATCGTAACTCGGCCACTTTTCACCCAAAAGTGGCATGTTTTTGAAGCCCAAACCGGCCTTTTGATTTTCACGTTATGGCGAGTGGCTTGTTGAGAAGATGCAGAGAGGCATCAGCAGGCATGTATCACAGCCTGCCACATGGCGAAAGAGACGCTGCACACCATAAGGGATGACAAAAGGACGTGCCGCCCAAATTCCCATGAAAGGAACCGGACGGCACGGAAAATATCAACTTAGCCCTTAAACGAAATTAAAGGCAGAAAGCAGGAACATCAAAACTAGCATTTCGGGTGGATGTCGAGCTTAACAGGGCGAACCATGTTCTTGGCATCAAGGATGGTGTCGAGATCTTCCTGAGTAAGTATTCCTTCCTCAAGCACAAGCTCAACAACGCCGCGGCCTGTCTCCATGGCCTTCTTGGCAATCTCTGTAGAATGCTCGTAACCGATGTAGGGGTTGAGGGCTGTAACGATGCCGATGCTGCGGTTAACCTCGCGGCGGCAGTTCTCCTCATTGCTTGTAATGCCGTCAACACAGAGCGTGCGCAGTGTGTCGCATGCGTTGGCCATAAGGTCTACTGACTCGAAGCAGCACTGAGCCATGACAGGCTCCATGGCGTTAAGCTCCATCTGGGCAGCCTCGCCGGCCATGGTGACACAAAGCTCGTTGCCGATAATCTTGAATGCAACCTGGCTTACAACCTCAGGAATAACGGGATTTACCTTTCCGGGCATTATTGACGAACCGGGCTGACGTGCCGGAAGATTGATTTCTGCGAGACCGCAGCGCGGACCGCTGGCCAACAGGCGAAGGTCGTTGCTTATCTTGCTCATCTTAACGGCGATGCGCTTCAGCTCTGACATATAGCCTATCATGCAAGATGTGTCTGAGGTTACGCCCACGAGGTCTTTTGCGAGAGTGATGTCCCATCCGGTAATCTCAGCCAAAGCCTTAACACACTTCTCTGCGTAGCCCGGCTCAGAGCAGATGCCCGTACCTATGGCAGTTGCGCCCATGTTGACCTCAAGGAAGTCGGCTGCAGCCTGGTCGAGATGCAGCAGCTCTGCCTCGAGTATGCTTGCAAAGCCAGAGAAGGTCTGTCCGAGAGTCATCGGCACAGCGTCCTCGAGCTGAGTGCGTCCCATCTTTACGATGTGTGCAAACTCTTCCGACTTCTTGCGGAATGCCGCGATAAGCTCTTTGATATGTGGAACAAGGGCAAGATGACTGGCATACATGCCCATGTGGATAGCCGTAGGATATGCGTCGTTGGTAGACTGTGAGCGGTTCACGTGGTCGTGAGAAGAGCAGTGCTCATAGTCGCCCGGCTTGAAGCCCATGTGTTTCAGCGCAATGTTGGCGATAACCTCGTTGGCGTTCATATTGGTGCTGGTGCCTGCTCCGCCCTGAATCATGTCCACGGGGAACTGGTCGTGATACTTGCCGGCCAATATGTCCTGACAAGCAGCCTTGATACCCTCATACTGGGCATCGGTAAGCAGCCCGAGCTGATGGTTTGCCTCAGCAGCAGCCCACTTTGTGTATGCCAGACCGTTGATGAACAGAGGATACTGGCTGAGTTTGAACTTACTGATTGAGAAATTCTCAACGCCGCGCAATGTCTGTATGCCATACAATGCGTCTGCCGGAATCTCACGTGCGCCGAGGAGGTCGTGCTCCATACGGATATTCTTTTCTGAATTCATAGTTTTAAGGTTTATATTTCAATTATGTGTTTTTACTATATTTTTTAAGGTGTTTCGGCATTATGTTATGCCTCCTTCCTTTCAGTGTCAAAGATAGTGCTAACTTTTCATTGTGCCAAACATTATCAGGTTTTTAACACATCAAACACACGTATTAGCGTAAAACAGACTAAAAAGCAGTACATATATCTTACAAATAGTCAACAAACGGCAAATTTGGCATCGTCATCTACTCACCGGCAGTCATATGTCCCATCTCCGTTCTTTCCGGTATGTCCTCACAACTGGCATAAAAAAATAATGGAAGCATCCTCACGGACACTCCCATTCTCTCCTGCAACTTGACCTGTCGGTCAAAATATAAAAAACTTACCTAACTCTTATTTTCGTCACCTGCGAGCCGCTCTCTGTCTCTGTGCGCACGACAACCATGCCGCTGTCGACACCATTGAGAGTGCAGGTGAAGTTGCCGTTGGGCGTTACTTTCTTCAGAAGTGCACCGCCTGCCGACCATACGCTCACTGAACGCAGAGCCGTGTCTGACGTAACGACAACCTGGCGCGGAACGATAGAGCTTACGCTGACGTTGCCGTCGGCGCCCGTTTCGGTTATGCCCGTTGTGCCCGAGCCGTGACCTATCAGAAAGTAGCGGCCGTATGACGGACCGTTCACCGTGAACTGATAGCCTTCGTAGAGCGGTGTCTCGCTCTGCAGCTCGGCGTCGTAGATAGCGGCATCCTTAACGGCTGCCACGCCGCTGAATGTAAGAGTTACCACTGAGCCGTCGGCTGCCGTAACGCCTAACGGTATGCGCTGTGCGTCTTTCAGCTGGTTGACGCTCACTGCCGTGTTGCCGGCTACGGTGTAAACCTTAGGAGCGTTGTCGGCATTGCCTGTCAATCCGCTAATCATCTGTGCGTCCTCCATGCCGAAGCCGTTGCTTGCCGAAGCAGTATAGCGCACAGCCGCGCTGCTTAAGCCTTCAGCGTCTTCTGCCTTTATCTTGAGAGAAGCAGGTGCAGGAATTGGCAAATTCGACGCACCCATCTCCTGCATATCAGCCATAAACGTTACGGTTACGCCATCGGTTGCAGTGGCAGGATCAGCAGCCTCAACATAAAATACTGAATAAGGAACTGCAAGATATTTTCCTTCAGACCACGTCTTAGTATCGGCATCGTATGTCACTGCTGTTGAAGTCACATCAGAATTATACCAATATTTCTGTGCCAGCACGTCGCTATTGGCAGCAACAAACGCCTGGACATCGAGCGAAGCCATAAACGGGTTACCTACCATCAGATACTTGCCGTCAGCAGACGGAGTAAGCGTAACTGTAACTTTATCAGAATGAACATACGTATACGGATCACTGCGATCAACCATGTTGCTGACAAGCAGCTTGCCTGCATTGGTACGGTCAACTGTTTTATTTTCAGCAGTACTTATTTTATATTCTGTATCAGCCTTCGGGAAGCGGAACAGCAATTTTTCTGTAGAAGATTGCTGTTGTCCCTGATTCAAGATTCCTTTAACTGAGAATCCGCCACCTGCAACATAAGGCACGCTTGCGTCGTTGTATGCAGAACTCCATTCTGTATCAAACGAAACAAGAGTTTTGTCACTGCCATTTTCAACGATATTTGCTCCTGTACTCCAGCTGCGCTGGTAAACGGCAGGATTCAGACGGTTATAATCGTTATCATTGAACGTTATATCCTTGAAATACTCTGTCTCTTGTCTTCCTGTTGCAGTAGGAGCATACCAGTCTCCGGCTACAACGCCCTGCAGCGGTGTGCTTACGGCAGTCCATTGTCCCGGAGTAATCTCCACGTCTGTCCATGCCTTGTTATAGAGCAGCTGCTCGGCATGCAGCATCTGTGCGCCCAATTCAAAGTGGATGTCGCGGCAAATATTCACACGGTAGCGCTGAGTGGTGAGTGCTCCGTCTTTTTCATAAGCCATCAGGTCATATTGGATGTTCTCTGTCGGCAGTTCCATATAATCCGGACGGCTCGTATTTACCCATCCATTACCGCCATCTCCAAATCCTGCTATGTAAAGTTCAGCCTTGCTGTCTTTCGGCATGATGACATTAGAGAACAGCATCGGCACAAAGCCTTTGTCTGTTGTATTTTCAGCATTATCAGTATATGTGCCGTCAGTATTCTTCAGGTCCTTAGCATCGGCACGCTTCCAGTTGGCATCATTATTCCAGTTGCTTGTAGCACCGGTTCCTTTCCATACAAGATTTTCAGGCACAACCTTCAACGTCAATGGGAACGAACCCCAACAACTGTTATTCACGGTTTCTCCATGTTCTGCAAAATGTATTGCAAATGTATAGACATAACCCTCACGCGGATTGAACGTGAATGTCTTTCCGTCTACAAGTGTCTGTCTGTCAAAATAGAACTCAATATCAGCCTCATTTGTGTAAGGTGTAGTTGTGCTGTATTTATGAGCCTCCAGACTTATTATTTTACCTATAGGTAAATAATATTGGGTAAAACCGTTAAGTGGATTCATCAAATCAGAATACTGCGGATCGTCAGTGGAAATAAGATAAATTTGTGTATAGTCAATATCTCCACCTAGATTCTCTATCAACCCCAGCCTCTCTACATGTTCCTCATCTGTATAAGTTGCACCTCTAAGGTTTACTTTCAAAGAACCAACACCCTTTGCTGCATTTTTAAGTTGAGCAAGTCCGATACGCAAAGACGGATTGAAATCATTAGAAGGATATTCCACTGAGTTAAATCCAGCATGCAGTTTTGGCGCAGCACCACTTGCAGTAAGATTTAGTGGAACATAGCCCCAACATATTTTTTCCCATTCTGCATCTGTAATATCCGAATCAGATGGACGTATTGCCGGTATAGGACTTATTGTCAGTTCAAGACCTGTTTCCAATATAGTAATATCCAAACTGCTCTTATGAAGCACAAGTTTATTGTTCAGTCCTCCATCAGGAGCAGGTGTGTCAACATATTGTTTTATAAGGTCTATTTCATCCTGTGTAAGACTGATTTGACCTTCTGTTGCAGGAACGACACCGTCAAGTGTTTCTACATCACGATAT
>ULQS01049731.1_pt1 | contig 9808 bp, 10 predicted proteins | sample 1954751 | NCBI WGS metagenome assembly ULQS01 (sample SAMEA4835662, study PRJEB28245) | human gut metagenome | biome: gut microbiome; material: fecal sample | place: Denmark | collected 2008 | reverse complement strand
TAAATAATTTGTTTAATTTAAATATTAAATTTTTAACTATAAGTTTACCAATTGGTATTAGTTTTTATACATTTCAAATACTTACTTATGTTATTGATGTTTATAAAGGTAAAGTTGGTGTTCAAAAAAGTGTTATTAACCTAGGTTGTTATATTAGTGCTTTTCCTCAGCTTATTGCAGGACCTATAGTTAGATATGAAACTGTTAATGAAGAACTTGATGAAAGATGTGAAAATATAGAAAACTTTGCAACTGGCATTAGAAGATTTATTATTGGGTTATTTAAAAAAGTGGTAATTGCTAATGAAATGGCTTATGTTGCTGATACTTTATTTGGTTCTGATATTGCACAGTTAGGTGTTATTGGTATGGTTGTTGGGGGTGTTGCTTTTACATTCCAAATTTATTTTGATTTTAGTGGATATAGCGATATGGCAATTGGTTTAGGTAAGATGCTTGGATTTAATTATTTAGAAAACTTTAATTATCCATATATCGCTCGCAGTATAACTTCATTTTGGAGAAGATGGCATATATCTTTATCAACATTCTTTAGAGATTATGTTTATATTCCTTTAGGAGGAAATAGATGTAAAAAAGCTCGGCATATATTTAATTTGTTTATAGTTTGGACTTTAACTGGTTTGTGGCATGGTGCTAGTTGGAACTTTGTTTTCTGGGGACTTTTCTATTTTGTTTTATTAGTATTAGAAAAATTTGTATTTAAAAATATTGATAAACTACCAAAAATTCTTGGACATATTTACACATTTAGTTTAGTTACTTTTGGCTTTATAATATTTTATTTTACAAATACAAGTGCTTTAATAGAAGCTATTAAAACGTTGTTTGGTGTTCATGGACTTGGTAACTTAAGTGTATTTAGTCATTATCAAATAATTAGAGTAAGAACGATTCTTGTATTTATACTAGCAATATTTGCATGTACACCAATATTTAAAAATATGTTGGATAAGAAAAATAAAATGAGTGATATTATAATACTTGTGTTATTTATCCTTAGTATTGTAGGTATTTTAGCATCAAGCTATAATCCATTTATATATTTTAGATTTTAAATTTCAAAGTGCAACGAAAGATATTCAAAGTGCAAAATTTGCACTTTGAATATTGTTTTTTTATGATAAAAATGATATAATAGATGTGTCTTGGAGGTTATGATGAATAAAGAAAATTGGAATTTAGAGCTTTCTACATATATTAAAGAAGGTAATTTAAGTGAAATTGAGAAAACTAAAGCTTGGGAAACCGCGATTGGTCTTCAAGAAGTAGATGGGTTAGAGCCATCAAAATATTTAATTGATACTGCTAAAGAGCATATTGAAGGAAAATTAGATATTAAAGATGTAGAAAAAAGGATAAATAGTTATTATAATGAAACAGAAAAAAGAAATAAAGAAGAAAATAATAGTGAAGAAGCAGATAAGGTTGCGGTGAAAATAACAGAGATATTAAGTGATAATTCTTTTAATTTTAGTCCAACTGAACTTATTAATATTCATCAAAAATTATTTAAGAATGTATATTTTTATGCGGGTAAATTAAGGGATTATAATTTTACAAAGAAGGAATGGGTATTAAATTATGATACAGTTATTTATGCTTCTTATGAAAATATTATGGATCTATTAAAATATGATTTTTCAGAAGAAAAGAACTTTTCTTATAAAGATTTATCTCTAGATGAAGCCATTGAACATATATGCATGTTTACATCCAATATTTGGCAAATACATCCATTTTGTGAAGGCAATACAAGAACAGTTGCAGTTTTTATGATTAAATATTTAAAAACATTTGGATTTAATGTTAATGATGAAATGTTTGCTAAACATTCATGGTACTTTAGAAATGCACTTGTTAGGGCAAACTATCGAAATTTTAATGAAAATATCTCTGAAGATATGACCTTTTTGGAAAAATTCTTTTATAATTTATTGACTGATACCAATTATGAGTTAAAAAATAGATTTCTTCATGTAGATTTTGAAAAGAGTGTTGATAATACATTAAAAAAAGATAAGGGAGATTATACTTTAGAAGAACAAGCAATAATTAATATAATTAGAAAAAATCCTTTTGTAAAACAAGAAGAAATAGCTAAGCAATTAAATAAATCATTAAGAACTATTAAGACTATTATGTCTTTAATGCAAGAGAAAAAAATGATTGTTAGAAATAATGGAAAAAGGAATGGAGAATGGGTAATTTTGTAATAGTTTGGTTGCAGAATTATCTTATCATGTGATATAATATTATTTACTTAAAGGAGGTCTTTTAGATGAAAGTAATTTTATTAAGTGATGTAAAAGGGAAAGGTAAAAAAGATAGTGTAATTAATGTAAGTGATGGTTATGCTAATAATTATTTAATTAAAAATAATTTAGCTGTTCCTTATACAAAAAGAAGTAGTGAAATATTAAATGAAGAATTAGATGAAAGACAAAAAAATGAAGATGCTTTAGTGGAAAGTTTAAATGAAATAAAGAAAAAGTTAGATGGAAAAACAATTATATTTAAAGTTAAAACTGGAGCAGATGATAAAGTGTTTGGCACGATATCAAATAAACAAATATCTGAAAAATTAAAAGATATGGGATATAAAATAGATAAAAAATGTATTAAAAGTGATGTAGCAATAAGTAGTTTAGGGGTTACTAAAGTAAGTGTTGAATTACATAAAAAAGTTAAGTTTGACTTAAATGTTGAATTAGTTAAATAGGAGGGTTTATGGCAAGAAGTATGCCTCAGAATAAAGAAGCTGAGATGAGTGTCTTAGGTGTTGCTTTTTTAAATAATAATGAAGTAAGTAAGATAGTTGAAGAAGTAACGAGTGATATGTTCTTTGATGAGAGAAATAGATATATTTTTAATGCAATTAAAAGTCTGCATGAAAGTAAGACACCAATTGATGTAACAACCCTTAGAAATGAACTTGATAAAGATAAGAAATTTAATGCTGTGGGACTTGATTATATTACTGATGTAATAGATAGTGTAGTAACAAGTGCTAATTTGGATTTTTATATTAAGATAATTAAAGATTATGCTATAAGAAGAAATTTAATAGAAACAGCAAGTGATATAATTACTACTACATATGATGAAGAAGATGTAAATAGTTTACTTGATAGTGCTGAAAAAAACATATTAAATGTTGTTAGAGCAAGAAGTGTTGGAGATTTTGTACCTATTAGTGAAATTTTAAGAAGGGCACAAGCTAAGTTGGAAGAACTTGCTAAAAATAAAAGAAGTATTACAGGTATTGAAACTGGGTTTCCTGATTTTGACAAAATAACAACTGGTTTACAAGGTGGAGAAATGATTATCTTAGCTGCTCGTCCTGGGATGGGAAAAACAGCACTTGCTTTAAATATGGCTGCTTATGCTGCGACACATACTAAAAAAGCTGTTGCTATATTTAACTTAGAAATGTCAGCAGAAATGCTTATTAATCGTATGATTTCTTCAATTGGACAAATTGATGCTTATAAGTTGCAAACTGGTAATATGCAGGAAAAGGATTGGAAAAGATATAATGAAGCATTATCACAACTTGCTGATACTAATATTTATATTGAAGATAATGCAGGTGTTACTGCTCAAGAAATTAGGGCTAAATGTAGAAGACTTGCCAATAGTGAAGATGGTTTAGGTTTAGTAGTAATCGACTACCTTCAACTTGTAAGTAGTGGTTCAAGAAGAGTTGAATCTCGTCAAGTAGAAGTATCAGAAATTTCTCGTTCACTTAAGACTATGGCTTTGGAATTAGGTGTACCAGTTATTGCCTTATCACAGTTATCAAGAAGTGCTGAAAAAAGAGAAAGTAATCAACCGATGCTTGCAGATTTACGTGAATCTGGATCTTTGGAACAAGATGCTGATATGGTTTTATTTATAAATCGTAAAGATTATTACGAAAAGGCTAAAGATTTTAATCAAAAAATAGTGCCAGCAGAATTAATTATTGCTAAGCATAGAAAAGGAGGACTTGGAACAGTTAACCTATTATTTGAACTTAATATGAGTAGTTTTAAGAGTCAATTAAAGGCCACTGGAGATGAAAATGAATAATAAAAGTAAAGTTATAACTGCTATATTATCAATATTAATTATTGTTTTATATTTTGTAAATGAAAAGAATGATTATAAGTTTGATGAAGCAAGTAAAGCTTATCAAATTTATTTGGATGGTAAAGAAATTGGTTTAATTAAAGATGAAAATGAATTATATAGTTTAATTAATAAAGAGCAACAAAATATAAAAGATCAGTATGGTGTTGATTATGTTTATCCTCCGGATGGACTTGATATAGTAGAAACAAAAACATTTGATGAAAACTATATGGGGGTAGAGGAAATATATGAAAAAATTGAAAATGCAGATGATTTTACTATAAAAGGTTATATTATTACAATTAAAGGTGAAGATAAAGAAAAACAAAATATTGTTATAAACGTTTTAGATAAAAAAGTGTTTGAAGATTCTTTAAAAAAATATGTTTTATCTTTCGTTACAGAAGATGAATTAAATAATTATAATAATGGAAATAGAAGTATAAATGAAATAGGGTCTATAATAGAAAATATGTATTTTAATGAGACTATAACTATAAAAGAAGGTTATGTTAGTGTTAAAAATAAAATATATACTGATTCTGAATCATTAAGTCAATATTTATTATTTGGCCCTGATGCAAAGATGGATACATATAATGTTAAATCTGGTGATAGTATTGCTAGTATTAGTGAAGATAATAAAATGAATCCTCAAGAATTTTTAATTGCTAATCCTAAATATAAAAGCGAAGATGCAATGCTAGCGGTAGGAAGTTTAGTAAATATCACTATTATTAATCCAATTATAACTTTAACATATAGTGTATATGAAATAAATGAAAATATTACACCATATACCACAGAAAATCCGGTTGTGGATAATACAAAAGAACCTAGTTATAAAGAATTAACTAGAGTTGGTGTTAACGGTATAACATTAATCCATAGTACATATGAAGTAATTAATGGGGAACGATCAACTGGTGTTGAAATTAAAGATCGTAAAGTAATTAGAGAAATGGTTCAAGAACAATATACGATTGGTAGAAGAGCAGGTGGTTATTATTATCCCACTAGTGGATGGGGTTATCCAACGGAATACCCATTTGTTATTACAAGTCCTTTCCAATGGCGATGGGGAAAACATCACGATGGTATTGATATTTCTGGTACTGGTTATAGATCAAGGATATTTGCTGTTGCTCCAGGAACTGTCGTTGAAGTTGGTTACAGAAGTACTGATGGTAACTATGTAATAATCGAACATGAAAATAATATTTATACACAGTATGCTCATATGTATCAAGCTTTAGTTGTAGAAGGTCAAACTGTTAAAAAAGGAGACCAAATTGGAGAAATGGGAAATACAGGATTTGTAGTTCCTGCTCCAAGTAAATATAATCCAATTGCTGGTACTCACCTTCATTTTGGGGTATCAATTGGCTGGCCATTCCATGGAGCTTATTCATTCCAAAATCCAACGAGGTATATAAGGTTCTAATGAAAGTAGTAGTGTTATCATCTGGCTCTAAAGGAAATGTTACTTATTTAGAAATAAATAATAAAAAGTTTTTGTTAGATGCTGGGAGAAATTATAAGTATATAAATGAAAATTTAAAAGATATTGGTGTTGATGTAAAAGATATAGATTATGTTGTTATTACTCATAATCATAAAGATCACGTATCAGCATTAAAAACTTTACTTGATAAAACTGGTGCGGCTTTAATAGTAAGTGAAAAAATGTTTTATTCAATTGAAGATGTAAAAGAATATAAACATATCATTGTACTTGAAGATGAAATAAATTTAGATGGTATTCATATAACATCATTTAAGTCTAGCCATGATGCACCGGATTCTAGAAACTATGTGTTTGAATGTGATGGTAAAAAATTAGCGTACGTTACTGATACAGGTTATGTTAATGCTAAAAACTTTAAGTATTTGAAAAATTTAGATATATATTTGTTTGAAAGTAATCATGATATAGAATTATTAATGAATGGCCCATATCCTGAATGGTTAAAAAGAAGAGTTTATTCTGATGAAGGACACTTATCTAATAAAACAGCATCCTTTTATCTCACTAAATTAGTGGGAGATAAAACTAAGAAAATAGTTTTAATCCATTTAAGTGAAACAAATAATTTAGAAAGTATTGCTATGGAAACAATTAATAATACATTTTTAGATTATGGGATTGATTTTCATGATATAATTTGTGCAAAACAAGATGAAAAAACGGAAGTAATTGAAATATGATAAAAATATTATGTGTAGGAAAGATTAAAGAAAGTTATTTGGATGATCTTATAAACGATTATAAAAAACGAATAGGAAAATATATAAAAATTGAAATAATAGAATTGAAAGATGATGTAAATTATGATAAAGAAATAAGTAATTTAATAAAGAATATAAAGACTAGTGATTATAATATTGGTTTAGATTTAAAAGGTAAAATGTATTCAAGTGTAGAATTTGCTGATAAAATAGATAAAATTTTACCTCAGAATAGTAATATAACTTTTATAATCGGAGGTTCTTTAGGTTTAAATGACGAGGTTAGAAGTCTTTGTGATGAATTAATTAGTTTTTCACAGATGACTTTTCCTCATGGACTATTTCGAGGTATTTTACTTGAACAAATTTATAGGGCTTGTAAGATTAATAATCATGAAATGTATCATAAGTGAGGTTGTATGAAAGTAAATGAAATAAGAAATATGAAAGTGGCTTTAACTCATGCTGGCAAGTTTCATGCTGATGATGTTTTCGGAGCTGCTTTTTTAAAAATTATAAATCCAAAGCTGGAAATTATAAGAAGTAATGTTGTACCAGCTGATTTTGATGGATTAGTTTTTGATATAGGAATGGGTGAGTTTGACCATCATATGGCTGATAATGAAGTTCGTAAAAATGATATTCCTTATGCTGCATTTGGTAAGTTATGGAGAGAATTTGCTCCATCTTTATATGGAAAGTATGTTTATGAAAGTATTGATAGAAAACTAATTCAGGATTTAGATTTAGCGGATAATACAGGAAGTTATAATGCTTTAGCAGTTGCTATTGATGTTTTTAATCCTGAGGATGTAAAAAATAGTGATAATGAATTTTTTGAAGCTGTGGAGTTTGCTAAAAAAATACTTATAAAAATGATAGATAAACAAAAAAGATGTGAAAAGGATTTAGTTAAAGTAAAAAAGTATTATGAAGAAGCAAAAGATAAAAGAATAATTGTTTTGGATGAACCTCTTTTTTATAAAGATTATTTACCATTTACAGAAGCTGTTTATGTTGTGTATCCATCAAATCGAGGTGGTTTTGCTGCCCAAGGGGTAACTATAAATCCAGATACAAATGAACTTAAGAAAGATTTTCCTGAAACGTGGGTTAAAAATCTTCCTTCATATTTAAGATTTTGTCATACATCAAGATTTTTAGTTGCGTCTGATACTTTTGAAGGTATTATGTATGCAGTTCGTGAGGCTTTAAAATGATTGGTAATGATTGGGATCTAAAACTAAAAATAATTTGGGAAAGCCCTGGGTTTAAAAACTTTTATAAAAAAATTATACATGAATATGATACTAAAGAGGTTTATCCTCCGAAAGACTATATTTTTAATGCTTTAAAATTAACAAGCTATGAAAATACAAAGGTTGTTATTGTGGGACAAGATCCATATCATGGTAAAGGAGAGGCTCATGGGTTATCTTTTTCAGTTCAAAAAGGAATAAAAATACCTCCTTCTTTAAAGAATATTTATAAAGAATTATATGATGATTTGGGTGTATTGCCTAAGGATAATGGCGATTTAACTGGATGGGCTTTGCAAGGAGTTTTGTTGCTAAATTCTGTTTTAACTGTGGAAAAAGATAAAGCAGCTAGTCATAGAAATTTAGGTTGGGAATTGTTGACTGATTATATTATTAAAATACTTAATCTAAAAGAAGAAACAGTAGTTTTTATATTATGGGGAAATTTTGCTAAGGAAAAAGCTAAACTTATAACTAATCCTCATCATTATATTGTTATGAGTCCTCATCCTTCACCATTTTCTGCTTATTCAGGTTTTTTTGGAAGTAAACCATTTTCTAAAACTAACGAGTTTTTAGTTAAAAATGGACTTACACCAATTGATTGGTCAAAATAAGACTTGGAAAAACCAAGTCTTATTTCTTAGCTTATTTTAAGTATTAAATAAGCATTGGTAATTACATTGGGTAACAATTGTTATCATAGTTATATTGAAGTTTATTTTGTATATTATTCTATCCAGTAGGACCAGTTGGGCCGGTTGGGCCAGTTGGACCAGTTGGACCTGTTTCACCTTGTAATCCTTGAGGTCCTGTTGGGCCTTGAGGAATTGTTAAGTTTAAAACATAATTAGGTGCTATTCCAGTTATTGAAGCTGTAGCTTCTGTACCAGGTGCTCCTGTGGTAATGGTTCCAATTGCTAATGTTGGAGTTTCTCCGCTTGCTCCAGTTTCGCCTTGTAACCCTTGAGGTCCGGTAGGTCCCGTAGGTCCTTGTTCCCCTTGTATTCCTTGAGCTCCTTGAGGTCCGGCAGGTCCGGCAGGTCCGGTAGGTCCCGTAGGTCCTTGTTCCCCTTGTATTCCTTGAGCTCCTTGAGGTCCGGCAGGTCCGGCAGGTCCGGTAGGTCCCGTAGGTCCTTGTTCTCCTTGAATTCCTTGAGCTCCTTGAGGTCCGGTAGGTCCCGTAGGTCCTTGTTCTCCTTGTATTCCTTGAGCTCCTTGAGGTCCGGCAGGTCCGGCAGGTCCGGTAGGTCCCGTAGGTCCTTGTTCTCCTTGTATTCCTTGAGCTCCTTGAGGTCCGGCAGGTCCGGCAGGTCCGGTAGGTCCCGTAGGTCCTTGTTCTCCTTGTATTCCTTGAGCTCCTTGAGGTCCGGCAGGTCCCGTAGGTCCTTGTTCCCCTTGTATTCCTTGAGCTCCTTGTGGCCCTTGAATTCCTTGAGGTCCTTGAGGTCCGGTTGCTCCAGCTGGAATGTTAAATTCTAATATGGCATTAGATGGTGTTCCAGTATTAACTACACTTGCGTTTGTACCAGGAGCGGTTGTAGTTGTTACACCAACTGTTATGGTGGCTCCAGCAGGTCCTGTAGGTCCAGTTGGACCTGTTGGTCCGAAGCAAGTGTACGTTATATTTGGATTTTCTTTGTTAAAACAATCTATATATTGTTTTGCTCTTTTTATATTATTGTTCATTTTGAACTCCTTTCATTAATAACTTATGAATTTATGCTGGACATGCTCATGATACTTGTCCATGGTTTTAACAATTTGTTTTAATTTTTCATATCTTAAAGGTGATGCTGGCTCAACTGGACCTCAAGGACCTATTGGACCAATCATGGAAGGTTCAACAGAAGGAATGTTGTTTGCAAGCTTTACAGAAACAAATATTTCAGGTTTAATGAATATTCAAGAAACTCATATTATACCTACAGTTTCTGAATTTTTTAAGATAAATGGTAGAAATGATATAATTGTTAGTGCTGGTATTATTGACGAGACTGTCTCTTCACAAGTTAAAATTAATGATGTGAATTTATTATTTAAGAACATATATGTGTAAATTAGTTTTTCTTAAAAACTTGAACAAAAAGGGAGCATGATATGAACCCCATTTCTTGGACAAAAAAGGAATGAAGTTTTATTTTTCTTAATATAGTAATCAATGGTACAAATAAAGCTCAAAA
>ULQS01011964.1_pt1 | contig 9850 bp, 6 predicted proteins | sample 1954751 | NCBI WGS metagenome assembly ULQS01 (sample SAMEA4835662, study PRJEB28245) | human gut metagenome | biome: gut microbiome; material: fecal sample | place: Denmark | collected 2008 | reverse complement strand
CGTCTGAACGAAGAAGAACGCAAGGCCGAAGTCTTCCTGAAACCCGAAGAAGTGTCATTGGCCATCGGTAAGGGAGGTTTGAACATCAAGTTGGCCAGCATGTTGACAGAATACACCATCGACGTCTTCCGTGAACTGGATGACAGTGCCGTTGAGGACGAAGATATCTATCTCGACGAGTTCCGCGACGAAATAGACGGATGGGTGATCGACGCCATCAAGTCTATCGGTATAGATACTGCCAAGGCAGTGCTCAACGCGCCCCGTGAAATGCTGATCGAAAAGACCGATTTGGAAGAAGAAACGGTGGACGATGTATTACGTATTTTGAAACAGGAGTTTGAAGACGACAACAATGAGTAAGTCCGGGCGAACAGCATGACTTACCCCACTTCTTTCTCCACTATTATTCATTAAAATTAAAGTATGACGATTAGGTTAAATAAAGTAACAAGAGATTTGAATGTAGGAATTACGACGGCTGTCGAATTCCTGCAAAAGAAAGGGTTTACCGTGGAGGCAAATCCTAACACGAAGATTACGGATGAACAGTTCGAAATGCTCAAGAAAGAGTTCAGTACAGACAAGGATCTCAAGATGAAGTCTGAACGTTTCAGCCAGGTGCGTCAGAACAAGGAGCGTAATAAGGCTTCTGTATCGATCGACGGATACGAAACGGAAACTCAGGAGAAAACGAAGTCAGAAGAAATCAGAACTGTGATTCCGGAAGATATACGCCCGAAGTTCAAGCCAGTAGGTAAGATCGACCTTGACAAGCTGAACCGTCGTCCGGTAGTGGAGAAAGAGGAAGAAGTACATAATACGCAAATGGAGAAGAGTACCGAGGAAAAAAACGTGGAAACAATAGAGAAAGTAGAAGAAGTGGCCACCAATGTACAGGCTGAACAGGAGACAACTGTAACGGCTGATGAATCCGATAAACAAGTAGAAGAGTCACAGCCCGAGCCGCAGGCACAGGTTGTTTCTTCGCAGCCCGAGCAGACCTTGGTACAGGATGCCGCAGCTGCCGACAGTCAGCAAGCCGAACCAGCAGGAGAACCTCTTCAGGAAAATGCGTCTGCATCGGACGAGGCAGATGGAGCAGAACCTGAAGCTGAGCATACGGAAGAAACGAAGAAATCGGGCGAGGAGGAAATCTTCAAGATTCGCCAGCCGGAGTTCGTTTCGAAAATCAATGTCATAGGCCAAATCGACCTGGCTGCTTTGAACCAGTCTACACGCCCCAAGAAGAAATCGAAGGAAGAAAAGAAACGCGAGCGTGAAGAGAAGGAAAAGCAGCGCATGGATCAGCGCAAGCAGATGAAAGAAGCCATCATTAAGGAAATCCGTCGGGAAGACAGCAAGATGAAGGACATCAACGATGGAGACTTGGGCGGCAAGAAGAAACGCGTGCGCATCAATAAGGAAAAAGTAGATATCAATAATGCTTCCAACTTCCAGCGTGGAGGAAACGACCGTCAGAAAGGTGGTAACCCGATGGCGGGAGTGCCCGGACAGCCAGGTAGCGGAAAGAAGAATAAGGATCGCTTCAAGAAGCCTGTAGTAAAACAGGAGGTAAGCGAAGAAGATGTTGCTAAGCAAGTAAAAGAAACGTTGGCACGTCTTACAGCCAAGGGTAAGAGTAAGGGAGCCAAGTATCGTAAAGAGAAACGTGAACAGGCGGCCGACCGTATGCACGAACTCGAAAATCAGGAAATGGCCGATAGCAAAGTACTGAAGCTGACGGAGTTCGTAACAGCTAACGAATTGGCAAGCATGATGGACGTACCTGTGACACAGGTAATCGGAACTTGCATGAGCATCGGTATTATGGTATCTATCAATCAGCGTCTCGATGCCGAGACTATCAACCTGGTAGCCGAGGAGTTTGGCTTTAAGACCGAGTATGTCAGTGCCGAAGTGGCTCAGGCCATTGTCGAAGAAGCTGATGCAGAAGAAGACTTGCAGCCTCGTGCCCCGATTGTTACTGTGATGGGTCACGTAGACCATGGTAAGACATCGTTGCTCGACTATATCCGTAAGGCTAACGTTATTGCCGGTGAGGCGGGTGGTATCACGCAGCACATCGGTGCATACAATGTGAAGCTGGAAGACGGACGCCGGATTACATTCCTCGATACACCGGGTCACGAAGCCTTTACTGCCATGCGTGCCCGTGGTGCCAAGGTAACAGACGTTGTTATCATCATCGTGGCAGCCGACGACAATGTGATGCCGCAGACCAAAGAAGCTATCAATCATGCCATGGCTGCCGGTGTGCCCATTGTTTTTGCCATCAACAAGATTGATAAACCGACTGCCAACCCCGATAAGATTAAGGAAGAATTGGCAAGTATGAACTTTCTCGTTGAAGAATGGGGTGGTAAATATCAGTCACAGGATATATCGGCAAAGAAGGGTATTGGTGTTCCCGAACTGCTTGAAAAAGTATTGCTTGAAGCTGAAATGCTTGACCTGAAGGCTAATCCTAACCGGAAGGCAACAGGTTCTATCATTGAGTCTTCACTTGATAAAGGTCGTGGTTATGTGGCAACAGTGCTCGTTTCGAACGGTACCTTGAAAGTGGGCGATATCGTGTTGGCCGGAACCAATTATGGTAAGGTGAAAGCCATGTTCAACGAACGTAACCAGCGTATGAAAGAAGCCGGTCCGGCTGAACCCGCTCTGATTCTGGGTCTGAACGGTGCGCCGGCTGCAGGTGATACGTTCCACGTAATCGAAACCGAACAGGAAGCACGCGAAATAGCCAACAAGCGCGAGCAGTTGCAGCGCGAACAGGGATTGCGTACACAGAAGATGCTGACGCTGGACGAAGTAGGACGCCGTTTGGCTTTGGGCGACTTCCACGAACTGAACATTATCGTGAAGGGCGACGTGGACGGATCTGTCGAAGCTTTGAGCGACTCTCTTATCAAGTTGTCTACCGAGCAGATTCAGGTCAACGTTATTCACAAGGGTGTGGGACAGATTTCCGAATCCGATGTTTCGCTGGCCGCTGCTTCCGATGCTATTATTGTCGGCTTCCAGGTACGTCCGTCTAACTCGGCAGCCAAGTTGGCCGAGCAGGAAGGTGTAGATATCCGCAAGTATTCTGTGATCTACGACGCTATCGAGGAAGTGAAGTCCGCTATGGAAGGTATGCTTGCTCCGACTGTGAAGGAACAGGTAACTGCAACCATCGAAGTGCGCGAAGTATTCAACATCAGCAAGGTTGGTATGGTAGCTGGTGCCATGGTGAAGACCGGAAAGGTGAAACGAACCGACAAGGCACGCCTTATTCGCGATGGTATTGTAATCTTTAGCGGAAACATCAATGCACTGAAACGCTTCAAGGACGATGTGAAGGAAGTAGGTACTAACTTCGAGTGTGGTATCAGCCTGACCAACTGCAACGACATCAAGGTGGGCGATATCATCGAAACCTATGAAGAAGTAGAAGTAAAGCAGACATTGTAATTTGAATAGTTGATTCTTCAGCCGCAGCTAACGCGGATGACATAGATTTTGTGCTGCACGAATGATTCGTGTTGTCATACCGCAAGGGAAAGTGAAATCTGCGTTGTCGGTGTTGCCTGCGGCTGAAGTTTATATAATAAATAAGGTAATGCCGAAACAGAAGAATACTTTTGGCTATAGCCTTGCAAATAGAGAGAAGCATGACAATGATTGATATCATCATACTTGTTATTGTAGGTATCGGGGCAGTGCTGGGATTTATCAAAGGTTTTATAAAACAGCTGGCATCTCTGCTCGGACTGATTGTGGGACTATTGGCTGCTAAAGCCTTGTATGCTTCGGCAGCCGAAAAGCTATGTCCTGCCCTGACCGATTCCATGACGTTTGCACAAATACTGGCTTTTGTCCTGATCTGGATTGCGGTACCTTTGGCTTTTACGCTGATAGCCGCTTTGCTGACTAAAGCCATGGAGGCTGTTTCCTTGGGTTGGGTGAACCGTTGGCTGGGCTCGGGGCTTGGCGCATTGAAGTATCTTCTGCTGGTCAGTCTGCTGATTGGTGTACTCGAATTCATCGATTCCGATAATTCACTGATTGATAAAACAAAAAAGAAAGAATCGGTGTTATATTATCCCATGGAGTCGTTTGCCGGCATCTTCTTTCCTGTGGCAAAAACAGTTGCAGAAGAATTTGTAAACGGTGATTTGGACAAACTTTCGGTTGACTTATAGTATAGTGATTCATAAATAATTCATTGATTTTATATTGTGATGCAAGAAGAACCCAATAAATATGTCAAGGAACTCACGCAGGAGAAGTACAAATATGGCTTCACCACCGACGTGCATACCGATGTCATCGAGAAGGGCTTGAACGAAGACGTTATCCGTCTTATCTCCCAAAAGAAGGGTGAGCCCGACTGGATGCTGGAGTTCCGCCTGAAGGCTTACCGCCACTGGCTGACACTGGAGATGCCCACATGGGCTCACCTCCGCATTCCCGAGATTGACTATCAGTCCATCTCTTACTATGCCGACCCGACTAAGAAGAAGGAAGGTCCCAAGAGTATGGACGAAGTGGATCCTGAACTGATCAAAACCTTCAATAAACTGGGCATTCCCTTGGAGGAGCAGATGGCACTGAGCGGCATGGCCGTGGATGCCGTGATGGACTCCGTCTCTGTAAAGACTACTTTCAAGGAAACACTGATGGAGAAAGGCATCATCTTTTGCTCGATGAGTGAAGCCATCCGCGAGCATCCCGATCTGGTGCAGAAGTACTTGGGCTCGGTTGTTCCTTACCGCGACAATTTCTTTGCTGCGCTTAACTCCGCTGTTTTCTCCGACGGATCGTTTGTTTACATCCCCAAAGGTGTGCGTTGCCCCATGGAGCTGTCCACCTACTTCCGCATCAATGCGCAAGGTACAGGGCAGTTTGAACGTACACTGATTGTGGCCGATGACGATGCTTACGTTTCCTATCTGGAAGGTTGTACGGCTCCGATGCGTGACGAGAACCAGCTTCATGCCGCCATCGTGGAGATTGTGGTACACGACCGTGCCGAGGTGAAGTACAGCACTGTGCAGAACTGGTATCCCGGCGATGCCGAAGGCAAGGGTGGTGTTTATAACTTTGTCACCAAACGCGGCATCTGTAAGGGTGTGAACAGTAAACTGTCGTGGACGCAGGTCGAGACGGGTAGTGCTATAACCTGGAAGTATCCTTCGTGCATCCTGGCAGGCGACAATTCCGTGGCCGAGTTCTACAGCGTAGCCGTGACCAATAACTACCAGCAGGCCGATACAGGTACGAAGATGATACACATCGGTAAGAATACCCGTTCGACTATTGTCAGCAAGGGTATTTCGGCCGGACGGAGCGAGAATTCATACCGTGGTTTGGTTCGTGTCAGCCCCAAGGCTGACAATGCCCGTAACTACAGCCAGTGCGACTCGTTGCTGCTGGGCGACAAGTGCGGTGCACATACTTTCCCCTACATGGACATTCACAACGAAACAGCGGTAGTGGAACACGAAGCTACCACCAGCAAAATCAGTGAAGACCAGATATTCTATTGCAACCAGCGCGGCATTTCGAACGAAGACGCTGTGGGACTTATCGTCAACGGCTATGCCAAGGAAGTGCTCAACAAGTTGCCCATGGAGTTTGCCGTCGAGGCTCAGAAACTGCTGAGCATCTCGCTGGAAGGCAGTGTGGGATAAATGATGAACGAACAATGCAGAATTAAGAATCAAATTGAATGAGGAAGTCGGGATGAGGAAAAAGTAATTCTTCGTTCTTCATTCTTCATTCTTAATTACATAAGTTATGTTAGAGATAAAAGACCTTCATGCCAGCATTAATGGCAAAGAGATATTGAAAGGCATCAATCTTACCATCCGCGACGGTGAGGTACACGCCCTTATGGGCCAGAATGGTGCCGGAAAGAGTACGCTGAGCAACGTTCTTGTAGGCCATCCTGCTTACGAAGTGACACGTGGCTCCATTACTTTCAACGGAAAGGACCTGCTGGCCCTTTCGCCCGAAGACCGTGCCCACGAGGGTATCTTCCTTTCCTTCCAGACGCCGGTCGAGATTCCCGGTGTATCGATGGTGAACTTTATGCGTACTGCCGTCAACGAGCAGCGCAAGTACCGCCATCTGCCTGCCCTTTCGGCAAGCGAGTTCCTGAAACTGATGCGCGAGAAGCGTGCCATCGTCGAACTGGACAGCAAGTTGGCCAACCGTTCGGTGAACGAGGGTTTCAGCGGCGGTGAAAAGAAGCGCAACGAAATCTTCCAGATGGCCATGTTGGAGCCGACCTTTGCCATCCTCGACGAGACAGATTCTGGCCTTGATGTGGATGCGTTGCGTATTGTGGCCGAGGGCTTCAACAAGCTGCGCACGCCGCAGACCTCGGCCATGATCATCACGCACTACCAGCGTTTGTTGGACTATCTGAAGCCTGATGTGGTACACGTCCTCCTGAACGGCCGCATCGTGAAGACCGGTGGTCCCGAACTGGCAACAGAAATCGAGAACCGCGGCTTCGACTGGATAAAGAAAGAGCAGTTAAATGAAGAATGAAGAATGAAGAATGAAGGATTGCTGTTTTTCGCTTATGGATTGGAGGTAAATTCTTCATTCTTCATTCTTCATTCATAATTCTTCATTGAGATTATGAGACCCGAACAACAATACATAGACCTGTTCTCGCAGTGCGAGGCCATGATATGCCAGCACAGTTGCGAGGTGATGAATGCCCCCCGTGCAGCGGCGTTTGCCGATTTCGAGCGTCTGGGCTTCCCCACCCGCAAGGACGAGAAATACAAGTACACCGATGTCAGCAAACTGTTCGAACCCGACTACGGGCTCAACCTGAAGCAGCTCGACATACCAGTCAATCCGTACGACGTGTTCAAGTGCGACGTGCCCAACATGAGCACTTCGCTCTATTTTGTTGTGAACGATACTTTTTATAGCAAGTCATTGCCCAAGTCGCATTTGCCCGAAGGCGTGCTTTTCGGCAGCTTACGTCAGCTGGCAGCGGAGCATCCCGAACTGGTGAAGAAATACTACGGCAAGCTGGCCGATACCTCCAAGGACGGAGTGACTGCCCTCAACACGGCTTTGACGCAAGACGGTGTGCTGCTTTATGTGCCTAAGAACGTAGTGGTAGAACGCCCCATTCAGTTGGTCAATATCCTGCGCAGCGACGTCAATCTGATGGTGAACCGTCGTGTGCTGATTGTGTTGGAAGACGGTGCGCAGGCTCGTCTACTGGTATGCGATCATGCAATGGATGCAGTTAACTTCCTGGCTACACAAGTGGTGGAAGTCTTTGTGGGACAGAATGCCGTACTCGACCTCTACGAGCTGGAGGAAACACATACCAGCACCGTGCGTGTCAGCAGCATGTACGTCCGTCAGGACAGCGGAAGTAATGTCTTGCTGAACGGCATGACGCTGACAGGCGGTACCACACGCAATACTGTCAACGTGACTTTGGCTGGCGAGAATGCCGAGATCAACCTCTGCGGCATGGCCATTGCTGACAAGAACCAGCATGTCGATACTCACACCGTCATCGACCATGCCGTGCCCCGCTGTACGTCGAACGAGCTTTTCAAGTATGTGCTCGACGATCAGGCTACGGGTGCTTTTGCCGGACTGGTATTGGTTCGTCCCGGTGCGCAACATACCAGTTCGCAGCAGACCAACCGTAACCTTTGCGCCACTCGCGAGGCCCGTATGTACACGCAGCCGCAACTGGAAATCTATGCCGACGACGTGAAGTGTAGTCACGGTGCGACAGTCGGTCAGCTGGACGACGCAGCCTTGTTCTATATGCGTCAGCGTGGTATTCCGATGCACGAAGCCCGTCTGTTGCTGATGTTTGCTTTCGTCAACGAAGTGATAGACACCATCCGCCTCGACGCCTTGCGCGACCGCCTGCACCTGTTGGTTGAGAAGCGCTTCCGCGGCGAGCTGAACAAGTGTCAGGGGTGTGCCATCTGCAAGTAGGGAGCCTCACCCTCGGCCCCTCTCTCCAGGAGAGGGGAGGAGTGACCGAATGCGAAAGTATAGGAAGAGGCTGAAAGTTACATTCTTTTTGAAGAAAAAGGATGGAGCAAATAAACGAATAATAGATGAAAGATATGTCTGAACAGAATAACTCACAAATGTTTTCTTCCCCCCTCTCCTTGGGAGAGGGGATGGGGGTGAGGCAAGACTTCCCCATCCTTAGCCGCACCGTCTATGGCAAACCGTTGGTCTATCTGGACAACGGCGCCACAACCCAGAAGCCGCGCTGCGTAGTCGATGCCATCACCGACGAGTATTACAGCGTCAATGCCAACGTGCACCGCGGGGTACATTTCCTGTCGCAGCAGGCTACTGAACTTCATGAAGCCAGCCGCGAGACGGTGCGCCGTTTCATCAACGCCCGCAGCACCAACGAGATAGTCTTCACCCGCGGCACTACCGAAAGCATCAACCTGCTGGCTTCCAGCTTTGGCGAAGCTTTCCTGAAGGAGGGCGACGAGGTGATTGTTTCCACCATGGAGCATCACAGCAACATCGTCCCCTGGCAACTGCTACAGATGCGTAAGGGCATTGTCCTCCGTGTGATTCCCATGAACGACCGTGGCGAACTGCTGCTGGACGAATACGAACGACTCTTCACTCCGCGTACCCGGATTGTCTGTGTGGCTCACGTCAGCAATGTGCTGGGTACGGTGAACCCCGTGCGCGAAATGATAGCCACGGCCCATGCTCACGGCGTCCCCGTGCTGGTGGACGGCGCTCAGAGCATTCCCCACATGCCGGTGGATGTGCAGGCGCTCGATGCCGACTTCTACGTTTTCTCCGGACATAAGATTTACGGTCCCACAGGCGTTGGCGTGCTCTACGGCAAGGAAGACTGGCTCGACAAGCTGCCTCCCTATCAGGGTGGTGGCGAGATGATTCAGCACGTTTCGTTCGAGCGCACCACGTTCAACGAACTGCCCTTTAAGTTCGAGGCCGGTACACCTGACTACATCGGCACTACAGGCTTGGCTAAGGCACTGGACTACGTTTCTGCCCTCGGTATGGAACGCATCGCTGCCTATGAGCACGAACTGACCGAGTACGCCACCCGTCGCCTGAAGGAAATACCCGGCATGCGTATCTTCGGCGAAGCTCCCGAAAAGGGCAGTGTTATCTCCTTCCTTGTGGGTAACATCCATCACTTCGATATGGGTACGCTGCTCGACCGCCTTGGCATTGCCGTGCGCACGGGACATCATTGCGCCCAGCCGCTGATGCAACGGCTTGGCATCGAGGGTACCGTCCGCGCTTCCTTTGCCTTGTATAATACGAAGGAAGAAATCGATGCGCTGGTAGCCGGTGTGGAGCGCGTGAGCAGGATGTTCTGATATTTAAAGCCGTCAATCGGAACCATAAAGCCGCAGAGGACACGGATTGCAATTTAAATCCGTATTCTCTGCGGTTTATACTATCTGTCCGACCCTTTTCTTTGATTTTTCCATCTTTTTCTCTCCCTCCTGCAACTTTTCCTCCATCGGTTGCGTCTAATAAGAGCAAATAACTTTTAAATGACAAGACAGATATGTTACTTACAACCACTTCTATGATTGACGGCGGGAGAATTACCCGCTACTACGGCATCGTGTCGGGCGAGACCATTATCGGTGCCAATGTGTTCCGTGACTTTTTTGCCGGTATCCGCGACATTGTGGGCGGACGCAGCAGCTCTTATGAAGAAGTGCTGCGCGAAGCTAAGGAAACTGCCTTGCGCGAGATGGAAGAGCAGGCTCGTGCCTTGGGGGCCAATGCCGTGATAGGCGTTGACTTGGACTACGAAACTGTG
>ULQS01036055.1_pt1 | contig 9864 bp, 7 predicted proteins | sample 1954751 | NCBI WGS metagenome assembly ULQS01 (sample SAMEA4835662, study PRJEB28245) | human gut metagenome | biome: gut microbiome; material: fecal sample | place: Denmark | collected 2008 | reverse complement strand
AAGAAAAAGCCGGACTGTTCCGAACCACTATATTTCTCATGCTTTCAAACAACTCATTATTTCATTTGCAGAGAGAACATTTCTTTCTGAAAAGGCCGAATAAAAAGGCCATAATCTCACCGCACAAACATACCTCAAAAGAGAAGTTATACCGCAGCCGAGTCCTCATAACCACAGGCAAAGGTAATTCGTGTTCTTCTCGTACAGGCAAGGCAAAGCCCTTCGGGTTCGTGGAAAAAATCATCCTCGCCCCAGAGGGCTTGCAGTATTTTTTCCCGAAGCCTTGCATGTTCGGAACACGACCTTTTTAAGCTTGTAGTTATGAGAACTCCGGCCCCTATAAGCCGGACTAACAAAAAATCAAATGTCATGTTACAGAAAGCGAAGAAGAAGAAGTACATGGTGGAAACACTCAAGCCATTGAATGTACTGTACGATCACGAACTCTGGCTGACACTGCAGGACGTGGATCTTTCTTTTTCCTTAACGGTTTTCTTAAAAGAAATATATACTTTTGTATCAAAAGGGACAAGTATGAGAAATATACTATATATCATTATATTAGCAGTGGCGTTATGTGCATGTAACAATTCCACACAAAAAGAGAGGATTTTGGATACGGCAGAATCAATGGCCGTTGAGCATCCCGATTCTGCCCAAACAATACTGGAAACATTATATCCATATTCAAAATTGACCCAACAACAAAGAGCACGATGCGGAATATTGCTCGCTACGGCAAAACTTCAACAAAGCAAAGCCTTTGCCTCCGATAGCCTATTGGACAACAGTGTATCATATTTCAAGCAAAATTGTGACAGCATAGAGCTATTCAAAGCCTATCAACTCAAAGCCTATCAGTCTATGTGGCGTGGACAACAGGATTCAATGTTCTATTATTTTCAGCAATCAATCAACATGATAGGTGAGGAAAATAAGACCCAGCTATATTCTTTGAATATAAAACTGGCAAATATTTATTGTGAACCGTCTGCTGAAAAAGATTACAATAAAGCAATACTATATGCAAGGAAAGCATTAACTTATGCGGAGACAGAACAACAAAAGGCTTATGCTCTGCACCAAATTGGAACTTGCTATGGCTTCATCAATAAAAATGACTCCGCATTGGTTTATATCGCCCGTGCCATTGATTTTTCACAACAAAATAAAGGAGAATCTAATTATACCACCTATGTGCTGAATTATGCAAATACGCCAGGCGTAAATTACGAAAAAGCCAAAAGCTATTTAACGGAATTACCTGAAAACAGTTTGGGAAGGTTAATTACTTTAGGTTTTCTCAATCTAAACAACAGGCATACAGGCATTGCAAAATATTTTTGCGACAAAGCTGATTCGTTATATAGTAGTGCCCCTGATAAGTATTCAATCAATACATACAACAGTCTTAGAATACTCAATGCATGTGTAAAATACACCTTGGGTGAAGAAGTTTCTGCAAGTGAAGGGATTTCAAGGAACGATTCAATTTCACAAGTCATTTCAAGAAAAGAAGCTCTGAATAGTGAGATTTCAAGCAACAACTTACTATTGCAGAAACACATTCATGAATCTCAACTAAGAACCCAAAGAAAGATTGTCATCATATTGTCAATCGTATTCTTTGGTATAATATTGTTCTTCCTATACGACAGAAATAACAAGAAACGATATATCAAAATAAGAAAAGAACTGGACCAAATTCGTGTCAATCAGATAGAATTACAATCTATCGATTCTGAAAATGGCCAAAATTCTGAATTGACTAAGATTTGGAAGAAAAGAGCTGATATTTGCAGAGACAATTTCATTCGGAATGGATGGATGAAGAAACTTCAAATATTGGAAGGGAATGACAAGCATGCCAATGGTTCTTTTCTTCCGCCTGCAGAAAGGGACAAACTCAGGGAACAGTTATTCGAAGAATTCACAGACATGATAATAGATATAAAAGCAGCAGGCAATGGAGTCAATCTGGATGATCTGACACTCTGTCTCTTTTGTCTTCTGAAAATAAATAATACAACGATTTCCAAGTGCATGGGGGCTTCTGAAAACGCTATCAGAACCCGAAAAAGCAGACTTAAAGAAAAGCTTGCCCCTCAGATGTATCAATTTATATTCGGTAGATAACAAACTGATATACATCATAATATACAAGCATTGAAACAAATGTGAAACACTGAAACGCACATTGCAACAAATCTGCAATGCATAGTCTTAAAGCCCCTATAACTAAAATCATACTTTTGCATTGAGTCATAAAAATGCAAGCAAGTATGAAAAGAAATCTTTTCTTTATTTTCGTTTTAATGATTGTGCCATTTACTGTCAAGGCGCAAATCAAAGGTGTGGTATGTGACGAGAACCAGAACCCCGTAGAGTTTGCAAATGTTATTTTGATGGGTGCTGATTCCGTATATATCGCAGGAGCAGTAACAGACGCAAGTGGTAAATTTGATTTTTTTACCGATTATGCAAAAGCAAAGTTTTTACAAATTTCCGCTCTCGGATACAAGACAATTATAAAAACGCTGGATGAGAAAAACGATATTGGAACACTCGTACTTGTTTCAGACAATATCCTGCTGGACGAAGTTACGGTAACGGCACAACGACCTTCTCAACATTTGACAAAAGGTGGCATAATCACAACTGTAAATGGGTCTGTTTTGAGCCTGCTCGGGAATGCAATGGATGTGATTGGACAACTTCCAGGCGTTATGCGTGAAGATGACAAATTTACTGTTTTTGGCAAAGGGACACCAATCATATATGTGAATGGGAGAAAACTGACGGACAACAGCGAATTATATAGAATGTCATCAAAAGATATTGCAAGTGTGGAAGTAATCAGTAATCCCGGTGCAAAATATGGTGCAGAAGTAAGATCGGTGTTATTAGTTCGCACAATCAAGAAACAAGGAGACGGATTAAGCGGCTCAATACAAGCTGTCGTCCGGGCTGCTCACTCTTGGTCTAATTCGGACAACCTTTCACTCAATTTTAGAAAGAATAATCTTGACATATTCGGGGCCTTTGCTTTTGACCATTCAAGACGATATCAACAGCAGAAAAATGTCACCATAATAAATACTGGGCATAATCTGTATGATCTGAATTCTGACATTATCATATTGCCTGTCAGCACAACTTATAATGCCAATTTAGGTCTCAACTGGAAAATTAACCCTAAGAATGTATTGGGAGTAAAATATGAATTTCGAGGTACACCTTACAATCATTCAGACTGGACCACAAATGAAACAATCGAATTAAATGGTATCCTTGATGATAAAATAGATTACTATACATACTGGAAAAGAAAGAATATGCCGACAAACATATTGAATATGTATTATATAGGCGAATATGGAGATTGGACGCTTACTGTAAATAACGACTATTATTCAAGTCGCAATAAAGCTGAACAGGAAATAGATGAAATCAGTTTATCGGAAGGAGAATCGACAATAAGCAGCCTGAATCACATCAACAGTTCAATGTTTGCCTCCAAATCCGTCCTGGAATACGACTTTGGTAAAAATACACTTGAGGCCGGTTATGAGTACACCTATACAAATAGAACTGACCGATATAATAACTATAACGATTTTTTGCCGGATGCAGATGACAATATCAAGGAACATAATATTGCGGGGTTCATAAGTACCACTTTCCCCATAGGAGTCTATGAACTTTCAGGGGGATTAAGGTATGAGCATACTATATCCGATTACTATGAGAATGGGCTCTTAATATCAGAGCAAAGCCGAAAATATGATCGTTTGTTTCCCAATATAGACTTTACGTTCCCTATTAAAAAAGCTAAGTTTACTCTATCATATACTGCCAAGACAAAACGGCCGCTGTATAGTCAATTGAGCAGCAATATACAATATGACGACCGCTTTACCTATGAGACAGGAAATCCTCTATTGAAACCGGAAATGAATCACGATGTTTCTTTGGCTGGTATTTACAAATGGGTTTTCTTTTCAGCGAGCTATCAATATGTAAAAGATGCTATAGTCGGGATTGTTGAAGCATATAAGGAAGGAGAACCTGTAAATCTGATGACTTATATGAATTATGATCATATCTCAAACTATACAGCGATGGTATCTCTATCCCCTAAAATATCAATATGGTCACCTCGTCTCCAATTTAATCTGATGGGACAAAACCTTAAAATACCATTTATGGGGACAGAACTGCGAATGAACAATCCATTGTTGTTTATCAATTTCTACAACAGCATATCTGTCGGAAAAGGTTTCACTATTACAGGTGATATGTTATATCATACATCGGGAGATATGGATGTGGTTACACTAAAACCGTCATGGCAAATAAATCTGGGTGTAGCCAAGACAATTGGTAACTGTTTTTTCCAGCTTAGTGCAACGGATATATTCAAAACAGCCCGTAATTCAATGATAACCTATGGAACTCAAATGAAACTTGACAAATGGAACTATAGTGATTCACAGGCTGTTCGGTTTACCATACGTTATGCATTTAACTCTACGATGAGCAAATATAAAGGAAGGGGTGCCGGTCAAAGCGAAAAGAATCGTTTATAAGATTCAGATTAAGAGAATTCAAAGAGTAGCAGATATTCCACCTTCCTCCTTCGTTCGATATTTGGAACTACTTTGCCTTTATAATATCGGAAAGAAACATACTCCTTATAGATATTCCGATCTCCGACCTCCAGCTTCTTGACAAGAGTACTCTTGGGTATTTTCTTGCTGCCTAAAAGCCTGTATGGACCGACATTATAGGCAAGCGTGACCAGCAGCAGAGAGTCCTTTCCGAACTGCCGGAACATGGCGCAGAACTTACGTAAGTCCTTCCTGAGAAGTTCATCTGCTTGTTGCCTTGTCATGGTATGGGCAGAATATCTTTCCCCCGGTTGCAAGCAATGACCCCAACCTACATAGGGGTAATGCCGGGAAGAATGCCAGCCCTCGAACCACTTGATATAAAATTTCTGTCGAATAGGTATGCCGAGCTGCATGAAAAACCCAATTACGCTCTATACGGCAAATTTCGGCGATACGCTTCAAATAGCGATTCAACGAACTGTAATAGTTTACATTATTCTCCCTTAATCCATCCGAAATTCGGGCGAGTTTTACTATATTTGCTTATATGAAAACATGACATACATTAAATCAAAATAATATGGAAAACTTCAAGCTTAAAAACAGATTCATATATGGAAGTCACATTATCTTGTTATGGTTTCTCTGTGGATTGCTATTCTATTGTTTCCTGAATTTGGTCACCCAAGCTCCCCAGGAAGATTCGAATTTTTTTCTGTCCCATTATTCATCTTACATCCTCATCGGAATCGTTACAACCTGGATATATGGTCGCGTCTATTACTCTGTAAGAAATGGCATCTTGCAAATACGTACTCCATATCTTGTATTGAAAACCCTGGTTCTACAAGACATCATAAAAGCTGATTATTATGCATCCGCGAAACTCCACTTTCTTCATGGATGGTATAACGTATGCTTGACAGATCAGAAAGGAAAGAAATACTACTTATACGTTAAGAACGAGAAAAGATTCCTCGAATTACTAAAGGAAAAGAATCCAACCCTATCGGTTGTGATGTAACCGAACAAACTACTCGGCAAATGCTATGCTATTAAAAATGACGACTTGACGAAGATTTAATTGGGGATATTCAGTAAATATCCCCAAAGATAAAATGGCATATGAAGTGATTATGGTCTATCATCTTCATATGCCATTCTCGCTTTTGGATATTTACCAAAGCACTTATTTATCGTTAATTTTCATTTACAATATAATAATAAACCTTTTCGTTTTCTACGATATCATTTTTATATGCCGCCTTATTTCTACCTTAGGATAAGAATCCTTATTTATCTTCCAGTAAATCCGGTCTCAAACGCTGTGTACGCTCCAATGACTGTTGAAACTCCCATTCGCGGATCTTAGCTTCGTGTCCCGACAAAAGAATGTCTGGAACCTTCCATCCGTTGTAATCTGCCGGACGGGTATATACAGGAGGAGCCAGTAAATTATCTTGAAATGAATCCGAGAGAGCCGACTGTTCGTCGGAGATGACTCCAGGAATAATTCGCACAATAGCATCCGAAATGACAGCCGCAGCCAGTTCTCCTCCGGTCAGCACATAATCGCCAATACTGATTTCCTTCGTAATGAAATGTTCACGAATGCGGTAATCTATTCCTTTAAAGTGTCCGCAAAGAATAATCAAGTTTTCGCTCATGGAAAGTGTATTTGCCATCTTCTGGTTGAATTGCTCACCGTCGGGAGTTGTAAAAATGACTTCATCGTAGTGACGTTCTGCTTTCAGAGCCGAGATGCAACGGTCTATCGGTTCAATTTTCATTACCATTCCGGCACATCCCCCAAAAGGATAATCGTCCACTTTCCGGTAACGGTCGTAAGCATAGTCGCGCAAGTTATGTATATGGATTTCTGCAATGCCTTTTTTCTGTGCACGGCTCATGATAGAACAATTGAAAAAGCCTTCTATCATTTCCGGCAAAACGGTTATAATATCTATTCTCATAAGTCTTGTTATTTTTTGCAAAAGTACAAAGTTTCCGCCGTACCCACATAGCCCGCTGGGACATTTTTGCTAATTTTGCAGGAAACATCATTTACTTACAACATGACCGACATTGAAAGAATAGACCAGTTACGTGAAGAACTGCATCTTCATAATTATAATTACTACGTACTGAATGCACCTGTAATTTCCGATCAGGAATTCGATAAGCTGATGCGTGAGCTACAAGATCTGGAAGCTCTGCATCCCGAACATTACGATCCCAACTCGCCGAGTGTCCGTGTGGGAAGTGACCTGAACAAGAACTTCACGCAGGTGGAGCATAAGTATCCGATGCTGTCGTTAGGTAATACCTATTCGCAGGCAGAAGTTACCGAATTTTATGAACGTGTAAGCAAATCGCTGAATGAGGAATTCGAACTTTGTTGCGAAATGAAATACGACGGTACTTCTATTTCACTGACATATGAAGACGGAAAGCTGATACGTGCCGTAACTCGAGGCGACGGAGTACGTGGAGATGATGTAACCGACAACGTAAAAACGATCCGTTCCATTCCTTTGGTTTTGCATGGCGAAGGATATCCAAAAAGCTTTGAAATACGAGGGGAGATTTTGATGCCGTGGAATGTTTTTGAGGAATTAAACCGGGAACGAGAACTGCGTGAAGAGCCTTTATTCGCCAATCCGCGTAATGCAGCTTCGGGCACGCTGAAATCACAGAACTCGGCCGTTGTAGCCAGTCGAAAGCTCGATGCATACCTGTATTATCTATTGGGAGATAATCTTCCACACGACGGGCATTATGAAAATCTACAGGAGGCAGCTAAGTGGGGTTTTAAGATCTCTCATGTTTCGCGTAAGGCTCGTACCTTGCAAGAGGTATTCGACTTTATTAATTATTGGGATGTAGAGCGTAAAAACCTTCCGGTTGCAACCGACGGTATAGTATTGAAGGTAAACTCGCTCCGCCAGCAACGAAATTTGGGCTATACGGCAAAATCTCCACGTTGGGCAATCGCCTATAAGTTTCAAGCAGAACGTGCACTTACCAAACTCGAAAAAGTTACTTATCAGGTAGGACGAACCGGTGCGATTACTCCTGTGGCCAATTTGGATCCGGTTCAGCTTTCGGGTACTGTAGTTCGCCGTGCCTCGCTTCATAATGCCGACATCATCGCTTCACTCGACCTTCATATCGGAGACATGGTGTATGTGGAAAAAGGAGGGGAGATTATCCCTAAAATAACAGGAGTGGAACTGTCTGCTCGTCCGGCAGGAAGTGAAAAAGTCAAGTTTATCACACATTGCCCAGAATGTGGCAGTCCTTTGGTTCGTTACGAAGATGAAGCGGCTTATTACTGCACAAATGAAACAGCATGTCCGCCACAAATAAAAGGCAAGATCGAACATTTTATCAGCCGTCGGGCTATGAATATTGAAGGTCTGGGACCGGAAACTGTCGACCAGTTTTATCAGGAGGGTTTGATTCATGACGTAGCCGATTTGTATACGTTACAGGCTGCAGATATTTGTCGCTTAGATCGTATGGGAGAAAAATCGGCAGAGAATATCATTCAGGGGATTACCCGTTCTAAGGATGTACCTTACGAACGTGTACTCTTTGCCCTTGGAATACGATTTGTCGGTGAAACTGTAGCCAAAAAGGTAGCCAAAGCTTTCCGCTCAATAGATTCGCTGGCTTCGGCAAGCCTGGACGATTTGATTCACGTAGACGAAATCGGTGAAAAAATTGCCGGAAGCATCATACAGTATTTTGCCAACGAAAAGAATCGTACTTTGGTAGAACGACTTCGTCAAGCGGGACTTAAACTGGAAGCCGACGAAGAAGACCTTTCAGGACACTCAGATAAGCTGAAAGGTATGTCTATCGTAATAAGTGGAGTATTTATTCGTCATTCACGTGATGAATACAAAACACTGATAGAAAAGCATGGAGGAAAGAATGTAGGCAGTATATCAAAGAAAACCTCTTTCATCCTCGCCGGCGACAATATGGGACCGAGTAAACTGGAAAAAGCGAAGCAACTCAATATTCCGATAAAAGACGAAAATGAGTTTTTAGCAATGATAGGCGAAGAATAATTAATATAATACCTATTTTGCAAGCAAAAAAGTGATAAAATTGAAGTATAAATAGAAAATATTCGTACTTTTGTATACTTGAAATAGCATTTATATTTTACTTATGATACAAAGAAGGTTGAAAGGAATGGGAGTTGCACTAATTACTCCCTTCAATGAAGACGGAAGTGTGGACTATAACTCCCTGATAAAACTAGTTGAATATCAGGTACAAAACGGTACAGATTTTTTGTGTGTACTGGGTACAACCGCAGAAACCCCAACACTGACAAACGAAGAAAAGCAGAAAATAAAGCAAGTTGTTATTGAGCGTGTAAACGGACGTGTTCCTATTTTACTAGGAATCAGTAGCAACTGCACACAGACAGTTGTCGACACCTTAAAAAATGACGATTTCACAGGAGTAGATGCCGTATTAGTAGCTGTACCATATTATAATAAACCATCACAGGAGGGTATTTATCAGCACTATAAAGCAATAGCAGAAGCAACAAAGCTTCCAGTAGTGCTTTATAATGTACCTGGACGCACAGGAGTCAATATGACTGCAGAAACAACTCTTCGTCTTGCCCGTGACTTCGACAATATTGTAGCAATTAAGGAAGCTTCTGGTAATATTACTCAAATGGATGATATCATCAAAAATAAACCTGCTAATTTTGATGTTATATCAGGTGATGACGGAATTACTTTTCCGCTGATTACATTAGGAGCTGTAGGAGTCATTTCTGTAATCGGAAACGCATTTCCTCGTGAATTTAGCCGTATGACTCGTTTAGCTCTTGCAGGAGATTACGCCAGTGCTTTATCTATTCATCATCAGTTTACAGAATTATTTAAACTGTTATTTGTAGATGGGAATCCAGCAGGCGTAAAAGCCATGCTTAGTATGATGGGAATGATAAAAAATCGCCTACGCTTGCCATTGGTTCCAACACGTATAACTACTTTTGAAGAAATGCGACGCATTTTAAATGAGCTGAAAGTAAAATGCTGATTATAAATATCTTTTCAAGATAAAAATAAAAGCCCAGTAGGTAAAACTATTGGGCTTTTATTTTTATAGTCTCCTTATATTTTATAATCTGTATTATGTTTAATTATATATAACTAATGTTCCCCCTCATTCAAGAAGGGACATTCAGTAAATAATATAAAATTAGCCAACTAAT
>ULQS01024590.1_pt1 | contig 9896 bp, 8 predicted proteins | sample 1954751 | NCBI WGS metagenome assembly ULQS01 (sample SAMEA4835662, study PRJEB28245) | human gut metagenome | biome: gut microbiome; material: fecal sample | place: Denmark | collected 2008 | reverse complement strand
GCTGAAGCCTGTCGGGCCTGCGACGGCGCTTGAAGAATGCAGAATAATGCTTGAAAATATGGATAGCGAGGGCACGGTATTCCGCGCGAACCATGCATCCAACTACATAAATCTTAAAGGAACGCTTAATACGGACACGCCGCGCATGTTAAGAGAGATTGACCGTGCGCTTAGCGGCCGGGCGCCGATAAAGGACGAAGCGTGGAGAAGATTATAAAACTATGCAACATAGGGGCGGCTTTTGCCGCCCTTGTGTGCGTATTTTGGCACAAGTTTGGGGATGCACCGTAAAGAAAGCGTTAAGATGACGCGCTAAGCCGTAAAGAGAGCATTTATTATGGCCTAAGTGGACAATATGCGGCATTGCAATAAAATGAAAATAGTTGTACATTTATAATACGAGGAAGCTATCATGGTAAAGGGGATACACATGGACTCGTCCGCGAAGAAAAAATGTGCGAAATTAACATGGCGCGATGTTGGAATAACGATCGGCACGTTAGCGGCAACAACGCTTCTGTGCTACGTGCTGAGACCGTTTGCAGGGGAAGAAAAGTTCGAAGCGATATTGTTCGTCGTGGCGGTGCTTATAATTTCCCGCTTTACGAACGGATATGTTTACGGCGTGGCGGCAAGCATACTGGGTGTGCTGATAGTGAACTGCATTTTTACATATCCGTATTACCAGCTTAACTTTACATTGACGGGATACCCGATAGCGATACTTAGCATGCTGTCGGCGGCCATGATAACAGGCACGCTGACCACAAGAATAAAAGAGCAGGAACAATTAAAGATAGACGCCGAACGCGAGAGGACGCGAAGCAATCTGCTGCGCGCAGTTTCACACGATCTGAGAACCCCGCTGACAGCTATAAGCGGCGCGTGCAGCGTGCTGAAGGAAGGCGGAGATACGCTGAGCGAGCAGGAAAAGAACAAGCTGCTTAACCAAATAGAGGAAGACTCGCAATGGCTGATAAGATTGGTTGAAAACCTGCTTATAGTTACGCGGATAGACGCGCCGGACGGCGGGGCGAACATAGCAAAAGAAAGCGAAGTTGTTGAAGAGGTTGCGGCATCTGCGCTAACGCAGTTCAGAAAGCATTTCCCAAACGTGAAGGTGGAAACACATATGCCGGATGAGCTGCTGCTGGTTCCCATGGACGGGATGCTTATAAGGCAGGTAATTATGAACCTGTTTGAAAACGCGGCGATACACGCCGACGGCATGACGAAGATAACGCTAGACATATCGCGCGAGGGCGAAAACGCCGTTTTCCGCGTGACGGACGATGGGCGGGGAATAGACCCGAACCTGCTGCCGCACATATTGGAGGGGGACTTTAAACGCAGCGTTGGCAGCAGCGAGGATAAAAAGCGAAACATGGGCATAGGCCTTAGCGTATGCAGCACCATAATAAGCGCGCATGAAGGAAAAATGCGGGTCTATAACGGGCAGAACGGCGGGGCCGTATTTGAATTCACGCTTCCGCTGGACATGGCGGAAATGGAACTGTATGACTATGACGAGCAACAGGAGGACGAATGAGCAATAAATACCTAATAGTTATAGTAGAGGATGAATACAATATCTCAAGCTTTGTGAGCGCGGTGCTTCAGGCCAACGGGTTCGATACGATGGTTGCGCGCAACGGGGCGGAGGCGATAATACTTATAACGTCGCATTGTCCGGATTTGGTGTTGCTTGACCTTGGGCTGCCGGACATGGACGGACAGGGCATAATAGAAAACGTGCGCGGATGGTCGAATGTGCCCATAATAGTGGTTTCCGCACGCACAAGGGAGCGGGACAAGGTTATGGCGCTGGAATCGGGCGCGGACGACTATATTACAAAGCCGTTCGGCACGAGCGAACTGCTTGCCCGCATACGTACGGCGCTCAGGCACGTTCAGCTTAGAGAAGGCGAGCAGGCGCAGCGGCAGACAGGCGTTTTTCATACGGGCGACCTTGAAGTGGACTACGATAAGCGGCGCGTATATGTGAACGGGGAAGACGCGCATCTGACCCAAAATGAGTATAAAATAGTGGCGCTGCTGAGCAAATACTCCGGCCGCGTGCTTACATATGATTCAATAATAAAGCATATTTGGGGCCCAAACGCCAAACAGGGCAACCAGATACTGCGCGTTAACATGGCGAATATTCGCCGCAAAATAGAACCTTCCACTGCGGAGCCGCGCTACATTATGACAGAGATGGGCGTGGGCTACCGCATGGCGGAAGGCGAGGATTAAAAAGAAAATAACAGGGAGCAGCTGAGTTGAGGCTGCTCCCTTGTTTTTATATTGCACTGCGGTTTATGGGCATGCTCATGCACCGGGGGCCGCCGCGCCCGCGCACAAGCTCGCCCGCGGGGACGAGATTCAGCTTTATGCCGGCCTTAATGAGAAGCTCGTTAGTAACCTCGTTGCGGTCATACACGGCAATGTTGCCAGGGGACAGCGTGAGCGAATTCGAGCCCATGTTCCAATGCTCCCGCGCGGCAATTATTGGATCGCCCCCGCCCATTTCAATGAACTTTACCGCGGGCAGGCCAAGGCAGCGGGCAAATATTTTATTCACCGGATCGGTAGTGCAGGAAATGGAAAGCTTCCCGGGCTTGCCGGTAAGCTCGTATACGTCAAACTGCTTTTCATATATGCAGGGGTGGGTTATGAACTTATCGTAATCCACCATTGTGCACAGCACGTCAAGGTGCATAAACTTGCGCGAGCGGGGATTGTTGAAAACCAATATGCGCTCAAACCCTTCCGCAAAAACGCGGTTGGCAAGCATTTCCACCGCGGCAATGTTCGTGCGCTCTCCACAGCCGATTGCAAGCAGCTTATCGGAAAGAATAAGCACGTCCCCGCCTTCCATATTATACCGCTGCTCATTATCATACCACAGCGGCACGGGAGAAGCGGTGAACAGGGGATGATAGTCGTGTATATAGCGGGTAAACAGCGTTTCACGGCTGCGGGAGGGCATGCTCATGCTGCTTATTACCATGCCGCCGCCAATGCACATGGACGTATCCCGCGTGAAGTAAATATTCGGCATTGGGTCGAGTATAAACGGATAAACATTGGTAACGTCAAGCGCTATGCGGTTGCCTGGAATGGCAGCAAGGTCGCGCGGGCGTATGCCGCGGGCCACGGCATCGAACAAGTCGCTTGGAGATTTGGGCAAAAGATAGGCGCGTATGGCATCGCGCACGGCGTCTCCGGGGATGGGGCTTTGGGTTAAGAAATCCTCTATATATTGAAGCCTTAATTTATCGTTCGCAATAACTTCGCAGAAAAGGTCTTTAAGATAATATACGGCTGCGCCGTTTTCGCGTAAGATTTCGGCAAAGCGGTCGTGATCCCGCTGCGCCGCGGGAAGATAGAGCGTATCGTCTATCAGCATATCGTCAAAAAAATCCGGCGTGACTTGGTTCAATTCATCGCCCGGACGGTGCAGCATAACGGCGTTAAGCTTGCCTATTTCGGAAAATTGGTTTACAAATCTGTCCATGCGCCACCTCTAAAAATGCATAAAGTGTTTGCATATACATAATGTATATGCAATGCTATTATACAACATGAGCGGAGTATTGTCCATAGCGCAAAGGGGTGCAAAGGAGTAAAAAGCGGCTGTTTTTGCCCTAAAACGGCATTGGATATAATATATTTGTCAAAGAAATGGCGAAATGCTTCCGCGGCCTTGTTTTGCGCACAAAATAAGAGTATAATTACCAATATAAGTCGGGATTGGCCCGGCATAAGGAATATAACTATGTGTTAAGGAGAAAAGATATGGTTTACGACAGGATCTATAACTTCTCTGCCGGCCCCTCTATGCTTCCGGTAGAGGTGCTTGAAAGCGCAAGGGACAACATGCTCAACTATGAAGGCAGCGGCATGAGCGTAATGGAAATGAGCCACCGCTCCAAGGCTTACGACGACATAATCGTTAAGGCCGAATCCCAGATGCGCAAGGTAATGAACATCCCCGATAACTACAAGGTAATATTCATGCAGGGCGGCGCGACGCTTCAGTTTGCGATGGTTCCGCTTAACCTGATGAACAAAAACCACAAGGCCGACTATATTGTGACCGGCAATTTCTCCGGCAAGGCCGCCAAGGAAGCCGAAAAGTACGGCAAGGTAAACATCGCCTGGACCGGTAAGGACATTGGCTTCTCCCGCATTCCCCGCCAGGAAGAGCTGAAGCTCGATCCCGAGGCAGACTATGTGCATATCTGCTTCAACAACACCATATACGGCTCCTGCTGGGATTATATTCCCGATACCGGAAACGTGCCCCTGGTCGCCGATATGTCCAGCTGCATAATGAGCGAACCCATAGACGTATCCAAGTTCGCCCTTATATATGCCGGCGCGCAGAAGAACGTTGCCCCCGCGGGCCTGACCATAGTTATAGTACGCGAGGACATGCTGGGCAACGTGAACCCCATCACCCCCACCATGTGCGACTATACCATAAATGCAGAGGCCAAGAGCATGCACAATACCCCTCCCTGCTGGTGCATTTACATATGCAAGCTGGTAATGGATTGGCTGCTTGAAAACGGCGGGCTTGAGGCGCGCAAGGCCATAAACGAAAAGAAGGCCGCGCTGCTTTACGATTGCCTTGACCATTCCGATTTCTATACCACCACGATAGAGCCGGGCAGCCGTTCCAAGATGAACGTTCGCTTCAATACGCCCAATGCGGAGTTGGACGCGAAGTTCGTTAAGGAAAGCGTTGCGGCCGGTATGTCCAACCTTAAGGCGCACCGCTCCACCGGCGGCCTGAGGGCGAGCATATATAACTGCATGCCCATGGAAGGCGTTGAATACCTTGTGAAATTCATGAAGAAGTTTGAAGCCGAGAACAAGTAATAAGGAGAAACGAAAATGAGGATACTTGCATCCGACGGAATGGATAAGAGCGCGATAGCGGCGCTGAAGGAAATGGGCCACGAGGTAGTGGAGCAGTTTTACGAGCCCGAAGAGTTGGCCGAACAGGTAAAGCAGTACGACATTCTGGTTGTGCGCAGCGCGACCAAGGTACGCAAGCCCATAATTGACGCGGCCAAGGAAACCGGCAAGCTGAAGCTGATAATCCGCGGCGGCGTGGGCGTGGACAACATAGACGTGGCTTACGCGGAAGAAAACGGCATACATGTGCGCAACACCCCGCGCGCTTCCAGCAACACCGTTGCGGAGCTTGCCCTTGCGCATATGCTTTCCGTTGCCCGCTTCATATCCATCGCCGGCCACACCATGCGCGAGGATAAGTGGGAAAAGAAAGCCTACAAGGGAATTGAGCTTGCGGGCAGGACGCTGGGCGTTATAGGCTACGGCCGCATTGGCCAGTCCCTTGGCGCGAAGGCGCAGGCGCTGGGCATGAAGGTGCTGGCGTATGATATATTCAAGGTGGAGGGCCTTGAAAACGAGAACATGAAGTACGTTGAAATGGACGAACTGCTCGCCAATTCCGACTTCATATCCGTACACACCCCCAGCATAGACGGCAAGCCCCTGATAAATGCCGACACCATCGCCAAGATGAAGGACGGCGCCGTGGTTATAAATACCAGCCGCGGCAACAACGTGGATGAGGACGCATTGCTTGCGGCCCTTGAAAGCGGCAAGCTGCGCGGCGCGGGCCTTGACGTGTTCGCCGAAGAGCCCGCCAAGAACCATGCGCTTTACAGCCATCCCCATGTGAGCTGCACGCCGCACATAGGCGCGCAGACCGCAGAGGCGCAGAAGCGCGTAGGCGCGGAGATTGTTGACATAATCAAGAACTTCGCGTAAAGCAAAATACGGCACAATACAAAAGCCGCGGGGGATAACCCCTGCGGCTCTTTTACTGCACATCAGCTTAGGTTTGCGGAACGGCAAGCATTTTTACGGAGCGGAACGTGATATAGTCCGCCTTGGCTATGTATTGCTCAAAGGCCTGCTGCGCCGCCGCGTCAAGCTTCACTATTTCAACTATCACCGTATCGCTCTGCGGGTCGTAATTTACAGAGCTGAGGCGGATAAGGTCGCGCTGCTCCTCGGGCAGTTCAAGATACTTTGTGAGCATATTATGCGTTATGCCGCGCATGTATTCGGCGTTGGCGTAGGAAGGCATTTTGGAGGGCTGAATGTTTATATATGCCATGTCAACCTTGCCCGTGGCCTTCAGCTCATCGGCAATTTTGGCTATGTTCGCCGAGGACGATACGCGCACGCCGAGCTTGCCGCCGTTATCTCTATCGATATATATGCCAAAGTATACGCTGCTGTAATTCGTTTCAAAGAATGTGCGTACACTGCCCACGTACAGCATGGATATACCGGCCGTATTAAGATGCTTGAAATATTTCTTGTATACGAATGCGGTGCTGCCGCTCCAGTTTATTTCTATCCATTTTCCGTGCACGGCAATAACCGTTATTAGGCTGCCTTTGGGCAATTTACCGAGCTTTGTTGATGCTGTGCTTGCCTCGCTGCGCACGTTTACGGTGCTTTTGGCTGTCAGCACGGTGCCTGCGGTGATGGGCTTTTCGCGCGTGAGATACTTTGCGAAAACATAGCCTTCGGTATCGCCGCTTTTTACCTTTGCCCATTTGCCGGAGCGCTTAAGATATTCAACCTGCTCGCCTGTTTGCAGTTCGCGTATAACGTCATATTGCGTGCCGGGGCCTGTGCGCATGTTCACGGGTTCCGTGGCATAGCGGTAATCATTGCCCGCGGCAAGCACGCCAAGCGGCAGCGCAGCAAGCGCGAATAACAGTACAAGTATCAATGAAATATGCTTTTTCATGTGGGTACCTCCTTTGAAATTATTTGGATAAACTATGCCTGCACAATGTGAATGGGGCGAAAACACCTGTTCCGCGCGAACCGTGGCTTTTGTCCGCCATATTCTGTTTTGCGCTGCGTTTATTGACCTACTGCTGTGAATAAATTCATAACCCACCCATTCGGGCTATGAAGCAACTATGATATAAATATAATAAAATAAAGGGGCAGAAGTGTCAATGAATAGGGATATTAACATTCTGTGAACAATAAAAAATGGCGCAGGAAGCGCCATTTTAACGTAAAATACCGTTATTTTCCGCAATTCTGTTGCCAGCGCCAGCCATCGCGGCACATATCCTGCAATGTTTTTTCCGCGCGCCAGTTCAGCATGCGCGCCGCCTTTTCGGTTCCGGCGTAGCAGGTGGCTATGTCGCCTGCACGGCGCTCGGCTATGCGGTAGGGTATCTTTATGCCGTTGGCCTGCTCAAATGCATGAACAAGCTCCAGCACGCTTGTGCCTTTGCCCGTGCCAAGGTTGAATATCTCCGTGCCCTTGTGATCAGCCGCGTATTTAAGCGCAGCCACATGCCCGCGCGCAAGGTCCACAATGTGTATATAATCGCGCACGCCCGTGCCGTCCGGCGTGGGATAATCGTTGCCGAACACGCTCAGTTCCTTGCGTATGCCCGCGGCGGTCTGCGTAATATACGGCATAAGGTTATTTGGTATGCCGTTGGGCTTTTCGCCTATAAGGCCGCTTTCGTGCGCGCCTATGGGGTTGAAATATCTGAGCAGCACAACGCTCAGGCTCTTATCCGCAAAGGCGGCGTCCTTCAATATTTCCTCTATAAAATACTTGGTTTTGCCGTATGGATTGGTGCAGTCGCCGGTACTCATGTCCTCGGTAAAGGGTGCCGTGTGGCTGCCGCCGTATACCGTGGCGGAGGAGCTGAAAACAATGTTTTCGCACCCGTGCGCCTTCATTTGCTCAAGTATGGTAAGGGTGGTGTCAAGATTGTTGCGATAATACTTGACAGGCTCGCTTACCGATTCGCCAACGGCCTTGAACCCGGCGCAATGGATAACAGCATCGATGGCGTTTCCCTCAAAAATGCGGCTGACCGAAGGAGCATCGGCCACGTTGATCTCATAGCACGGTATGCGCTTAGAGGTTATTGCATAAAGCCTATCGATAACATCGGGCGAGCTGTTGCTGAAATCGTCCGCAATTATGGGGTCAAGCCCCGCGTTTATCAATTCAACCGCAATGTGCGAACCAATGAAGCCCGCGCCCCCGGTAAGCAAAACAGACATAATAATCCCCCTTGACTGCTTATTTGTACAGATATTATATCAAAACATGCGCGCAGGCACAACGTGCGGTTTGACTTAGCGCAAACGGGCTGATATAATGTAGAATAATCGCATAATAGGCGCATTGGCGCAGTCACAGGGAGGGGAAACTTGTGTCGAGATCGCGTTACAGGGGTCTTGTCGTGCTGCTGATGGATGTGTGCTTGATTTTTTTCTTCAATTTTGCCATGTTCTTCAGCTATCTGATGGATGGTAACATCCAGCTTTACAATTTGGTAATGCATATCGGCTTGCTTACGGTATGCGTGCTTGTATTTCAACTTTGGTTCAAAACGTATGATACGCTGTGGCGCTATGCCGAAAGCCAGGAATATCTTACGCTGCTCAAGGGTATGGGCTGCGGCTTTTTGCTATACTCCGCGGTAAATATAATACTCGACACCAGCTCCATTTGGATAAGCGAGGCGCTCAAGGGCACGGCGCTTGCGCTTATAGCCATGCTTGCCATAAGATTTTTATATCGCAAATACAGGCGCAGGGTGACAAGCATAGGCGCGGGCGCGCAGCGCTACACCGCTATAATAGGCGCGGGCAGCGCGGGCGTGGCGCTGCTTGGAGAGCTGAACGACAACGTGTACGGCACATATAAGCCGTATTGCCTTATTGACGATTCGCGCGAAAAGCAGCGCAAGCGCATACACAGCGTGAGCGTTATAGGGCCTATCGACAACACGGTTGAGCTGCTTGCAAACACGCCAGTTACGGACATAATATTGGCCATAAACAACACCACGACCGAAAGAAACGCGAAATACTGGACATATGCGCAAACACGCGCTGCCGCGTGCATATACTGGGCGACCCTGTTACGCAGGTGGAGGGCGAAGCTTCCGGCAAAAAGAGCCTTTCTTCCGGCATGAGGGAAGTGCAGATAGAGGATTTGCTGGGCCGCGAACCGATAAAGCTTGACAACCAGCGCGTGAATGAATTCGTGCGTGGCAAGGTGGTGCTGGTAACGGGCGGAGGCGGTTCGATAGGATCCGAGCTTTGCCGCCAGATAGCGGCGCAGGGGCCGAAAAGGCTGATAATACTGGACATTGCGGAGAACACGACGTATGAACTGCAAAACGATCTTGTGCATCTTTACGGGCGGGATTTTCCGCTGAGCGTTGAAATAGCATCCGTGCGTGACAAGGCGCGCATGGAGCAGATATTTGCAAAATACCGTCCGCAGCTTGTGCTGCACGCGGCGGCGCATAAGCACGTTCCGCTTATGGAGGACTGCCCGGGCGAAGCCATAAAGAATAACGTTTTCGGCACATATAACGCCGCCTGCACCGCGCGTGAGTTCGGCACGGAAAAGTTCGTGCTGATATCAACGGACAAGGCCGTGAACCCGACAAACGTTATGGGGGCAACAAAGTGCCTGTGCGAACAGGTGCTGCAATCCTTAAACGGTGGAGAGACGGAGTTCGCCGCGGTGCGCTTCGGCAACGTGCTTGGCTCAAACGGCTCCGTAATACCGCTTTTTAAGAAGCAGATAGCCTACGGCGGGCCGGTAACGATAACGGACAGGCGCATAATACGCTATTTCATGACGATACCGGAGGCGGCGCAGCTGGTGCTTGAGGCCGGCTCCTTTGCGCACAGGGGAGAGGTTTTCGTGCTGGACATGGGCGAGCCGGTGAGAATAGCTGATTTGGCGGACAAGCTGATAAGACTTTCGGGCTACGTTCCTGGAAGGGACATAGAAATAAAAGAAGTGGGGCTCAGGCCGGGCGAGAAGCTTTATG
>ULQS01032168.1_pt1 | contig 10006 bp, 10 predicted proteins | sample 1954751 | NCBI WGS metagenome assembly ULQS01 (sample SAMEA4835662, study PRJEB28245) | human gut metagenome | biome: gut microbiome; material: fecal sample | place: Denmark | collected 2008 | reverse complement strand
TCCTCACGGAAGTACTCTGCCATGGTCAGGCCGGTCTCGGCAACACGCATACGTGCTCCTGGGGGCTCGTTCATCTGACCAAAGACCAGTGCGGTCTTATTCAGAACACCGGACTCGTTCATCTCGCCCCAAAGGTCGCAGCCCTCGCGGGAGCGCTCGCCGACGCCGGTGAAGATGGAGTAGCCGCCGTGCTCGGTGGCCACGTTATGGATCAGTTCCTGGATCAGCACGGTCTTGCCGACGCCTGCACCGCCGAACAGACCGATCTTGCCGCCCTTTGCATAGGGGGCCAGCAGGTCGATGACCTTGATGCCGGTCTCCAGGATCTCGGTCGCGGGCTTCTGCTCTGCAAAGCTGGGGGCCTTGCGGTGGATGGGCCAATGCGGCACATCATCCACAGAGCCCTTGCCGTCGATGGGTCTGCCCAGCGGGTCGAACATGCGGCCCAGCGTGGCTTCGCCCACCGGTGCGGTCAGGCCGTGGCCGGTAGCGGTCACGGTCATGCCCTTGCCCAGACCCTCGCTGGCGGAAAGCATGATGCAGCGCACAGTGGTCTCGTTGACATGCTGTGTCACTTCCATCGTGCGCTCGGTGCCCTCGGCGGTCACGGTAAGCGCTTCCTGCAGGGCAGGCAGCTTGCCTGCGGTGAACTGCACGTCCACCACAGGGCCGGCTACGCGAATAATAGTTCCCTGTATCATACGATTGCCTCTATACTAATTTGTAAATACGTTTTATTCCGCCCGGTTCTGCACGGCAGCCGCACCGCCGATGATCTCGGTGATCTCCTGTGTAATGGAGCCCTGACGGGTGCGGTTGTATTCCAGCTGCAGCTCCCGGATCATATCGTTGGCGTTCTTGGTGGCGGAATCCATGGCAGTCATGCGGGCGCTCTGCTCTGCGCAGAAGCTCTCGGTCATGGCACCAAAGATCATGCCGTGCATATAAATGGGCGCGATTTGTTCAAACACCGTCCATGCAGACGGGAACATCTCCACATCGCCCTTCGGATCGCCCAGACCCTTGGGGGCAGGCTGCAGATGGGCGCGGTCCAGCGGCAGCAGACGCACCATGGTGGGCTCGCTGGTCAATGCATTCTCGATGCGGGTATAGATGAGATAGATCTCATCCAGCTTGCCGGTCTTGAAATCATCGATGGCGTCCATCGTGATATCGCGGGCACGCTGCAGCGTAGGCTCCGTGGCACCGTAGTGGAAATCCTCCACCAGCCGCGGGTCCTTGTGGTACAGGGCGCGGTAGCCGGTCTGGCCGATCACATAGAACCGGTCGTTCTCATCCGCATTTTCCTTGAGGAACTTGATGATGTTCTGGTTGTAAGCGCCTGCCATGCCCTTATCTGCCGTCAGCACAATGTAGGCCCGCTTGGGGTTTGCGATATTACGCTCGTGGAAGAACGGATGCACCGGCTCTTCCGGCAGGTGGGGCACCACGCGGGAAATGGTATCGCGCATACGGTTGAAGTAGGGCGATACATTCTGGTAGTTCTTACGTGCCTTGCGCAGCTTGGACGAGGAGATCAGGTACATGGCGTTCGTGATCTTCATGGTGTCCTGAATGCTCTCGATGCGCTCCTTCAGCAGCTTACTGGACGGCATGGCTGTCGCCTCCCGCATAAGCTTTCCAGGCGTTCAGGATGGCATCGACCATTTCAGGTTCCAGCTTGCCGGTGGCGGTGATCTTATCCATCGTACCGGACACATCCGCGCGGAACTGACGCACAAATGCGGAAGTTTTGGCGCGCAGCTCGGCAGTGGGCAGTTCGTCCAGCACACCGTGGGAAGCCAGCACCAGCGTGACCACCTGCTCGGCGTCGGACTTGGGCTGATACAGCGGCTGCTTGAGCATTTCCATCAGAGCCTTGCCGTGGTCCAGCTGGCGGCGGGTCTCCGCGTCCAGATCCGAGCTGAACTGTGCAAAGGACTCCATATCCTTGTACTGTGCCAGCTCGATACGCAGGTTGGCGTTGGCCTTCTTCATGGCCTTGGTCTGGGCAGCGCCGCCCACACGGGACACCGACAGACCCACATTGACGGCTGGGCGGTTGCCTGCATTGAACAGGGCGCTCTCGAGGAAGATCTGACCATCGGTGATGGAAATGACATTGGTGGGGATGTAGGCCGAAACGTCGCCTGCCTGCGTCTCAACGATGGGCAGTGCGGTGATGGAACCGCCGCCCAGATCGTCGCGCATCCGGCAGGAGCGCTCCAGCAGACGGGAGTGCAGATAGAACACATCGCCGGGGTAAGCCTCACGGCCCGGAGAGCGGCGCAGCAGCAGAGAAATGGCACGGTAGGCCACTGCATGCTTGGACAGATCGTCGTAAACGATCAGCACGCTCTTGCCCTGACTCATGAAGTACTCGGCCAGTGCGGTGCCGGCATAGGGTGCGATGTACTGCAGGGGAGCGGAATCCGAAGCAGTAGCCGCCACGATGGTGGTGTAGCTCATGGCACCGTGCTTCTGCAGATCGCCTGCCACGCGGGCAATGGAAGAAGCCTTCTGGCCGATGGCCACATAAATGCACAGCACACCGGTGTTTTTCTGGTTCAGGATGGCGTCCGTGGCGATGGAGGTCTTGCCGGTCTGGCGGTCGCCGATGATCAGTTCACGCTGGCCACGGCCGATGGGGAACATGGAATCGATGGCGAGGATGCCGGTGTGGAGCGGGGTATCCACGCTCTGACGCTCCAGAATGCCGGGGGCCTGCTTTTCGATGGGGTTGTAGCCCACAGCTTCAATGGGGCCCTTGCCATCGATGGGCTCGCCCAGCGGGCTGATGACACGGCCCAGGAAGGCATCGCCCACCGGGATGCCGGCACGCTTGCCGCTGCGGGTCACCATGGTGCCCACACCGACGGTCTCAGCTCCGTCGAACAGCATGATGCCCAGCTGTTCGGGGTCCACGCTCTCCACCATACCCTTGGCACCGTTGTCGAAGGTGACGATCTCGCCGTACACGGCGCGGTTCATGCCTTCGACGTGCACGATGCCGTCGGCAGAGGAGATGACCACACCGCCCTCGGCAGAGGTCTCGGCGGGCTTGTAGTCCTCAATGCGGGTCTTGAGGGTAGCCAGCGAGGGCTTGCCCTCCATCATCTTGTCCAGCTGATGACGGCCGGAGTTATCGAACACACGGTCGCCCACCTGCAGGACATAGCCGGACAGCAGGCTCTCGTCCACCGTCACGTTCAGGATGACCTCGGTGGCATCATACAGCTTGCGTACCTCGGCGCGGATCCGGTTCAGCTCCTCTTCCCGGGGCTTGCGGGCGCTGCGCAGCTCGGCCTTGACGATGCGGTTGTCCGCAAAAAATTCACGACTGAATTCAGTTGCCATTGCCTGCACCTGCTTTCTCCAGCAGATCGTCCAGCAGACGTGCGTCGTCCTGGGCGGTCAGATTGCGGGCCAGCAGCTTCTCGCACATCGCACGGGCCAGTGCCGTGGTCTGGGCATCGGCTTCCCGCAGCTTGCTCTGGCGTTCGGCCTCGGCGCTCGCCTTGCCGGCGGCCACGATGGCGTCCGCCTGCTTGCGGGCATCTGCCAGCAGCTGCTGCTTTTCGACCTCAGCCTGCTTTTCGTAGGCTTCGCGGCGGGCAGCGGCCTCATTGTCCACATTGCGCAGTTTTTCCTGTGCGGCGTTCATGGTCTCTGCGGCTTCCTTCTTGGAGGTCTCCGCATCGGCCAGGTTTGCGTCCACCATCTGCTGGCGCTTTGCGATCACGTCCTGAACAGGCTTGAACAGGAACTTGCGCAGCACCGCATACATGACGAGGACGTTCACGACGGTCCACAGCAGGTTAATATCCAACTTCAGCATTCGTCTGCGCCTCCGTTACTGACCCAGGAACAGGATGATCAGCAGTGCAACGACGAAGCCGAAAATTGCAGTACCTTCTGCCAGAGCAGCGCCCAGCAGCAGGTTGGTCTGGATCTTGCCGGATGCCTCGGGCTGACGGGAGATTGCCTCCGTTGCCTTACCCGTTGCGATGCCGATGCCGATACCGCCGCCAATGCCGGTCAGCGCTGCAATGCCAGCGCCCAGAGCAATCAAACCATTCATAGTAATAATCTCCTTTTAAATTCAGTAAATATCAATGGATCAGTCTTCTCCGCCCATGGTTTCTTTCATGAACAGCGAAGTCAGGAACACGAACACGTAGGTCTGGATCAGACCGTCGAACAGGTCAAAATACAGGCTGAACACCGCCGGGACGAACACGGGCACCACGAGCTTGATCAGCTCCATGATGACGAATGCACCCAGCACGTTGCCGAACAGTCGCATGCAGAGGCTGGTCGGGCGGATGGCGACCTCGAGGATGTTCATAGGGGTCATGACCGGCGTGGGGGCAGCCAGACTCTTGAGGAAGCCCACGCCGCCGCGTGCCCGGATGCCTGCACCCTCGATCAGGACGATGCTCATCAGCGCCAGCGCTGCGGTCACATCCAGATCCTTTGTGGGGGGCTTGACGCCGAACACGCCGATCAGGTTGCTGAAGGCGATGTAGATGGCAACGGTCATCAGGTAAGGCACATAGCGCCTGCCCTTTTCGCCCAGCAGACCTTCAAAGAAATTGGTGCCTGCGAGGTAGGCCATTTCCAGCACAGCCTGACGCTTGCTGATGTGGTCCACCTTCAGGTTTCTGGTAAGCAGGATCGAGCCGATGGTGACGATGGCCAGGATCACCCAGCTGATGACCACGGATTCCGGGATCTGCAGCGGGCCGACCTTGACGTATTCGACGGTCAGCTCTTCCATCAATGCTTTGGTCAGATTATTCAATTGTTTTTCCTCCTTCCTGAAGAATAGGGTTCCGGGGGTAAGACCGCCGCACCGCCCCGGCGGCGCAGCGTCCTTCTTATCGCTCGAAGAAAAGGCGCAGCTTTGTGAAAAAAGTAAGGAAGGCGTTCGGCTTTGTCCGGTCACACCCTCCCTCCTGCACGGATCACTTCGTCTTTTTTCGTTGTGTATGATAGTACGATTGACGAAAATTGGCAAGTAGCTTTGTGCACATTCTACATTTTAGGTGATTCTACTGCATTGATATATTAAAAAAGTTGTGCATCTTGTCTAACAAAACGCTCTTCACATGTACTTTTTCCACAAATTTCTTAGCTAATTCTTAGGTTTCGATGGCTTTTTCAGGGCATTCCGGGAAATATTTCCATCAAAAATGCCCTATTGTACATACTTTATATGCCCGATATATAAAATTCGTATAGGTGTCTCGTCTGGTATTACACCCGCTCCTATACATATTTATTATAACTGCATATCTAAAATCTGTCAGTCCGCCTGTTTTGCGCCGCGGCGGAACACCAGCCGGAAGATGGCACGGGCAAGCGGCCCGCAGTACAGCATCTGCCAGCACAGGGCCATGGGCATATTGCAGCCCCATGTACCCAAGTGCCAAAGCCGGGTTCTTTAAACAGCACCGTTGCGATCAGGCTCATCACCGGGCACATGATGCACACGATCATCAGCGAGATGGCATAGGTGATGAACTGCGGACGATCTGTGGGCCGCATGAACATAAACGCCAATCCGGTGGCCAGTTTCTCCACCACGAAAAATTCCAGTACGCAGGCAATGGGAACCATGATCGGCATCTCGTGCAGAGCCATAACAAAGGTGGCATTGGTGACACCGCCTGTGTTCAGCGCCACATTGTAAACGATCATGCCATAGACCATAATTGCAGCCATGACAATGGTAAAGAAGATACGTTCCGGTAAAGTTTTAGGCATTTTGATTCTCCGTTTCTTTTGTGTCTAAATTTTTGCCGCAAAAAAGCCGCCCCGCGAAACTTTCATCTCGCGGGGCGGCGGCGACTACCATTCATTGGCGCTATTTTAGCACAAACAAATCCATCACATAATACCCTGCCGACATTTTCTCCCGTTTTGCGCAAAATCCTCCACAAACGGCCCGGAACTTCTGGGCAGCTTTGCTGTGACTTCCCCGGCAGCCCTCTCCAAAGGGTACGATCGTCCGGACAGGCCGCACAGAAAGCGGCATTTTGTACGTTCCATCTGCCATTTTTCAAGAACTGCACAATTTTATGTTTTTATCCTTGTGCACTCTGCGAATAGACAAATCAATCAGGAATATGTATAATAAAGCCAGAAACCAGAGAAGTACAGCAGAAGCTCAAGAGAGAGCTACTCCCGCTGACTTGAAGCAGAAAGGAGCGAGACCGATGGTCGATATGGAACCCGCACAGTTTGGACAGGCTGTCGGGATTCGCTGAGAAGCAAAACAGAGGCTCACCACAAACGGGATGTTTCCCCCGTATAAAAACACAACAAAAATGAGCCAGTCTTGAGCATCAAAAATGCGATTATACGACAACCTGTCGATTAACTAAAACCCCCGCGATTCAAATAGATCCGCCGGAGATGATTCCTATGAAGGTATCTTTTGTACGGAGAGCATTATTTGAATAGCAAAAAGGAGTTCTACCAATGTACTAAGTAACTTGTCCCTGGCAAATCTAACTCGAAAGAATGTGGTAATATGAAATTCATCTTCAGAATCTCGGTGCCGCACTCCATCAGTTAAGAGAAGGGTCAGTCCAATGTACTAAGTAAATTCGTCCCCTTGAAATAGATTCTCAGTTTCCAGTAGTTTCTAAGGAGAGTCACCCTATGAAACGTTTACTCCGAAAATGAGGAACCCCAAGGAGAAGAGGCTTATGACTCCGAAGAAGTAAGTATCCAGCCGGACGAGGGCTTGCAACCGCCTCGTCCGGCTGGTTTTATTTTGTGCTGTTTTTACCAATAGTCAACACCCGATTTGTGCAAATTTTACGCAGGAAGGTTGAATACCGTCCTTTGTTTTTGCACTTTTCTGTGGTATACTGTGGAAAAAGATGGGAGGTTCATTTCATGGAGTCGTTCGTTTCGGTTTCCACTCTGCTTAATCTTGTGCTGACCGTTATCTGGTTCATCTCCGGCATTCGGGATCTTCAAGGCAAAGACCCGTTCCTCGATCTGCCGTTCAACCAGTATCACCGTGACCCGGAGTACCGCGCCTTCTGGCAGAAAAAGAACGGCGTGTTTTACATGCTCAACAGCATCGCCTTTCTGATCTTAGCCTTCACACCTGTTACATCGCTGCTCTACCGTATCATCTTCGGCATCGCCATCGTGGGAGACCTTCTTTATCTTGTCGCTTACGAAAGCTGGAACCATAGTGCGGATTGACAGCAGGAAAGGGGCCACCATGAATTTGAATCTTTCGGACTGGGATTGGCTGAACGCCGCGCTGGGTGTGCTGTTTTTGTACCGCGGCATCCGGGATCTGTACAATGGCACCGGCACCGGATGGAGCAGTGAGGACGAAAAGAAGCACTTCCGCAAATTTTACGGCATTGCTTCGATCCTTTGCGGTGCACTCTATCTGGTCAACACCTTTCTTCCCAGGGTCGAGCCGCTGCACTCCATTTTGATGGTGGCGGCGCTCGTGTTGTGCGCTGCCCTGCTGATCTCGTATCTGTGCTATACTCTGAGCAGGGACGACAAAACCAAAAAGTGAGGGGTTGCTATGGAAGTCATCTGTGCGATCATAATCGCACTTTTCGGCATCGGGTTCGGCATTTTTATGGCGCTGCATCCGGAAGATGCCATTGCCCTGCGCTCCCGCAGGCGGTACACGCAGGTACCTGAGCCCACGGAAGAGTACATCAAATTGACCCGGCTGGAGGGCATCGGACTTTCGGTGCTCTGTGCCGCACTTCTGGTGGTGTTGCTGTTCGCACCCAAATAATACTTTGCAGCTTTCCTCTTGCGGATTTTTTCTCACACTGTTACAATGAGAAAAAACGCAGGAGGTATTTTATTATGGTCAAGCATGTGATCCTGTGGCAGCTGAAGGACGAGCTGTCCGATGCCGAAAAAGCCGCCGTCAAGGCAGGCATCAAAGAGGGGCTGGAAAGTCTGGCCGGCAAGATCCCCGGCCTTGTGGAAGTGCATGTCAACATCAACGGTCTCCCCTCTTCCACCGCCGACCTGATGCTGGACACCACCTTTGAAAGCGCCGAGGCCCTCAAGGGCTACTCCGTCCATCCCGCCCATGTGGCTGTGGCCGACGGCAAGGTGCGGCCCTACACCAAGGCACGGTTCTGTCTGGATTACGAGATTTAATGTTGACAAACCCACCGTTTTTGCGTATTATAGACATAACAATGTAAATTGGCTGTGAAGAGAAGAGTACGCACCGTCTGCGCCTGACAGAAAGCCCGAAGGATGGAACCGGGCAGGCCGCGCGATGCCGAAGATGGTCTCGGAGCTGCGCAGGTGAAAATTGAGCCTGCGACGGGTGCGCCCGTTACCGCGCTGCGCCGTGCTTTTTGGCCCGGCAAAAGGCTGCGCCCGCAAGGGTGCGGCGAAGCAAGGTGGTACCACGAAAGTTTCAGGCTCTCGTCCTTGTCCGGCTCAGTCCGGCAGGATGAGGGCTTTTTTCGTCCCCCGCCAAATCAGGAAAGGAAGAGTATCAACCTATGAGTGAGCACAAGACATTCTACATCACCACTCCCATCTACTACCCCAGCGACAAGCTGCACATCGGCCACAGCTATACCACTGTCGCCTGCGACGCACTGGCACGCTTCAAGCGGATGCAGGGCTATGACGTCATGTTCCTGACCGGCACCGATGAGCACGGCCAGAAAATTCAGGACAAGGCTGCCGATGCCGGTGTGACCCCCAAGGAGTATGTGGACAAGATCGTAGCCACTGTCAAGGATCTGTGGAAGCTGCTGGACGTCAGCTACGACCGCTTCATCCGCACCACCGACGACTACCACATGGAGTCCTGCCAGAAAATTTTCACCAAGCTGTATGAGCAAGGCGACATCTACAAGGGCGAGTACATCGGCCACTACTGCAAGCCCTGCGAGAGCTTCTGGACCGACAGCCAGCTGGTGGACGGCAAGTGTCCCGATTGCGGCCGCGAAGTGTACGACGCACACGAGGAAGCCTACTTCTTCAAGACCAGCAAGTATGCCGACCGCCTGCTGAAGCTCTACGAGGAGAACCCCCAGTTCATCCAGCCTGAGAGCCGCAAGAACGAGATGATCGCCTTCATCAAGCAGGGCCTGCAGGACACCTGTGTATCCCGTACCTCGGTCAAGTGGGGCATCCCCGTGCCCTTCGACCCCAAGCACACCATGTATGTGTGGGTGGACGCCCTGAGCAACTATATCTCCGCGCTGGGCTACGGCAACGAAAAATATCACGACTATGACAAGTTCTGGCCTGCCGACCTGCACATGGTGGGCAAGGAGATCCTGCGTTTCCACACCATTCTGTGGCCCGCCATGCTGATGGCTCTGGATCTGCCTCTGCCCAAGCGGGTGTTCGGTCACGGCTGGCTGCTGATGAACGGCGGCAAGATGTCCAAGTCCGTGGGCAACGTGGTGGATCCCGTGATCCTGTGCGACCGCTACGGCGTGGATGCCATCCGCTACTTCCTGCTGCGTGAGATTCCCTTCGGCAACGATGGCATGTTCACCAACGAAGCCCTGATCACCCGCATCAACAGCGATTTGGCGAACGATTTGGGCAACCTGCTCAGCCGCACCGTCGCCATGTGCGAGAAGTACTTCGGCGGCACCGTGCACAATGTGGCCGGTACCGAAGCCATCGACACCGAGCTGGAGACCATGGTCAACGAGCTGACCGCCAAGGTCACAGCCGACATGGACAACCTGACCATCCCGCAGGCCCTGATGGAGATCTTTGCGGTCATCCAGCGCGCCAACAAGTACATCGACGAGACCGCTCCCTGGGCGCTGGCCAAGGACGAGGCCAACAAGGCCCGTCTGGAGAGCGTGCTGTACCACCTGTGCGAGGCACTGCGCGTGTGCGGCATCCTGCTGAACGCCTACCTGCCCACCACTGCCCCCAAGATGATGGAGCAGCTGGGTCTGGACGCATCTGCTCTGGACCTGACCAAGACCACCTACGGCGCACAGGAGACCTA
>ULQS01001693.1_pt1 | contig 10115 bp, 14 predicted proteins | sample 1954751 | NCBI WGS metagenome assembly ULQS01 (sample SAMEA4835662, study PRJEB28245) | human gut metagenome | biome: gut microbiome; material: fecal sample | place: Denmark | collected 2008 | reverse complement strand
GGTGATGGAGCAATCGACGGCAAAAAAGGAGGCTCCATCCATCGCGGATCAGCTTGCGGAAAACGCGGACAAGGCCGCCCGGCACAACGCCTCGCGTCCGACCCCGGCAAAAGATACGGACAAACAAAGATAACTTCGGGCCAAGTTGGCCCGAAGTCAGAAAAAAAGGAGGTATTCTACTATGCAGGAAAAGGACAACTATCTCAAAAACGCGGAGCTCGGGACGGAGCAGAACTACAACATGATCGACGGTATCCTGAACAACGAGCTCACCCCCGTGCCCGAGCCGGGGCGGGAGCCGCTGGACAAGGTGAAGGAGCCGCCCCGCAAGAAGCGCAGCCGCGAGCGTGACGACAGATGACCCGCAAGCGCATCCGCAACGTTCCGATTTACGTTTGGGTGCGACAGGACGAGCTGGAGGCCATACAGGAACGTATGGCCTCCCTCGGTGTTCAGAACATGAGCGCCTATATCCGAAAAATGGCGTTGAATGGGTATGTGCTCCATGTGGACCTGGCCCCGGTAAAGGAGCTGGTGTCCCTGCTGCGTCGCTGCTCCAACAACATCAACCAGGTGGCGATACAGGCCAATACCTACGGCGGGATTTATCCCGGGGAGATCGAAAGCCTGCGGCGGGACTATGACGCGCTGTGGGAACGCACGGGAGAGGTTTTGAAGCAGCTTGCGGAGATAACAACCCTATAATATGGAAACCGTCAAATTGAAGGGCCATGATTCTCAGTCAAGTATCTCTTTTTCAGCGGCTTTCAATTCTTCGAGTTCCTCATAGTATCGCTTGACTGAAATATCCATACACGCCTTTCGGTTTTCAGGGGTACGCATTGATATATATTTCTGGTTATAGAACAAAGTAAAATCATGGATAGTCGCTGCCAGATTGCTGCAACGATGAGACCATTCCTTTAATTCATTTGGCGGAATGTCAAGCTCACTTTCAGCAAAATACAACTTTTCTATTTGAGGAATAATTGGTGCCATATCAGCAATAAGCTGTCCTTCATCCTTTGTTTGATTAACGTATTCGTTATATATAGTGATAGTTTGCTCTGCAAGCGTTATCATTTGCGTGATAATCTCTTTGGTATGTGAGATCAATGTCTCTTTGTCGCCGGTATGTTCTATCGTAAAAGTTCTAAGCGACTGATAATATGGGTGTATGCTGAAATGAATATCGTTGATTACTTCGGCGTTTTTTTGCTGACGATACCAATACTTTTTGTCCTGTGTTTCATCAGCCCAAGTTGTGTGACAAATGTAATTACCATTTGTGATGTCCGACTCATCAAATCCAAAATAGCAGAAAATAAGGTTGGCTGGCTTTCCGTGCCAATGTCGCTGGGCATTTGAATTGCCGTAGATTTCTAAGAACCTTACTTTTTTAACGATTTCGTGGTTAAGTTGAGAGATTTCCGAGAAGGAGAATGGCTGTTTAAGGATCACCTTAACGCAATACCTTTTGGCGATACCATTATGAAGCGGCTCAACTGTGTAGATGGTATATTGTTCAGTATCTTCAAAATACTTTTTTATCTCATAAGGTTTATAGTCCTCAACTTCAAAGAGTATCGTTCCCCCAATGTTCGCTCGATAAATGGGGTCCTGCCTTTTTGTTGGATTGTTTTTATTCCATATCTCCATGTAAAGAAATAGTAACCGCTTAATATCATATAGCGATTTTTTACCTGCGCGAACTATGTGGGTATCAGTTAGTGCATCGCATAAAAAACTTGTAAATAAACTAATCGGTTTTGTCGGATGCCCATAGGAATACTGCACATCGTTGCTTGATGCAATAACCGCATATCCTTTTCCAGCAAACTCATCTGCGGTACTGGTTATATCAAAAACAGCAGATCCATCGACCTCAAAATTTCCAGCCATACAACAATCAAGAAAAAGGATTTTATTTTTCGACGGAATAGCCTCTAAGTAGCTAATCAAATCCTTCGTTTTTATTTGGGCATCACTAAGCAGCAAATGATGACTTCCCAGAATCGTTCCACCGTGGCCAGAAAAGTAAAGCAAAAATGTATCATCCTTGTTGCACATACAAGACAGGGTATGCAAGGCATCAACGAAGTCATTACCTGCTACTTTTCCTGTATGTCCGCACACAATGATGTCTGCCGGGTCAACTTTCATTCCTTGTATAAAAGCCCGCTCTACTGCGATAATGTCGTTTTTGCAAAACGGAAGATTTTTTTGCCCCATTTTTGAGTATTCACTTACTCCAACAATTAAGGCTCTCGTAGTTGCCATATTAAAACCTCTTCTTGAATTGATACATAGAATTATACCAGATGGACATCGTAAAAACCATATATTTTTCGGGCCAAGTTGGCTCGAAGTGCGGGGACAGGATCGGCAAAGTCTCGACATCATTGTTGCCCCGTTAGAGGCATGGTACAATATAGGTGTAGGATAAACATAGACGCTTTAGAAAGGGGCTGCACGATATGAGACTGATCCTGAAAATCCTTGTTCTCCCGATCATCCTGGTGCTGACGCTGCTGACAGCGGTGCTGGATTTTCTTGTGGCGTTGGCAGGCTGGCCGCTTTCTATCATCGCCTCCATCCTCGGCATCCTGAGCTTCATCACGCTGGTAACGGGCGGCGGTACGGCGGCGGGCATAGGCGGCATGGTGATCGCCTTTCTGATTTCGCCCTTTGGCCTTCCCGCGGTGGCTGGTTGGATCATCGAAAAGCTGGCCGATCTCAACTACTCGCTGAAATGCTTTTTGACCGATTAAACGACTTCGGGCCAAGTTGGCCCGAAGTTCCATCAAAGGCGGCGGCTGAAAAAAGGCCGCCGTCATTTTTGTTAAGGGGGGATGCCTATGGCGACGACCTATCTAAAGGCCCATCACATCAGCAGAGGCGAGACCATAGCGCAATCCATGAGAGACCGCTTTGACTACGGCCAAAACCCGGACAAGACGGAACAGGGCGAGCTTATTATGGCCTATGAGTGTGACCCAAGGACCGCCGACGCGGAGTTTCTTTTGACGAAGGCCAGGTACAAGGTGATTACAGGCCGGGAGCAGAAGCGGGACGCGGATGTGCTGTGCTATCAGATCCGTCAATCCTTCCCGCCGGGGGAAATAGATCATCGGGAGGCGCTGAAAATCTCCTACGAGCTGGCTATGCGCTGGACCAAGGGCAAGCATGCCTTTTTCGTCGTTTCCCATACCGACAGGCCCCATCCCCATTGTCATATCTATTTCAATTCGACCTCGCTGGACTGCACCCGAAAATACCGGGATTTCCTCGGCTCGGCCCGCGCCCTGCGCAAGCTATCTGACAGAGTATGTATTGAGCACGGCCTTTCCGTCATTCAGAATCCGAAGCTGAAAAGTCAGGGGCGTTTTCGGCATTACGGCCAATGGCTGGGCGCTGATAAGCCGCTGACCCATCAGGAAAAGTTAAAGCTCCAGATTGATCTTGTGCTGGCAGAAGGTCCCGCCGACTTCTCCGATTTCCTTCGGCGTATGGAGACGGCGGGATACGAGGTCAAGGAGCAGCGCGGGGCTATTAGCTTCCGGGCACCCGGGCAGGAGCGATTTACACGGCTGCGGGCTGAAACGCTCGGCATGGGCTACGGCCCGGAGGATATTCGCGCCGTTCTCGGCGGAAAAGACCGGGTGTTGCCACGGCGCAAAATCAGCCTGGCAATCGACATCCAAGCTCGTATGCAGGCAGGCAAAGGCCCCGGCTATGAGCGGTGGGCCAAGACGTTCAATGTCAAGCAGATGGCGGCGGCGCTGGCCTATATCCAGGAACACGGCCTGACGGATTATGCGGAGCTTGCCGATAGGGCGGCCAAGGCCACGGACAGCTTTCACACGCTGGAATGGCAGGTTAAGAACATCGACGCTGACTTGCAGCGCAACAGCGAGATCATGGGCGCGGTGGTGAATTATGCCAAGACCCGGAGCGTGTTCGAGGGCTACAAAGCGTCACGGTACAGCAAGAAATATCTTGCGGAGCATGAGGCCGACATCCAAACACACCGGGAGGCGCGGGCCGCCTTTTCGCGGCTGCTGGCCGGCGGAAAGCTGCCAAGCATGGACGCTCTCAAAGCGGAGCGTAAAAAACTGACGACAGAGCGCCGGGATACTCTGCAACAGTACAAGGAGGCCAAGGCGGATATGCGGGAGATCGTGACGATCAAAGCCAATATTGACCGTCTGCTGGCCGTAACCGGCGACAGCCGGAATAAGGAAATGGAGCGATAGCGACATGACGCAACCAAAAGACGCGAAGCGGCTGACTTCGGGCCAAGTTGGCCTGAAGTGCCGGGTTTGGGGAGGCTCCCCAACAAGCATTTTTCCCGGCCCTCCGAGGCCGGAAAAAAGCAAGTGTCAATACACTTGCCCTGCTTGCCGTTTAGCGAAACCCCCAATCTGCACGAAAAACGGAGGCCGCGCTTTTCTCACACGTCCTCCGCTTCTTTGGCCTCTTTGACTGTCCGTATCAGGTTTTCCACAAGATGCAGGTCTTTTGCGTCCATGGAACTAAGCATGACATTGATTCGCTTTTTGCAAGCGTCATCTGCGCCCATGTTTAGATAGAAAAATTCGTCAACCGATATATCGAACATCGTCACCAACTAATAGAAAACATTGAGGCTCGGATGCTGGCCGTCGTTTTCATGGTACATGACGGTGCGCGGGTCACGGTCAATAATATAGGCCAACTGTTCTTGGGTCAATCCCTGCCTTTCCCGTGCGCGCTTGATAGCCGTCCCAATGTCGTGAAAATCAAATTTGCGGTCATCGCGTTCATACTTCATATCATCACCACCTTATGTAATTTTATATTTCAGGTGGCCCGATTTGAACGGTATTATATTTCATGTTAGAGACTGTTTAATTTCACTCTTCCAATCAATTTATAGGATGTTTACATTTTTCCCGCACATTGTTTGTCCATCTGGTGCTATTGACATCTTGCGGAAAAGACTGTACAATATCATTTAGAAAAAATTCTAAATGAAGTATGTAGGTGATACCGTGAGTCTGCCAAGTGTGTTTAAGGCGTTGAGCGACCCTGTTCGACGGGATATATTACTGTTACTAAAGCAGCGGCGTAAAATGTCCGCTGGAGAAATTGTTGCAGAATTTGAATTGTCAAACGCTACGATTTCTTACCATCTTTCTATCTTGAAAAAGGCTGATTTGGTTTTTGAAACGCGATACCAAAAATATATATACTATGAAATAAATACTTCTGTGTTCGAGGACGCTATGATGTGGCTCATGCAGTTTCGGGGGAGTAACGATGAAGATGAATAGGAACGCAAGAATAACACTGATAATGACAACCGCAGTCTGTTTAGCTATCTTAGCTACCGCTGCGATTATTAACACTATTCATGGGAATGAAAACCAAGCCCTTGTTATTCAATGCATAATCTTTGCGGTTTATAACATTGCACTGAACTTTGCGTTGAACAACATCCGCATAGTGAAACAAAATGCAGCAAGAAAATTGGTGCTTATCGGTAAATGGAGTATGCCCCTCGCAAGTGTCGTGTGCCTTATCCTGCAAGCTGACTCTTTTCTTCCTGTTCAGATTAACACGGAGACTTTTACCTGCTTTTTTGTAGGGATCATTTTGATTATTGTCGGCAACTACTTTCCCAAAAATCATATTAACTACTTTGTTGGATTAAAGTTTCCATGGCTCTTTAAGGACGAAGAAGGATGGTACAAAACCCATAAACTTGGCAGTTATACGTGGATAATTGCCGGACTGGTACTGCTTGTTCATCCTCTACATCATATTACAAAAGTAACCACTCCGCTGGTCATCATATTGGCGGTTGCTGTTCCGTTGGTATACTCGTTGGCTCTGTACATTCAAAGACAAAAAAGGGTATAAGGAGGTAATAAACCATGAAATCTACGACAAAACACATCATCCTAAGCACACTTTTGTGCATACTTACGCTTGCGGTGTTCCTCGGCTTTTATTCTAAACTTCCGCAATCAGTCCCCGTTCATTTCGATAGCGCCGGAAACCCTAATTCATTTTGGCCCCGAAATGCGCTTGTATTTGGCGGCCCGGCTGCTTTCAGCGTGATTAACCTGATCGTGGCTTTTCGGCTAAAGGCTCAGGAAGGAAAATCCTTTTTGTACTACATTACGCCTGTGCTTGCCTTTGTTATCACAGGTATGCTTATCTACATGGGGATGAAATGAAAATTGAATGCGGAGTGGTTATTTTTTTGATTTTCATTTCGATTGTTTTCTAAATGATAGCAGGTGGTTTTTATGCTTGAAATCAAAAACTTTTCAAAGAAATATGGGGATAAAGAGGCTGTCAGCCATTTGAGCTTTGTCGTGAATGATGGCGACATCATGGGGTTTGTCGGAAAAAACGGGGCAGGAAAGACTACTACACTAAAAGCGTGTATGGGGATTATCACGATTACCGAGGGAGATATTCTTTTGGACGGCATCTCGGTTGTCAAAGAGCCAATAGTTTGTAAAAGAAAGATGGCGTATGTTCCAGATACCCCGCGATTAGAGGAATATATGACAGGGATGCAATATCTTAATTTCGTTTGCGACATATATCAGATTTCGGCAAAAGAGAGAAAGCAAAACATAGAGCGGCTAATTCATGCCTTTCAAATGGAGCCGCATATTTCTGGCTTGATTTCATCGTATTCACATGGCATGAAGCAAAAAGTGGCTTTAATTGCGGCCTTTTCTCACAATCCCAAACTACTCGTCTTGGATGAGCCTTTCGTTGGATTAGACCCGGAAGCCTTTATTGCTCTGAAAGAGCAAATGAAAATGCTCTGCCGGAAAGGAAACTCTATACTGTTCTCAAGTCATATTCTCGATGTAGTTGAAAAACTGTGCAATATAATCTCTATCATAAAGGATGGAAGGCTTTTATACTCCGGTTTAACAGAAGAACTTATCGGCGTTGAGGGATTGGAAGATGCATTTATGGAGCTGAACAGCAATGAAAGTTTTGATCCGTCTATTGAAAAATGACCTTGTTCGGATTTTTAGAATAAACCAAATGCGCTATGGCGATCCCTCGCAGCGTAGCAAGGTTATTTCTTTGTATATTCTGTTTTTCGCTGTTGTGATCGGGATAATCATTTACTGGGTGAACTCTCTACACGCAATGTTCTCTTACTCATGGACACGTGAAGAAGTAATTGTATACTTTGTAGGGCCAATGCTGAAAGTCTGTATTATCCTCGATCTTTTCACGGGCGTTTTTTGGGGCAGCGGACTTCTTTTGTCAGACAAAAATGTTGAAGCGAAGCTCGCGTTGCCTATTCCAATGCTTTTCATTTCACTTTCAAAGCTCTGTACTCTCTATATTCTCCAACTGCTTCTTAACGGCTTCTTGCTGTTCCCGATGGTGCATTTGTACCGTATAGTAGCGGAGACATCACTTTTGTATTATTGCATGATGGCTGTTGCCATTCTGCTTCTGCCGATCATTCCAAGCCTTTTGGGTACAATTATAGGTACAGGCATCTACTACATTATGCACAAGCCCTCCATTCTGCTGGCTCGATTGAAAACAGTTGCGGCTGTGATTATTCTATTTACGTATTTGACGTATATCTTTTTACATTTTTCCGCTGCCCCAGAAGATTCAACGACCACGCTGTTTTCCCTGTTCTCAGGGGAAGGGCCACTCGATAAAGCAATACAATCCATTGTGAGCTTACAAGGTTTTGCCTTTGTATTGTATCTTTCGGGAGTTTTGCTTTTAGGGTACTTAATGGCTTGTCTTATTGGCCGCATATTTCGGCATTGGTACTGTGATCTCTCGCACGATACAAAATCCGTCTCTCTGCAAGGCGCTTATTCTTTTGCACAAAAAGGCATAATCGGTGCCCTGATTGCACGGGAACGGCATCGGTATTTTTCAATTCCTGTCTATGTCATCAATACCGCTCTCGGCTATATGATGGCGGCAATTTTTGTTATTTTTGCCGTTGTAATAAAGGAAGATGTCGCTGCACAGATTTATCAATTTGGCGGACTATTTCAAATCCCTTATTCATCCGGTGAAATGCTGTATGTCTATGCTCTCGCAATTATGGTATCTCTCTCCTGCACGACATTCCCAAGCATTTCTATTGAAGGGAAAAACATGGAGCTTATAAAATCCATGCCTATAAGTATTTTTGAATTTATAAAGGCAAAGCTCTTGTTTCATCTTTCACTGTCTATTCCTGTAACTCTCGTCCTCAATACGGTTTTGGCATTTGGTTTACACCTTCAATGGGCAGCTATCCTTTCTGGATACTTGCTACCACTTGTTTTTTCCGCGTTTATCGGGGTGGCAGGGTGTATTGCGAACTTACTATTTCCCAGTTTTGATTGGGAAAACGCTACATATATTGTTAAGCGCAGTATACCTGCAATTCTAAATGCACTGATGAGCATGGCTTTGTCTTGCGGTGGATTTTATATTCTTATAAAGCATTTTCCCAAACATCTTTTCGTCGGGAATGTCATTGTTTGCATTATTGTAACGATCCTAACAACAGCAGCCGTTTCCTGGCTAAAAGTAAAGGGCGAGATCCTTTATCGCAAGTTGTAAGAAAAGCAAGTATGAGGGGGTGCAGATTGACTATAGACTGGATGTATTGTCCTCTCTGTGGGAGCAAAACCAGGGTTAGAATACGGGAAGATACTGAATTGAAGAATTTCCCTCTGTATTGCCCGAAATGCCGGAACGAAACACTGATCGAACTAAAACAAGGAAAAATCAATATCATCCATGAGAGCCAGACGCTTAGACGCAGAGCCGATGATTGACAGCCTTTGACTGTAATCGTCGGCTCGTTTTCGTTAAGGAGAGTTTTTGTTTATGAGAATGATCGCACGAAAAAAGGAAAAGCCGCATGACGGCGGGTAGTCCAGGCTTGGCCCGACTATTACCTTTTTGACGGCGGCTTTTCCGGGAAGGCCGCCGTTTATGCTTGCACTACAATTTGATAGCTGACAAATAAGCGGCGGCAATAGGAGGATTGCCGCTATGTCAAACATTTTAACCCGGAGCATCTATCGCTACACCTTTTATCGCCAGCGAAAAAAAGCGCAAACCATCCACCGGGTTATTGTGGGCACGGACATGAAATTAAATATGGCATTTTAAGAAACTGTGTTTCTTTTGTCCGCATGGCTTCATGTCGTGCGGGCATTTTTCATGCCTTGGACTTCGGGCCAACTTGGCCCGAAGTATATCAGCGGGGCCCTCCCCGCTGCCGGTCCCCGCCGCGCCTCCGTTCAGATCCCTTACCCCTTAAAAATTTGAACGGAGGATAAACAAATGAAAACCATCAATTTACGGGACTACTATCCCTTTTACCATAACGACCTGTTCATCGAAGTCTCCGACGAGGTAGCCGCGGCGCTCCAGGAGGCCGAGAGGCAGGAGCGAAACTATCTCCGCCGCGTTGTCTACAACAAGGCGTTCTACTCGCTGGACGCCGGGGACGGCATTGAGCAGACGGCGCTGTTCCAGGCTATGTCTCCCTGCGAAATCTACGAGCGAAAAATGACCATGGAGCAACTGTACGCCGCGCTGGACGCTTTGCCGGACAAGCAGGGCCGCAGGCTCTATGCTCATTACATCCTCGGGGTGCCGCAGACGGAGATCGCCCGGGCGGAGGGCGTCGGGCTCACCGCCGTCAACAACTCCATCGAGCGCGGATTGAGGAACATGGAAAAAATGTTGAAAAACATTCTCTGACCCCGTGGAGATTTGCCCTCTCAATCGTACAGGTTAATGAGAGGAGTAATTCTTCCGCATGAACCTTGACAAGTGAATATCGACGGCACGGATACCTTCACAGCGGGGGGAGCCGGCGCGGGTGCGCGATAACTACCGGACAGGTGCGAGCGGCAAACACCGACAGCGGCGAGGCGGGACAGGCAGGCCCGCCGGGCGACGATCCAGCGCGTGGGATTATGATACTTGCGGTTTGAACGCTTCACAGCATTGACCGCCGCGCCATCAGCATGGGGCGAGGTTGAGATACCTATGAGGGCGGTTGCCACCGCCCGTCCGGGCCGTCAGAACAACATAGAAGCAAAGGGATCACC
>ULQS01052706.1_pt1 | contig 10126 bp, 9 predicted proteins | sample 1954751 | NCBI WGS metagenome assembly ULQS01 (sample SAMEA4835662, study PRJEB28245) | human gut metagenome | biome: gut microbiome; material: fecal sample | place: Denmark | collected 2008 | reverse complement strand
TTTATAAGATGATAGGACGCCTTCGGGATAAACTCGAAAGCGTATCGCCTGCTACTATATCTAATGATAGAAATGGCTTTTATCAGCTTGTTCTGCCTTCTTCGATAAACAAAACAGAAAAGAATGAATCATTCGGATGAAAACTCCAACTGATATCAACTGACATTTTTTGATTTATAATATTATGATAGACAGCTGTTTACAATTAATGTCAGTTGATGTCAGTTGACATGATGGTTTATTTCGATGGTATTTTTTTAATTTTATCGACAAATTGAAATGCAGACAATCTGAACTTGGAGGAACTATAAATAAAAGTTTTAAGTTTCGCAAGTGCTCAACTTACCAGTTAACAAGGCTTCAGTCAACAAGTCCACAAGGTTGGAATGTCCTGTTTAATAAAGTGCTGCTTGAAACGGCTCGCTACAAACGCCTTGTCAACTCGTCAACTGCAACTTGAGCTTGCGAATTGAAAATCGACGAAGTCAAAGTTGAGGTATTAATAAATAACAACTAATGAAATTGAAAATGAAAAGAAAAAGAATCTTATTGATCGGAAGCATTGTATGTGCCTGTGGAATGTGGATGGGGTTACATTCTAAAACAGAAATAGAAGACGATCTTCTGCTGTTAAATGCGGAAGCTCTGGCAGATGATGAATATGTAGAAGTTGGACATTGCCTTGAAGTGGGGAATGTCCCATGTCCATTAACGAATATAAAAGTAAAATACGTATTTATGGGATGGAGTCTGAATGAATAATAATAGCAGGAATGAGGGGAAAATGCCCTGTGTTAGAGAGCGAGGCATCCCCGCTCATTCCCTAACCCACTTAAAAGAAAGGAGGTCAAGGAACAAAGATAGCAAAAGTCTCAGCAAAAAAATAAGCTTGCTTAATTTTTTTGCTAAGGCGCATCCTATCTTATTTAAAGCTACAAATTATTATTTTGCGGCTATACGTTTGCCGCATCCGTTGAAAGGATAAATACGGAACAAAGGTATTATACTCTTCTTCTGTATCCCTGAGGAGGAGGGCATATATAGATAATAGAACAGGGAATAAAATGATTAAAACCATGAAACATAATTTTTTTAAAATAGCCCTTGTGGCAGCTGTTGTAGTAACAGTCGGTTATGGCGTTTATGAGAATCAAAGACAAAATTTGGTGTCTAATATTATGTTAGCGAATGTAGAAGCATTGGCTGATGATGAATTATCAAATGGTAGATGCTGGGCATCGTGGTATAATGAATGCTGTGTATGTGGAAACGCTCATTTTACTTATGCATATCCTACATCAGGTGGAGGTTGTGATTATAGATATGGTTGTTCACATTATTAATTAATAATGTAGATTTATATACCAAATTTATAGCATATTTCAGACGCAGATGACGAAGGATTTTTGTATAAATCCGTGTCTTCTGTGTCTTTTAATGCTAAGATTTTGTAACCATTAATTTTTTATCACTTAATTCTTATTCGCATGAACAGAAGCTTTATTTATTTATTTTTCCTTTTATTTTTATACGGTTGTCAGTCCGTGAAAAAAAGGGAGGTTGTCCGTGAAAAAGCAACAGCCCAAATATTACACAACGACATCATGACCCGTATGCCGGGTACGATGATAATCGTTGGAAATTATGTGGTATGGGAAGATCCGTTTGCCCGTGATTATTTTGTGAATGTACACGATGCTGTAACTGGAAAATTGGTTGGTAAGATGGGAAAAGTTGGCGAAGGTCCTAATGAATTTGTGACAGGCAGCCTTAGTTCGCATTGTGTAGGAAACCGTCTTTTTGTTTCAGATTTGAATGGGAAAAGTAAAGGGTATCTCTCTATTGACAGTCTGGTAGCAGGGATGGAACCTTTTAGTCCCTTAAGTTCGTTAGAAAAGGAAAATCGTCCGTCAATGATTGAATTGCAGCATGATGTCTTTGTTCAGCAAACGGTAGATGGGGATGAAAATTATTTTAATGCTCGCATATATGGCCGTGAAAAGAAATTTGGTGTTTATCCGGTGAAGGACGTACGTGAACATTTAGGTATGACGTTGGTATACGACTCCATCAGTGGCATGCTGGCATGTAGTTCTTTCCACATTCCTTATTTAGCTTTATACCAGAAAGAAAACGATAATTTTAAGTTGTGTTGGGAGAAAGAAGCCGATACCGGATACGAGGTTTCCCGGGGACGTATCGTGCCTGATGCACGTATAGGTGGCATTTTTGGCCTTTCAATCTGTAAGGATTATATCGTTTCACTGCATCGTGATTGGGAGAACGAACCACTTGATGCCCCTATTCGAGGCAGGGATGAACGGCTTCTTCCTCATTTGGTTTATCTTTATGACTACGATTCTTCTTTGGTGAAAGTTGTCGATCTGGGCATGCCGGTTGTTCGTATTGCTTCAGATACCCGTACCAATACACTTTATGCTTTAGTGTTGAATCCTGATTACATGTTGGTAAAGTATGAGTTGTAAAGGGTTCGGAATTTGTGCAGCGTGGATATTTCTCCTTTTATTGGCTGCCTGCCAGCAACCAGGCACGGAAGAGGTTAAGTTAAAATATAAACAGGGTTTTCTTGTTGACACGGTTGTTTCTCCTTCGGAAATAACGATGGGGATTAGTGTCCGTCCCGCTTTCCCCTTACGCTTAGATGACCGTTTAGTCGTGTTTGGCAGTTATGATATGGTTCATATTTATTCATACCCTCAATTGCAGTATCTTCACAGCCAACAGCTTCCTCGGTATGTTTCGCAAGAGGTTGTAAACGGTGAATTGTTTCTGGAGTATCAAGGCAAGGTTGATGTTTATCGGTTAGACAAAGCAGACTCGCTTTATCAGTCACGTTCGTTTCGGGTGGCAACTGTTCCTTATACTACGGGGAGAGTGCAATCGTTGGGGGAAGATGAATATATTTTCCCCGACAACTACGATATGAATGGTCTCTGTGAGTTCCATCGGGTTTTTCCGGGAACAGGGCGCTGGAGTTCTGGCGGACAATATCCGGAAACTCCGGAGCGTTTCAAGCGTTTGCGTGATTTCAAGTTGGCTTATGCGCACATTCTTGCTGTCAGACCCGATAAAACGGCTTTCGTGGTGGCTTATTGTAATTTACGTCGTATTCATATTTATAATAAGAAAGGGCAGTTACTTCATGCCTTGCAACTTGACTATTCTCCTGGCAATAATCATTTGGTAGAACCAAAGTTTGAATCTCGTTTGTCTCATTGCAGCGGTGTGGTTGCCACAGATCATTATATATATACTGTCAATCCCGAACAGTCTATGGAGCGTGCGGTGCCTCATGGCGATATATTGGTACTGGATTGGGAGGGGAACCTGAAAGCACGGTACCGATTGGATATGTACATAGATGGCATTGTTGTAGATGAAGAGAGAAAAATGATAGTGGGGTGTGGTGACAAAGGGAAAGGAAGAGGAAGACAGTTTTTTAAATTGAAACTTATAAATGAGTAGTGATATGAGATTATTTTATGGCTTAATCTTTTTATTGTTTTTATTTTTGTTTTCATGTCAGAGAACAGGGAAGGTAGAATTGATCTTGCAGAAATGGCAAGGGAAAGAAATCTTATTTCCTGATTCAATGGTGTTTACTATTCGTGGTAATGATACAGTAGACTTTTTATTTTCAAATGAGTATAAAATATTATCATATATTGATTCTACCGGATGTACCAGTTGTAAATTGAGATTGGGCGATTGGAAAGAATATATATCGGAAATGGATTCTTTACTTTCAGATTCAGTTAAATTTTTGTTTTTTTTCTTTCCAAAAGACGGTATGGAAATATATCAAACGCTACGGATTAATAGGTTTGGGTATCCTATTTGTATGGATTGTAACGATGAATTAAACCGGCTGAATCATTTTCCCTCCGATGAAAGATTCCAGACTTTCCTCCTCGACAAGGACAACCGTGTGCTGGCCGTCGGCAATCCCATCCACAATCCGAAGATAAAGGAACTTTACCTGAAAATCATTCGGGGAGAAACGGTGCAGAAGGAAACGGGTACTTCCGAGCCACTGACCAGCATACAAGCTGACCGGACGTCGGCTGACCTGGACAGTTTTGCACGGAGCGAGGAGCAAAAGGTCGTCTTCAACCTGAAGAATACGGGCAGGCATCTGCTCGTGGTTCACGACGTGACTACTTCCTGCGGCTGCATCACGGTGGACTATCCCAAGGAACCGGTCCGTCCGGGCGACGTGCTGCCACTGACCGTGACCTATCGCGCCGATGAGGCCGGCTATTTCAGCAAGACGGCTACGGTACACTGCAATGCGGAAGGGGCACCGTTTGTTCTGAATGTGAAAGGATTTGCGGAATAAAAATACTGTAAAATAAGTGATAATAATGGAAGTATGGCAAATAATGTGAAGAATAAGTTAAGGACCTGTATATTTTACGTATGTAATTTACTTCTCCTGTTTCACTGTATTTCTTGTGTGCAGGGAAATTTGCAAAATCGTGTGGAGACAGTTTTGGAGCAAGCTGGGAAAAATAAATGTGAGTTGGAGAAAGTGCTGTCCCATTATCAAGGAGAAAAAGAAAAGTTGGCAGCTGCTCGGTTTTTGATAGCCAACATGCTTCCACATCATTCGTTTATAGGAAAAGAATTGGACAGTTTGAAACGTTTGAAAAAGGAAAGCATCCTGAAGGGAAGAATATCCGATGAGGTTGTGAAACAATGGAAATCATTTGATTATAGAAATTTACATAAAATAAAAGATGTAGAAGTTATAAAAGCGGAAATGTTGATAGATAATATAGACTTAGCTTTTGACGTATGGGAAAAGAGGAGCTGGAGTAAATATTATTCTTTTGAAGATTTCTGTGAATATATTTTACCTTATAGGGTCGGCAACGAACCTCTCGAAAATTGGCGTAGAGTTTATTATGAACGTTATGCTCCGGTTCTTGATTCATTGTATCGGGGTAATGATGTCGTAAAAGCAGCCCAGGTTCTTTCCATGTATTTAAAGAAAGAGGGTTTTGCTAATTATACAGATTTTAATCTTCCTCACTTAGGGGCTTTGTTCTTGCTGGAAAACAGGGTGGGATATTGTCGAGAAAATTGCGACATTGTTACTTATGTAATGCGTGCTTTGGGCATTCCGGTCGCAATGGATTTTTATGAAGTGTCGCCAAGTTATAATAGTAGGCATTTTTGGTCGGCGTTACTTGACACTACAGGTTTGGCCATTCCTTTCAATTACACGGAGCAGGTTCCTTCGCGACACCCTGAAGGGTTACGTAAAATGGGAAAAGTATATCGTAGCTGTTATGGAATTCAGCTAGAAAAATATGTAGGACTTTACGCTGATAGGCAGGTGCCTCATTTTTTTCGACATCCTTTACTGAAAGATGTTGGCAATGAATATTTTCCTAATAATTCGATTAAGTTACATTTAGCGGATATTTCAGGAGATTGGGCATATTTATGTGTTTATACAGGACGCGAGCTGTATCCGATTGATATTTCGAAGATTCTAGGTGATGAAGTGGTCTTTTATAATGTAGAACCGGAACTTATTTATTTTGTGGCATTTTGCCGGGATGGAAATATGGTGCCGGCAGATTATCCTTTCTTTTTCACAGGAGAAGTCGTGAATTTTCTGATACCCAATGAACAGGAGCGTGAAGAAGTGGTACTGACCCGTAAATATCCGATTGGGAAAAATCCGCTTTTTCTGTCAAGCGCTGTGGGAGTGAAGATTGAAGGTGCCAACCGGCCAGATTTTAAGGATGCAGAGTTATTATATATGGTGGCTGATACTCCAACAGTTAATTACAATGTACTATATCCATTGCGAACAAAGAAATATAGGTATGTTGCCTATTCTTCACCACAGGACAAACGAATACAATTGGCCGAATGGCATATGTATGGCTTGGGGGATTATCCACTTATGCCTGAAAGAATTTGGGCAAACCATGCTTTAAGTAAAACACATCGGGGTATTCTTGATTTGATGAATGATGGGGATTGGAGCTCTTTTTATATGTCGGCTGTGGTGGGGGAAAAGCTCTATTTTGATTTAGGAAAGCCGCAAGTACTGACGAAGTTTACGCTTATTCCCCGGAATGACGACAATTATATTCATTTGGGTGATGAGTACGAATTGTATTATCATGGAGGCATTGCCGGTTGGAAGTCATTAGGAAGGAGAGTAGCAGAAAGAACAGAACTGCATTATGATAATGTTCCGCAAGGAGCTTTGTTATGGTTGCGTAATCATACGAGAGGAAAGGAGGAGCGTTGTTTTTATATAGCAGCTGGCAAACAAATATTTCAATAAAAGGGTATGAGAAAAGAGATTGTACAATTGAAGAAATGGCTGGGATATATACTAAACATAATGTTCATCCTTTGTATAATCGTGTTACTGATGGTGTTGTTGCAATTGTTTGTATTTGCTTCGTTTAAGATTCCCACCGATTCCATGGAACCTATACTAGTATCAGGAGATTATATTTTAGTTGATAAATGTTCTACTGGAGCAAGAATTTTCAATGTCATGAAAGCATTAGATGATAAAGAAGTGTCAATTTATCGTATGCCTGGCTGGAGAGATTTCGAACGGAATGACATAATTGTTTTCAACTTTCCCTATCCGAGAAAAAAGGATAGTATAGGTTTTAATGTAATGAAATATTACGTGAAGCGTTGCGTTGCCTTACCGGGAGATACTTTTGAGATAAAAGATGCGACTTATTCAGTACGCGGATATAAAGGCTTTTTAGGAAATGTACGTTCGCAAGGAATATTAAAAAATATAATAGAAAGAGGTGATGAAAACTATTATGGAATAGTTTTTAAGGGACGCATGTTTGGATCATTAGGATGGAGTATTGCAAATTTTGGTCCTTTTTACGTCCCAAAAAAAGGGGATTGTATACCAATGTTCGGCAAACATGCGCTGCTCTACCGCAACCTGATCAAGTGGGAACAGCGGAAGAAGTTGGTATGCCGGGGCGATACGGTGTGGTTGGGCGACAGCATCATCCGCCGTTACCGTTTCCGCGAGAACTATTATTTTGTGGCGGGCGACCGTGTGGCGAACTCGCAGGACTCCCGCTACTGGGGCCTGCTGCCCGAACCCTTCATCGTGGGCAAGGCGGTCAGAATCTGGAAATCGGTCGATCCGCTGACGGGCAAGGTGCGCTGGGATAGGGTGTGGAAAAGGATAGAGTGAAAACTTAAAAAGTATATTGGAACAAAATGCAGCGTATGAAAACACAGGAAGAGAACAGAACAGAGAAACCTGGAAAGGTTTACGTCCAAATATGGCGGGAACAGGTGGCACAGGGCGTGCTGTACGTGTCGCTCTGCCTGTTTCTGAGCGTGGTGTGCATCAGTACGCCCGAACTGCCCGAGGGCACGACGGCGGGTCAGTGGCTGGCATGGAGGATTCCGGCCTGCGTGTCGGCGGCGGGCATCGTGCTTGCCCTGCTGATACAGGCTTCCTGCAACGGCTGTCAGCGGTCGTACTTCCTTTACGGCGGGATGGAGACGGCTGTTCCGTGGGCGCTGATAACGATGGGCGTGATACAGGCCGTGTGGGGGCTCTGCCAGCTGTTCGGCCTTCTGCCGTCGGGACACTCGCACTATGCGCTGACCGGCTCGTTCGCCAACCCCGGCCCGTATGGGGGCTACCTTGCCTTAGTGTTGCCGCTGTGCCTGAACCGCTACCTGGACCTGTTTCCGGCTTACATGGGCGCAGGGTTCATGACCGACGCAAAGCGGCGTGGCAGGAAGCTGGCCAGGGCGGCGGGACTGCTGATACTGATGGTGCTGCCTGCCACGATGAGCCGCAGCGCCTGGCTGGCTGCCGCCGTAGGGTGCGGCTGGGTAGGATGGCGGTGGTTCTCCTGGTACCTGGTGCGGTGGTGGCAGGTCGTGTGGCGGCGCTGGCGCGGCAGGTGCATTGCCTGGTGTGGGGTGGCCGTGGCAGTCGTGGTGGCCGCCGGGGTGGGCATCTTCCTGCTGAAACCCGATTCGGCGCTGGGGCGCCTGTTCATCTGGAAGATGACGTGCCGCGCCATCGCCTCGCATCCCTTCATGAACTTCGACGGTTTCCCCGCCTTGTACGGCGAGGCGCAGAGCAGCTATTTCGCTTCCGGCGACTATGCTGCTTGGGAGGAGCGTGTGGCGGGTACTCCGGAGTATGCCTTCAACGACTATCTGGACTTTACCGTCATGCTGGGTATTCCTTTCCTCGTGGTGCTGCTGGCCGTTTTGTCTTACCTGCTCTGGCGCGGCAGGTATGTGTCACTGACGGGACATAACGGGGCGTTGCTTTCGCTGATGGTCTTCGCCTTCTTCTCCTATCCGATGCATCTGCCGGCCTTCATCGTGGCGGGTTTCCTGCTGGTGATGTCCTATTTCCCCGGACGGATCCCCATGGTTTTGGTCATCCTGATGGCGATGTGGCAGTGCTTTGGGATGGGTAACGACTGGAAAAGGCAGACGGACGATTGCCGTTTGTGGGCGGAAGCCCGTATGCTCTACCGCATGGGAGCCGACGAAGCAGCCGCCGAGAAGTACAACGCGATTTGGCGTTCGGAAGGTTTGCAGGACGAGGGCGCCTTTTACTTTGAGTACGGCCATTGCCTGCACCGCCTCAAGGAACATACGTGGTCGAACTACATGCTGAAGGAGGCCGCCCGTCTGACGGCCGACCCGATGGTGCTGAACATCATGGGAAAGAACTGGCAGGCGGTGAAGGAGTACCGGAAAGCGGAGGAATGCTTCTGGCAGGCCGTCCACCGGTTGCCGGGCCGCATCTATCCTTACTACCTGCTGGCAAAGCTCTATGCCCTGCCCGACTACCGTCATCCGGACAAGTTGGAGGAGATGAAGCGGATTGTGCTGACGAAAGAGCCCAAGGTGATGTCGACCGCCATCCGCGAGATGCGCGGGGAGGTGGAGAAACTGGAGTGAGCGGTGCTTGTTGCGCCGGCTAACTGCCCATATTACGCGGCTAAAATAGAGATGAAAAAACTATTGGTTTTATTCTTTGGTGACTCTTAGGTTTTGTCTTTTTAATCAGAAAAAGTATTTTTCTACTTACTATGTCCTTGTTTACTATGCTTGTTGTTAGATGGGAAAAATGTATGCAGGAGCTTGTCGGCAAGTATCCGGAAGACAGCCCCAGTCCTTGTCTTTTGCCGGTATTGAAATATCTTTTAAGGATACGCACAAGCATTACAGGAAGAATAAACCGGAACTTGAAAGAGATAGCCAAACTGGCCGATATATCCGTTCTTCTAAGCATGTGCTGTGTCCGTCATTCATGGGCAAGTACGGCCAAAGGCAAGAACATTCCGATTTCGGTAATAAGTGAAGGAATGGGACATGATTTCGAAGCGACCACGCAAATTTATCAGGCTTCGTTGGACAATGTGGCAGTAGGTAAGGGTAACTATCAGATATTGAAGGATTTGTTGGGCTTTTAAAACATAATCATCTTAATATTATATGAATTTGATGTACAATCGAATAAAAAACGTAACTTTGTGAATATATCAAAGTGACTATGGCTAAAAATACAGATAAACAGACAATTGATAAATTGGCAGATGATTTTCGCGGCTATGCGGCATTGCTTCGCAAAATCAAGCAACGGGTACTGATAGCTCAACAACGGGCGATTTATGCTGCTAATGAAGAAATGCTTAGGATGTATTGGGATATTGGTGGCATGTTGCAACAAAGCCAGGATGCAGACGGTTGGGGCAAGAAAACCTTGCAACGGCTGGCAGCGGATTTGAAGAACGATTATTCCGAAATAAAAGGATTTACTGTACGCAATATGCAATATATGGTGCAGTTCTTCAACGAGTACAACCAAGAGCTTACGATGGTAAAAGGGGGTGTTTCTCCAATTGCGAAATCACTGATTTCGCAATTGGATGAATATAATTTCACCCTCCCTATCAAGCATCTGGATTGGACGCACAATCTTGTATTGATAAAGCAGGTTAAGGATATTCGTGCACGTTATTGGTATATGGTGCAGAGCATTACCAATCACTGGACGACACGCTATTTGCAAGAAGCCATCAAACTTGATGATTATGGCAAGCATGGA
>ULQS01051422.1_pt1 | contig 10128 bp, 8 predicted proteins | sample 1954751 | NCBI WGS metagenome assembly ULQS01 (sample SAMEA4835662, study PRJEB28245) | human gut metagenome | biome: gut microbiome; material: fecal sample | place: Denmark | collected 2008 | reverse complement strand
GCTGCGGCCCCTTATCAACCCCTGGGTTTTTCGACAGTCTCTATTTCGTGGGGCGGCATATGGTGCATACAGGGCAAAAAAATGTGACAATGTTGCGAAGTGCGGTACTAACGAAATATTTTATGCTAAAATTTTAATTATGATGAAATTCGACCAGCGATACGAGAAATACAAAGCCCCCTTTGGCGCGGTGGAAGCGGGCAGCTCAGTGCGCTTCTTTATGGAAACCGACAGGGACGACAGTAAAATAACACTCAGGCTCTGGGTAGACGGACTGGAGGAGCTGATTTCAGGCGCCCGGGAAGAGGGCGGCGTAAGCTTTACCTATACCCCGGCCCACAGCGGTATCGTATGGTACTATTTTCTGATTGACGGCCCGGAAGGCAGGCGGTATTACAGCGGTACAGAGGGCGAGGGAAGTATATACACAGAGCAGCCGGATTCCTACCAGCTGACGGTCTACGACCCCTATGAAACGCCGGACTGGTTTAAAAATACTATCGTTTACCAGATATTTCCGGACAGGTTTAGAAGGCCAGGTGAAATACTCGGTATAGAGGAGCATACGCGGCTCTTCGGTGCGCCGAGGATACATGCGAACTGGGGCGACAGCCCGGATTACCTGCCGGTAAACGGGCAAAGGTACTATGTGCCGGAGGATTTTTTCGGCGGCAACCTGTACGGCGCAAAGGAAAAGCTGCCCTATTTAAAATCACTGGGCGTGGGGTGCATATACCTCAACCCCATATTCCTTTCCTCCACCAACCACCGCTACAACACGGCGGATTACATGACTGTTGATCCCATGCTTGGGGGAGACAGGGCGTTAGCCGAGCTTGCGGCGGCCGCTAAGGAATACGGCATACGGCTCATGCTGGACGGTGTGTTCTCACATACCGGCAGCGAAAGCGTTTATTTCAAGGAGGCTCAGAGCAATCCCCATTCCCCCTGCCGGGACTGGTACGATTTTACCGAGTACCCTGACAAATACCGCTGCTGGTGGGGCTTTGAGACGCTGCCGGAGGTGAAGGAGCTTACCCCTTCATACATGGAATTCATAGGCGGCGTCATGGAAAAATATGCCAAAATGGGAATAACCTCATGGCGGCTGGACGTTGCGGACGAGCTGCCGGACGGATTTATAGAATTCCTGCGCAAAAGGCTCAAGAGCATAGATCCCGATGGGGTGCTCTTAGGCGAGGTGTGGGAGGAGGCCACCAATAAGCACAGTATGGGCGGCCGGCGTAAATATGTGGACGGCCATGAGCTGGACAGCGTGATGGATTACCCATTCCGCAGGCTGCTGATGGATTTCTTCCTCGGAAGGATCGACGGCGAAGGGCTGGCAAGGGGCCTGCTCCGGCTTATGGAGAACTACCCGCCGCAGTTTTACGAAAGCCTTCTCAATCTCATGGGCAGCCACGATGTCGTCAGGGCCATAACCGCGCTTGCGGGGGCGCCTGACAGGGATTCCCTTACGAGAGAGCAGCAGGCGGCGTATTCCCCCACTATAGAGCAGCTGAAGGCGGGCAGAAAGCGCTTCATGGCGGCGGCCGCGGTACAGTATATGATGCCCGGCGCCCCCTGCCTCTACTACGGCGACGAGGCGGGGCTTACAGGCATGGCGGACCCCTTCAACCGGGGCACATACCCATGGGGTCAAGAGGATACAGAGCTTATCGCATATTTCCAAAAGCTGGGAGAGCTGCATAAACGCGCCAAGGGCGGCTGCGCCTTCGCGGGGCGCGGCGATGTATTCGCGCTGTACCGGCCGGAGGTCATATGCATGGTAAACAGGAGCTGCGAGCCGGTAACGGCCTGCTTTGCGGATAAGGATTTTTGCGGCAATATCAGGGCCGAGCTGGAAAACGGCTGTATAGAAAGGGAACTGCCCCCATACGGCGCGGCGATACTTATAAAAGGACAAGAGGAGCGGGCATAATATGTTCAACAGGTGGTTTCAGGGAAGATACGGCGTGGATCAGCTCAGCAGGGCGCTGATAATCGCGAGCCTTATAGTATCCGTGATATCCTGGTTTTTCGGCAGGGCGCCGGCAGGGGTGTACTACGCGCTGCGCGGCATAACGCTGGCGCTTATCGCCTTTGCGCTTTTCCGTATGCTTAGCCGAAACTTTTACGCCCGGCAGCAGGAGCTGGCCCGGTATATGAACATGGAGCGCAGCGTGCGCAACTGGTGGCAGACGCTGCGCATTCGCCGGCAGAACTTTGTAAACGTACAGAAGGAAAAGAAAAAATACAAATACCTCACCTGCCCCCAGTGTATGCAGAAGCTCCGGGTACCCAAGGGCAAGGGCAGGATAAGAGTTACCTGCTCCAAGTGCGGCAACAGGTTCGAGGCAAAGAGCTGAAAACGCCCTGTCATATTCTACCTGAATAGCGCCTCCATACAGGCGGCAAACTAAGGCTGACTACGAAACAGGAGGTACTTAAGAATGTCAAAGGCAAAGAGCCAGACCATCGGCTGCAAGGTCACAAGCTGCGCATACAACATGAGCGGATGCAACTGCGGGCTGGAACGCATCGAGGTTGAGCCTATGTGCGGCTGCCATACCGGCAACCCCGCAGATGAGAGCCTGTGCGGAAGCTATAAGTGCAGGGACTGAAAGTAGGCAGACAACAAGGCGCGGGTTCGCGCCTTTTTCATGCAGCGAGGTATTATGCGGATTTCCGTACCGCAAGGGAAGCACCGTCCTTGGACGTTAGGCAGTGTACCTTTCCCTGCTGCTATTGACAGACCGTCAGGCCAAAATCATAGAGATATAAGCAGATTTCATATCTTGTTATAGGGACAGGCGTAGGATATAATATAGGGCAAAGGAGGGTGAGGCGAATGACTAACGAAGAAAAGATACTTGAAATGCTGGCAAGTATACAGACCGACATGAACGGTATGAAGGCCGATATGAACGGCATGAAGGCTGACATGAATGGCATGAAGGCCGATGTGAACGGCATGAAGGCCGATATGAATGACATGAAGGCTGACATGAACGGTATGAAGGCCGATATGAATGACATGAAGGCTGACATGAACGGTATGAAGGCCGATATGAATGACATGAAGGCTGACATGAACGGTATGAAGGCCGATATGAATGACATGAAGGCCGACATGAACGGCATGCAGGCCGACATGAACGGCATGCAGGCTGACATGAACGGCATGAAGGCCGACATCGGTGAACTTAAGGCAGATGTGAGCAACCTTAAGACAGAGGCGATCAAGACCAACCTGCGCATCGAAAACGAGATAATTCCTAAGCTCAAGGTTTTAGCCGAGGGTCACGCCATGCTCTCTGAAACGCTTGCCCCAAAGAGCAAAGTAGACGAGCTGCAAAGCGATGTGGAACTGCTCAAGATAGTCGTTAAAAACCTCAACTCCGAAGTTCAGCAGCTTAAGAAAGCTCAGTGATATAGATAAATAAAAAACGGCTCCAGGGCCGCTTTTTTATTTCCGTCATTTCTCGTCTCGCTGGGCAATGGCGCGCTTTTCCTCCAGCCGATTATTCACCCATTCCCCAATAAGGGTATACAGCACCGCCATTATGGGCACGCAGAGTATGGCGCCCATTAGTCCGAAGAGACGGGCGCCGAACAGAACCGCTATCATCACCCACAATCCGGATATGCCCACTGCGTTTCCAACCACCTTGGGATATATGAGGTTGCCCTCTATTTGCTGTATGGCCAGCACGAACACTATGAACCACAGGGCGCGGGGAGGGTCCACAACGAATATTATGGAGAGGCCTATTGCGCCTGATACCCATGGGCCCACTATGGGTATCATCTGGGAAGCTCCTACTATAACGCTTATCAGTACTGCAAAGGGGAAGCCCAGTATCTGCATCCCCATGAAGCACATCATGCCGAGTATAAAGCACTCTATGAGCATACCGTATACATAGTTGTGCAGCGATTTGTTGGTGCGGGCGCATACATCCAATATTCTTGCGGCATGCTGCTCGTTGAACACGGCTTTTATGAACTTGCGGCACTGGCACAGCAGGTTTTCCTTGTTCGCGAGGGCGTATATGCTGATTATCAGCGCAAAGAGCATATCCACGACCACGCCCACGGTGCTTACGGTAAAGCGCAGCAGGCCGGAGGCGAGACCGCTTATGAAGCCGTCCAGCTTGTCCAATATGTCCTCGGACACCTGGCGAACCTTTACGGCTATGTCATCGTTGAGGTTCAGCCTTTCCCATACGTCGGTGCCCCATTTAATCAGGCTCTTGGAGTAGGAATCGTAGTTTTCCGCCAGGGATTTTATGCTGTCGACCAGCTTGGGACCTACTATCACTATCAGCACCGTGATTATGGAAAGCACGAACAGCATCGCCATCACCACGCATATTACCCGCTTGAGCTTTGAGGCGCGCCATTTTGAAAACAGCCTGTTTTCCAGAAAGCACATGGGCATATTGGCTATGAAGCTTATCGCCATAGCTATGAATATGGGGCTGATGGCGTCGAAAAAGCCCCCGACTGAGCTTTTTACGGCGGTCAGGTTTTCGATTATCTCATATAATATGACGCCGAAGGCCACTATAAAAATGTATCTTCTCGAGGACTTCCAAAGTCCCTCCATATCCTGCTTATCCTTCAATGCAACCCTCCGAAGCTGATTTTTTGAGAGCCTCCTGCTTCGCCTCGCGGTCGAATTTTTCCGCGAGCAGCTTGGCGGAGATGTAGGCGGAAATGGCGTCTATCGCCATGCGGTTCCTGCCGCCCCGCATTACGGCAAAGTCGGCCTCCCGAATGTATTTGCTTATGTATTCCTCGTACATGGGCTTTACGGTCGCCATGTACTGCTCGGCTATGTTTTCTATGGAGCGTCCGCGAACCCGTATATCCCGCTTTATGCGGCGGAGCAGGCAGACGTCCACATCGACGTGCATGTAGACCTTCAGGCTCATGAGGTCGGTTATGCGCTTATCGCGGAACATGTGTATGCCCTCGAGTATGAGCACGTCCATGGGCTGTATCAGCTCGTCGCTGTCCGCCCGCATATGCCTGGCATAGTCGTAGCCCTTTCTGGTTATGGGAAGACCGCCTTGCAGACGCTGTATGTCGGCATAAAGCTGGTCAAAGTCAAATATATCCGGCTCGTCGTAGTTTATATGTACCCGCTCCTCAAAGGGCAGGTCGGAATGGTCCCTGTAATAGCAGTCCAGGCCGATTATTGCCGAGGTGCAGGTAAGGGAGTCCTCTATTTCCTTCGCAAGGGTGCTCTTGCCGCTGCCGCTGGCGCCGCATATGCCGACGATTATCATGCTGTGAATTCTTCCCCCAATTATGCTTTTTTATCATTATAACCCCAAGCAAAATAATTTGATAGACGCAAAATCCAAAATTGCCCTGAAAATGCAGAAGGACACGCTCCCTTGCGGGTTTACGATTTGTTTGATTTTGCGTTATAATATTTGTGCTATAATATTTCAGACAGTATTTTATATTTTGGATATCCGGGAGACGCTGGCAGATGAAAAAAAGCCGAGGCTTATCAAACATAAAGACCATACTGCAAAACGCATTCAGGCGGCTGGGGCTTTCCCTGCGGCGCTTCGGCAGGCGCGGCGGCATAGGCGGGGCCATAGGGCGGCTCGCGCTGGGCGTAAAGCGCCGGGATAAGCGCACCATAACGTCGCTGTGTGCATTTTTGGGCTGCCTCGTGCTGCTCATAGCGGGCATATCCGTAATATCCGCCAACCGGCCTCAGCAGAGTATGCAGGGCGTAATAACCTCCTCCGCCGGCATAGTAGACCTTACAGGCGACTATGAGAATGTTCAGGCGGACAGGGAGGCAAAGGAGCTTGCGGCGGGGCCGACCCCCAAGCCGCTGTATTTCCAGCAGGGCTTTGAGGATGAGAACATAGCCGAGATACAGCAGAGGCTGATGGACCTCGGCTATATGGACAACGACGAGCCCACCAACTACTACGGCCCCAACACGAAGGAGGCGGTGGAAATATTCCAGCGCCAGCACGGCGTTACGGTGACGGGCGTGGTGGACAGGGCGACCTACGAGAAGCTGTTCTCTGACGAGGCGCTCACATACATGGCGGATCTGGGCATAAGCGGCTCCGATGTTGAGGATATACAGTCGAGGCTGCGGGAGCTTGACTATCTCGATAAGGTCACAGGCTATTTCGGCGAGGAAACCGAGAAGGCGGTCATAGAGTTCCAGAAGAACAACCGCCTCAGCGTGGACGGCAAGGTGGGGACCCAGACCCGCGAAATGCTCTACAGCGAGGACGCGGTGCCAAAGAGCCTGAAGTACGGCGAAAAGAGCGACGATGTGCTTCGCTATCAGAAGCGGCTCAACAAGCTGGGATACCTTTCCAGCACGCCGGACGGTACCTTTGGGAGGGATACCGTGAACGCGGTCAAGAGCTTCCAGCGGCAGAACGGCCTTACGGTGGACGGCTACATAGGCCCCTCCACAAAGGAGCTGCTGATGAGCAGGAACGCCAAGGCCAGCGTGATATCATTGGGCGAGACCAGCAGCAACGTAACAAAAATTCAGAAGCGGCTAAAGGAGCTTGGTTACCTCAAGAGCAGCGCCACGGGATACTTCGGCACCTCAACCGAGTCTGCCGTATCGGCCTTCCAGAAGCGCAACAAGCTCAGCTCCGACGGCAAGGTGGGCAAGGGCACAATGTCTGCGCTGTTCTCCAGCAAGGCAAAGAAGGCGCCCAGCAACTACAAGCCCTCCTCGGGCGGCTCGTCCTCATCAGGCAGCTCCTCCGGAGGCGGCACCGGCGCACTCACCGGCACCATGGGCAGCGTGGACAGGTTCATTTCCGCGGCCCAGAGCAAGATAGGCTGCCGGTACTCAAAGGGCGGCAAGGGGCCGGATAAGTTCGACTGCTCGGGCTTTGTATACTGGTGTCTGAGGCAGGCGGGCGTGAACCAGAAGTACCTCACCTCCTCCGGCTGGCGCAGCGTATCGGGCTACACTAAGGTCACTTCCCTATCCTCCCTGCAAAGGGGCGATATAATCGTATTCCGCGGCCACGTGGGAATAGCCATGGGCGACGGGACGATGATAGACGCCTCCAGCGGCAACAGCAGAGTCATACACCGCAGCTGCATGGGCGACTGGTCCAGGCGCAACTTCATCTGCGCGTGGAGGATATTCTGATAACGGACATAAAAAAAGTGGCGTTCAGCCACTTTTTTTGATATCCGTCTTTATTCCACCGTTACCGATTTGGCAAGGTTCCTCGGCTTGTCGATATCGCAGCCCTTGAGCAGAGCCACGTAATAGGCGAAGAGCTGTAGGGGCAGTATGGCCAGCGAGGGCAGAACAAAGGGATCGGTCTTGGGTATCCACATGACCTGATCGGCGGTTTCCTCTATGCCGGGAGTGCCCTCAGTGGCAAGCGCCAGCACTACTGCGCCCCGGGCCTTTACCTCGCGCATGTTGCTTATCATCTTTTCGGTCAGGGGACTGTAGGTGCAGAGGGCCACTACCAGCGAGCCGGGCTCTATCAGGGAGATAGTGCCGTGCTTCAGCTCGCCCGCAGGATACGCCTCGGAGAATATGTAGGATATTTCCTTCAACTTGAGGGAACCCTCCAGCGCCAGAGCGTGGTCTATGTTGCGGCCTATGAAGTATATGTTGCGGCAGCTGAAATGGAGCGATGCAAGATACTTGATATGGTCCGACTTTTCGAGAAGGCCGCGCATCAGGCCGGGCAGCTCCTCTATGGCATTCAGACAGCTTTTAAGCTCGCTGTCGCTTACCATATGGCGGCAATGTCCCATGTACAGGGCAAGCAGATAGCATACGGAAAGCTGTGCGCTGTAAGCCTTGGTGGTGGCCACGGCTATCTCGGGGCCGGCCCAGGTATATATGACATCCTCGCTCTCGTTGGCGATGGTGCTGCCCACTACGTTTACTATGGACAGCACATGGGCGCCGCGCTTTTTCGCTTCGCGCAGGGCAAAAAGTGTATCTATGGTCTCGCCGGACTGGCTTATGACTATGGCTATGGTCCTGTCAGTCACTATGGGATTGGAATAGCGGAACTCCGATGCCAGCTCCACCGTGACGGGTATGCGGGTGTAACGCTCGATGTAGTGCTTCGCCACCTGGCCTACGTAGCTTGCGGAGCCGCAGGCCACTATGAATATCCTGTCGCAGGCCAGTATGTCCTCCGCCGATATATGGGAAAGGCCGAGGTCTATGGCGCCCTCCTTTATACGGGGGCGGACGGTGTTGCGTATCACGTCGGGCTGCTCCATTATCTCCTTGAGCATGAAGTGGGGATATCCGCCCTTTTCGGCGGCGTCAGCGTCCCATTGGATATGCTCTATGTTTTTGTGCAGCTCCTCGCCGTAGCGGTTGTATATCTTCACGCTGCCTGCAGTAAGCACAGCCATGTCATATTCGTCAAGGCGTATCACCTGGCGGGTGTGCTTGAGTATTGCGGGCACGTCTGAGGCGATGAAGTTTTCGCCTTTGCCCACGCCGACTATAAGCGGGCTGTCCTTGCGCACGGCGTAAAGGGTATCCGGGTGATCGGCAAAGATTATGCCCAGGGCGAACGCGCCGGAGATGAGGCTAAGGGCCTCCCGTATGGCGGCCTCGGGGCCGTCCTCGCGGTTGCTCCTGTAAAGGTGCTCCACAAGGTTTGCGGCTATCTCCGTATCAGTCTCGGACATGAAGGAATAGCCCTGCTCGGTAAGAAAATCACGGAGCTCGATGTAGTTTTCCACTATGCCGTTGTGAACCAGAGCCACATCGCCGTGCTGGCTGAGATGGGGGTGGGCGTTTACGTCGTTGGGCTCCCCGTGGGTTGCCCAGCGGGTATGGCCTATGCCGAGGCAGCCGGGCAGGGACCTGCCGCCGTCCGTCATTTCCTCCAGCACGCTCAGCCTGCCCTTGGCCTTCACGACGCTAAGCTTATTGCCGTCTGCAATGGCTATGCCTGAGGAGTCATAGCCGCGGTATTCAAGCTTTTTGAGGGCATCCAGTATGAGGGGCGCGGCCTGCTTGGGGCCTATATAGCCTACTATTCCACACATTGATAAAATGTTTCTCCTTTGATGAATTAGTCCCAGAGCTTTTCGGAGTATACGCCCTGCGCCTTGATCTTCGCTATGCTCTCCATAACCGCGGACTTATCCTCCTTGTATGTCACGCCGAACCATCGGTCGGGGCTTTCCTCGACCTTTACCCGCACCCTGCCCTCAGACATAAGGGTCTGCACAGCGTTGGGCAGCAGATCCTCATATTTGGCGGGGTTCTCCTTTATGCCCGCTTCGAAATTGGCTTTGAATACATCCTCCAGCATGGGAAGGATATCCGGCTTGAAGCCCCAGCAGTTCATGGAGACGGGGGTGCCCTCCGGAAGCTCGGTGAAGGTTTTGCCGTCGTCCTCTGTAAAAGCGCCGCCGTGCTCCCGCTTGAATATCCTGCGCCGCTCCACTATGTGGGTGAGGAAGCCTTCATCGTCCACCTCGCATATGCCCCGGGCTACGCTGCCGTTTTCGGTGAGGGTATTTTCCAGCTTATAGCCTATCATCAGCTGCTCGTCTGAGGGCGTGTCTCCGGTGAGGAATTCGTAAAGCTGTTTATAAGCGGCAGGGCCATAGTAGTCGTCGGAATTTATGACGGCGAAGGGTCTGCCGCCGATCTCGTCTCTTGCACAGAGCAGGGCATGGGTGGTGCCCAGGGGCTTTGTGCGGCCCTCGGGAGCCTTCAGGCCATGGGGCAGCTTATTCATCTCCTGAAACGCGCACTTGACGTTGGCGCGCCGGGATATTCTGCTGCCGATGGCATCCATGAAGTCCCGCTCAATCTCATGCTTGATTATGAACACAAGGTCGTGGAAGCCGGCGCGTATTGCGTCGTAGATTGAAAAGTCGATTATCAGGTTACCCGCGGCATCGATGGGGTCGATCTGCTTTAGCCCGCCGTAGCGGCTGCCCATGCCAGCGGCAAGCAATACGAGTACAGGCTGTTTTTTCATTTGAAATGTTCACCTCCGTATGCTTAGTTTTACATATTGGAAATATGCATTAATGCAGGTGTATCTCCCGCCCGAAGGAGCGGGGCGCTGCGTATTTTTTGACTATATCGGTTATGGTGCTTTC
>ULQS01043724.1_pt1 | contig 10182 bp, 9 predicted proteins | sample 1954751 | NCBI WGS metagenome assembly ULQS01 (sample SAMEA4835662, study PRJEB28245) | human gut metagenome | biome: gut microbiome; material: fecal sample | place: Denmark | collected 2008 | reverse complement strand
TTCCTGAAGACCAGGAGTACACATTTGACAATGCAACAGACACAATTACGGTAAGACAGATTGCAGTTCTTATTGTTATGGCACTTGGCTTTGGAATACTTATATATGGTCTTTCAAAGAAGGGCTGGTACTTTGAAGAAATGTCAGGTCTGTTCATATTTATGGGTGTAATATGCGGATTTATCAACGGTTACGGTCCTAGCAGAATTGCCAGAGAATTCGGAGAAGGCGCAAAGGGCATCATAGTTGGATGTCTTATTATCGGAATTGCCCGTACAGTTGAGGTAATCTTAAGTGATGCCAATATTCTTGATACTATCGTGTATGGAATTGTTAATATTGTAAATGTTATGCCAGATTCAATTAAGGCTGTCGGCATGTTCTTATGCCAGTCACTTATTAACTGCGTAATCGTGTCAGGAACAGGTCAGGCAGCAGTTACAATGCCACTTATGGTACCGGTTTCAGACCTTGTAGGAATATCAAGACAGACATCAGTACTTGCGTTTCAGTTAGGAGACGGATTCTCTAACTCAGTACTTCCAATGTCATCATCACTTATGGGATACCTTGCTGTATCAAAGATTCCTTATAGCAAATGGCTTAAGTTCATGATGCCACTGTTCCTTATATGGACAGCACTTGGATGTCTGTTTATGCTAGGCGCATTAATGATTGGATATTAGAATTGATTAGGAGCAGATATTATGTCAGACGATATTAAGAAGCAGCTTGGAGCAGTTATCGACAGTTATAAAGAAGATTTATGCCAGATGTCAGATGAGATATTCGACCTTGCAGAGATAAGCGGGGAAGAGTACAAGACATCTGATATACTGTGCAGTTATCTTGAAAAAGAAGGATTTGCGGTAGAGCGTGGAACAGGACTTGAAACAGCATTCAGGGCAACATGGGATAATGGAAGTGACGGCCCGGTGATTGGGATTCTTGTTGAATATGATGCTCTTGAAAAAATCGGACATGCGTGTGGACATCATCTTCAGGGACCTGCCGGAATAGGGGCAGCAATCGCAGTAAAGAACTGCCTTCAGGATTATCCATGCAGGCTTGTTGTGTATGGAACCCCGGCAGAAGAAACTCTTGGCGGCAAGATAATTATGCTTGATAAAGGTTATATGAAAGAGCTTGATCTTGCATTTATGTCGCATGGCTCACCTAATACATCAGTAGATGAAAAATGTATGGCACTCGAGAATTTCGTTGTAACATTCCACGGAGTAAAAAGCCACGCTGCAATAAGTCCAGAAGAAGGACGCAGCGCACTTGATGCAGCGTTGTTGTCATTCCATGCAATTGAGATGTTAAGAGAGCATGTTAAAGATGACACAAGAATGCATTACACAATCCGTAATGCAGGTGGTCCTCCAAATGTAGTTCCGGACCTTACTGTTGCAGAATATACACTCCGCTCATACAGCACGAAATACCTTGATGAAGTTGTAGAGAGATTCTACAACATTTTAAAAGGTGCTGCGCTTATGACTGGAACAACATATGAGGTTCAGAGAGACCTTCCATTCAAGAGCAAGGTTGTGTGCCATAAGGTAAATGACCTGCTTATGGCAAATGCAGCATATGAGAATGCCCCATCGATTGCGCCACCACGCGAAAGGACTGGCTCAACAGATTTCGGCAATGTGTTATATGAAGTTCCAGGCTCATGCATACGAATTGCATTCACAGATAAGGATGCACAGCCACATTCAGAAGCTTATCTTAAAGCAGGAAAGAGTGATGCCGCGCATAATGCCATAGTATACGCAGCAAAGATAATGGCTGATTCAATATGCGATGTTCTTGTTAATCCTGAGCTTCTTGCACAGATAAAGCGGGAGTTCGAGGTGGCAAGAGAAAAAGGCTGATTAGTGGGTTTAGCGATAAAATTGAATTGAATTAATAGAGTTGTAATCAGGCGGCGGAGAAATCCAAAGCCTGATTTTTTTATAAATGAATTTAACATGACAATAACTGTCCGACCTGTCTGTTATCATATGAAAAGAGCCGGAAGTCATAATTGTGGCTGCTGGCAGAATATTACATAAGGTGGAATGTTTATGCAGAATGAACTGGAAGAATTGTATAATATGCTTGTAAGCGAGACGGATGTTATGAAAAATGTGGATGAACATATTGAGCAGCAGATTGAGCATGAACTGCAGCAGTTTCAGGAACTTGCAACGTGGGAAGATTATGAATGTGAACGGGACAAATACGTGTCGGTTGCTGAGACAGCTAAGAAAGAAAGTTTCATGGCAGGTTTTAATTATGCTGTGAGATTACTTAAGGGCGCGGACAACTCGTAGAACGCGCTCTTTTTCGTCATCTGAAAAAGACTGAAGTTCCTTCATAATTTCTCTGTCAATTGCAGAATCGTCAGAAGCATACTCGCCGGACAACACATAATCTACAGTTACACCTAGTGCATTACATATATAGATAAGTGTAGGCAGGGAAACTTTCACACGGTTATTCTCAATATTGCTTATATGAGAAGTATTGACCTCAGCAACACTGGCAACAGCGTCCTGCGGCAAACCTTTAGATAAGCGTATTTCTTTCAACTTCTTTCCAATACTTTCAAAATCAATATCCTTCATGAAATCCTCCACAATAAAGATGATAAATACAATACATATAATTGTAATATTGATTGGCTGATGATATAATTATCTACAACTAAAACAAAATTAGTCACGGGCACACATTTAAAAAAGATTTCGTTAAATAATCATACGATATGTTTAGGTTCGGATTATAAGAATTAAAAATGTTATGACAAAATATGACGCTAAGACATATAATGTCCGACCTGTCTGCTATCATAATAATAAACAAAACGAAGGAGGCAGTTATGCAGGACAACAATATTGAAGATGATAGCAGTGAAGTTTATGTGTATTTGAAAAGACCATTTCTGTTCAATATCAGATACAATTCAAGAGAAATATGGAACAAGATGACGGAGGAGGACAAGGTTCAGTATATTAATTATGAAGAATTTTACGAAGAATACAGGCTTATAAGGCTAAGAAGTATAGGGTATCCGATACTTGCGGTGGTGTATCTGTTTGCAATGTCAGCAATGATACTTTATATCATATACATGTTTACAGGCTTTAACATATTTTCATTATTTGTGTGATGTATAATTATTCAAACATAATTTTGTGAAAATGATGTATAAAAATGCAGAAAATATGATTTTATATTAGCATTTATTATGATAAAGTGCTAAAATATTAACAGATTAAATCGTGAATTGATGAGTGCAATCTTACAAACGACTTAAAGGAGAAAAACTACTTATGGCAAATGACTACAATGACAAGGTAAGTCGGGTATTAAGCCTGTATCAGCGCCTGATGGAAGGGAAAGTGGTTGATAAAGAGGCGGAAGCTGCCAGATATGGCGTATCTGCCAGGTCAATCCAGCGTGATATAAGTGCAATTAATAATTTTTTTGAACAGGAGACTGAAAAAAGCGGGGTAATTAATTCAATTGAATACGATAAGAAAAGGGGCGGACATTATCTCAGCCAGATATACAGGACAAGGCTGACCAATAGTGAGATACTTGCAATATGCAAGATACTGCTGGACAGCAGGGCATTTACCAGAGAAAGGATGGAGCACATTCTCGATATACTGGTTGACCGCTGCACACCGGCAGAAGGAAAGGCAATAGTACAGGACCTTATTAAGAATGAAGAATTTCATTACATAGAACTGACACATAAATCAGAGTTCGTTGATAAGATGTGGGATATCGGGCAGGCAATCCATCAGAACCGTTATCTTGAAATGGATTACAAAAGGACTAAAGACGGAGCAATTGTAAAACGAAGGGTAAAGCCAGTGGCAATAATGTTTTCAGAGTATTATTTCTACCTGACGGCATTTATTGAGGATGAAGATGTTAAAGCTGATTTTGATGTGATTGATGATGCATTTCCAACAATATACCGAATCGACAGGATTGCAGGCTATAAGGTGCTTGACAAGCAATTCAAGATTCCTTATGGAAATCGTTTTAAAGAAGGCGAATTCAGAAAAAGAATCCAGTTCATGTATGGTGGAAAGCTTCAAAAGGTCAAATTCAGGTATAAGGGTTCAAGCGTGGAAGCAGTTCTTGACAGACTGCCAACTGCGAAGATTCTGGAAGAAAAAGATGGCGTATACACGATATCTGCAGAGGTGTTCGGCAAGGGCATTGATATGTGGCTGAGAAGCCAAGGGGATATGGTGGAAGTGATATAAGAAACAATATAAATAAGACCAATTGTCTTATATATAAATAAAAGGATAGGGGCAAGAATGGTTAATTATAATCGATTAAAAAAGGAGAATGCAAAGATAAATGAGAAAAGTCTTGTAGAAATTTATGGATGGCAGTCAGACTTAAATAAGATTGCAATTGATGCAGACAGAACAGCTAAAATTGCAAAATATTCTTCAGCGATAATTGAAGATATTGATGCTCAATTCGAGAAAGCTACAAAACTTAATAAAACAGATATTACATTTCTTCTCTTTGCAACGGCACTGCAATGTATCAGACAGTATATAATTGGGACAATTACTCAGAGGGTTGACGATAAAACAGCAGCTAAAAATACAAAAGGGCATAATGTTGAACATTCAAATAGAGTACACAGATTATATAATCCATCAATAAATGAGATAATAACTAATCCGGTTCCATTTGATGCAATATATGGTGGAAAAGATTATGGTTTAGGCATTGGTGGTGGTTTTACGCATAGAGCTAAAACAATCGGACACGATCCATTGCTTGGATGGATTTTTGGAACAATGAACATTGCGACAAGTACAGTTACAGTAAGTGAGGGACTACAGTCATTTCATGTTTTGACAGGTACTGCTTCAAATGGTACAACCAGAGATAAAATTTCAAAGCATGCTGATACTTTTAAAATTCTTAATTCGTGTAAAAGTAAATTAATAGATGAAGGCGTGGAAGGAAAAGAGAAAATTGGTGTATCTCTTATGAAGGAAGCAATTCACTTGAAATCTGATATGTATTCAACTGCAAGTCTTCCACTACCAATCATTTCAACTATTTCTGTTGAGTCGGCACGAAAACTTGCAAATTACGGATTGGACATGGGAAACTTAGTGAAAGTTGGATCACAAGCAGGTTTTGCAGTTTTAATTAATTCTCTGATTGGTATGATTCATGGTCTTTATTATGATGAATCTATATACCCTAATAAGAATCTATATTCAGTAAAGACAAGAAAAATACTTAGTTATTCCAACCTGATAGCCTCAGCAAGTAATGTGATTGCGGTTGCAATAGCTGCTGCAGTGGGAGTTAGTTCTGGAAACCCGGAGGTTGTAAAGAAATCCTTAAATTACTTGGATATAGGTGGAATTATGGTTACAGTTTATAGAGTGATATCGGATCGGAATTTTATTTGTGAAGTAAAAAAAGAATTCTTAGAACAACAATGGTACAGCATAGTATTGGGAGAATAAAACACTTAGGGAGGAAATAATTCATGCGTAAGAAAAAACAAATGGAAATATACAAATGTGGAATGGAAGCCGGTGCAGCTCCTTTTGAGAAGAAATATGAAGAAACTGCTAAACAAATTCGTAAAACCAGTGGACATATTGATGAGTTGGCTCGTAACCAGCGGAAAAACAAAAAAATTGTAGATGCTATGATTGATGGAGAACAACAAAATCAGCAACGGATACAAGATCTTAATAAGATTGTTGAAACGGGAGAAAAAGCACTTACAAGGTATAAACGAAAAACAGAGAACATTGAGTTAATGATGCCATCAGTTTCAACGACTTGCGGTAGTTGTGGACATCCAATAGAATCACATCAATTGGTATGTAGTTTCTGTGGTGCCTTATCAAAATCTTTTCCATATGAACTGGTAGATTTTGATATTGAAAAGAAATGTATGGTGGAGGTTGAAGAATTGGCAAAAATTATAAAAGAATCTAATTGCAATGATGATGATTGGTTATATCAAGAGCTAGATGATAAATTTCGAAAAATGAAAAAGATTAAAAATATTGCATATAAGGCAATGAAAGATAAAGGAGAAGAAAATGCGCCAGTCTATAGAAAAATATATGGACTTACACAGAAATTTTTTTCTGATTATCGGAAAAGAAGAATTGAGATTGCTGTAGTGGGAACTGTTAAAGCTGGAAAGTCAAGTTTGATAAATGCTTTGATTGGTACTCATTTAGCAAGTGTTGACCCGACACCAGAGACATCAATTCTGGTTAAATATCGTACCACAAGTGAAGGGAATTATTTGAAAATAAACTTTTATACGGAAGCACAATGGAATAAATTATGGAGTACTGCAAAAAATGCAACGGTTTTCAGAAATGAGTATGATAGGTTGGGAGCAGAGAATATCAAATATGAGTATCTGAATAAGCCACAGAAATATATTACATGTTCTTCAGAAGAGTTACCACGTATTATGATGGAGTGGTCAAAATCAGATACGCCGAAGCACTTTTTTGTAAAAGAAATTGAGGTAGGTTATCAGAGTGATACAATACCACATGATGTGTTTTTAGTGGACACTCCAGGATTGAGTGATCCGGTAAGATACCGTTCTGATATAACAAGACGTTATATTAAAAGATCAGATTGGATTTTGGCATGTATAACAGGAGAAAATTTATCATGTCAGCCAGAATTTAATTTTTTAAGCAAAGTTATTTCAAATAAAGGTGGAGATGTAAGTAAAATTTTTGTGGTAGCAACAAAGAAAGATATGTTGACAAATGCTGAAGGGGAAAAGAAAGAAAAAGAGTTTTTGATTCGTTTAGGAGAATTATACAACAATGATAGTATGGCTGTTAGCAGATTTGCTTTTGTTGCGGCAGAAGTGCATTTAATGACAACGCAGGTAATTCAGGGAATTAATCTTGAACCAGAAGAGAAAAAGAAATTTAAAAAGGCATTATTAGAAATTGACGAAGATTTAGAATTCTCGGATGTGAGAAGAAAAGCTGATGATATTTTGAAATATGCAAGTGTAAATGATTTATTTGATAGAATCAATAAAGTGGTTCTCCTCAACAGAAGAAATTATATCGTGAATGGAATCATAAATGACTATATTAAGTGTATGAAAGTGATAAATGAAAATGCATCACTTTATCTGGATGATTCTAAGGCATATTTAAAGAAACTGACAGAGGATAGAGAGTACGATCAAAGTCAAATTGAAAAAATAGAACAAAGTAATCGTGATATAGAAATCTTACAAGGTAAAATTAGAAAAATTCGCAGAAACTTAGAAATTGAAATAAGTGCAAATTCAGAAAATATAATCGTTAGGTAATATTGGGAGGGTTGATTATGGGATTTTTTTCTTCGTTAGGTAGAGCTTTAACAAATGTAAAGAGAGCAGCATGCAGAGGTGTTGGAAAAGTAATAGAAAAAGTTGGTGAGATTACAGGTAATATTGATATTGAGATGAAAGGTTATGAAATACAGTGCAATAACCCATATCTTGAAAAGCAAGTTGATTTAAATAGCTCATCTACATCTGTACAGGATACTATTGATGTCCATAAAATGTGTGAAGAGACAAGACAGCAGGCAGCATCACAAGCGAGAAAATATGAAGATGAAATTGTTGATAAGATTGAGGAAGATATTAATGGTTTTATCGATGCTTTATCGGAGGTCTTTCCCGACAATATTTTAGTGGAATTTGATTATGGTATTGGAGATGCGTTTGAAGATGATATTCACAATACGGTATCAGATTATGTTGCAAGGCATATTTCACAAGATTCTGAGGAATTTGTAAAAATTCTGAATATGAATGATTCCATACGAGAAGAAAAGACTGATGAATATGTGAAAAAGGTAATTAATCAAGCTTTGAATTTGCTCCACAATAAATGTAGAGATAAAAAAATAGCTGTATATCGAAAAATGTGTGATGATTTAGAAGCATATTTTATAAATGAAAAAAATATTGCTGAAAAGCTAGAAAAAAATATGAAAGAATTGCAAGAGCATAAAAACGATATGAACTATTATGAAAATCAGGCAATTGATACTGTAAAAGATATCGCATATATGGAATGTATAAGGACATTAACATATGGAAATGTGTAATGAAATCAATTATTATATAATTATTAACTAAAACTTTCCATACTAAAATGGAATTTGTACCTTGAAAGTACAATATTTCAGCTAACAAAAGAGTGATTTATGTTGCTATAATATTCGAATGGAGTGTTTTGCACAGATATTTTTGCAGTTTTGTCTCGAAATCAGCAGTAAAAGCAGTCAGCTGATCATTACTGAGTTTTAAGATTTCCTGAAAGCTTGCCATCAAGGCATACATCAGAATTCTGAAAATTCTGATGAAAGTAATGTCAGGTATTTCATCGACAAGATAGAAAAACAATTCACTAAGAAATCTCTGATTTTCATTTTCGCGTTGTTGTATTGCGAGTAACATATATTGGGCAAACACAATGGTCATATGGGCTGTCGATGCATCATACATAGTAGGGACAGTTTCAAGTTTTGTGCAAACTCCCAAAATTGATATAAGATTTTGTTAATAGTTAGAAATGTGCAGAGCCGATTCTTCGGGTTCTGCACATTTCTGTATTATATATGAGTTTGTGGTTTATACTATCAATACATACAGATGAATTGATTATAAGAAATAAAAAATGTCAAAAACTAAATTCGTATTAATTTATTAGGGAATTAATGATAATATATGCCTGTAAGGAGGATAGAATTATGGCAAGTCGTATCGTGAGAATTGAGAGCATAACTATAGATAATTTTAAGAATGTAACGCATGGAACACTTGATTTTGAAAACAAGCGAAAGGATTATAAGGCAAGTGTGTTAGGACTATATGGTCAGAATGGTTCAGGTAAAACTGCATTGATTGATGCAATTCATTTGCTTAAATTAGCACTATGCGGTAAGGCAGTTCCTAAGAAATATGCTGATTATATCAATGTAGATACAGAATATGCTACATTAGAATACAAGTTTGTGGTTCGATATCCTGAAATTGTCTATAATGTATGGTATCAGTTTTCTATTAGAAAAGTTATAGATGAAAGTGCTGCGGGCAATGCTGAAACAACGAATGAAATTGCAACAAAAGTGGAAATTTTTGATGAGGTTTTTGCATTTTCTTATAAATCTAAGAATGATAAGATGCGTAAAGCACCTTTGATTGATACGCGTACAGATAAACTTTTTACACCAAAGGCAAAGATGCAGGAACTGGTTGGCAACGATAAAGAAAAGTATATGGATTTGCTCGTTACGAAGAGACTTACAAAAGCTACTTCAAGAAGTTTTATTTTTTCCAGAGAACTTATAAATCAATATCGCAGGAATTGCAGGAATGAGCTTTATATGAAACTTATTGAAAGCTTGTATATGTTTGGACATAGAGAGTTGTTTGTTATTGATACGGAGAGTATTGGTTTGATTAGTTTGAATACGCTTCCGCTGGTATTTAAATACAGAAATGAAACTTCAGAAGCAGTTGGTGGTGTGTTGCTTTCGTTAAATGGGCCGGCATTGATTCCAGAGGATACTTATGGAATTGTTGAAAATGTAATTAAGAATATGAATATTGTTCTGGAACAGTTGGTTCCGGGACTTAGAATTGGTGTTGTAGATTTAGGTTCAACAATGACTAAAGATGGGAAAATTGCCAAGCAAATCCAGCTTATATCTCTGAAGAATAACAAGCAGATTCCGTTCTGTTATGAATCAGAAGGCATAAAAAAGATTGTGTCAAACTTACAGCTGTTAATTGTAGTCTATAACAATCCGTCTGTTACGGTTGCAATAGATGAATTAGATAGCGGTGTGTTTGAATATCTCCTTGGCGAAATGCTTAATATCATTTCTGAAAAGGGAAAAGGTCAGTTGATATTTACATCTCACAATCTCAGACCATTAGAAACAATTGATAAAGGATTTATTGCATTTACAACAACTAATCAGAAAAACAGATATATTCGTTTAACTAATGTTAAAGGAACTAATAATCTTAGAGACTTTTATTATAGGGATATTGTGTTGGGAGAGCAAAGCGAGCAGGTGTATAATCCTACCAATAATTTTGAGATAGCTTTAGCGTTTAGAGAG
>ULQS01031861.1_pt1 | contig 10185 bp, 4 predicted proteins | sample 1954751 | NCBI WGS metagenome assembly ULQS01 (sample SAMEA4835662, study PRJEB28245) | human gut metagenome | biome: gut microbiome; material: fecal sample | place: Denmark | collected 2008 | reverse complement strand
GTGGCAGGGAAAACAATATCAGTAGCGGTATGTGTAAAGTTCCCCACCACCACCAGTTGCTTACCCGTTATACTTTTTACCAATAATGTACGACCATTGTCCCAATCAGAAGCTCCCACCTTCCATGTCAAAGTTGCATTTGCATCAAACAACTCCGGATGAGCATTGCGCAGCTTCATCAAACCTGCATAAACATCGTGCAGCCCTTTACGATCGGCGTTATCTAAATATTCCCAATGCAAAGGCTTCCTACCGGTACGGCCATTCTCTTCAATAGAGATGTCATATCCCATCTCTCCGAACTGCCAAACCATCTTAGGACCAGGAACGGTAAGGAAGAAAGTTGTATTTAGTGCCAACTGATTCATACGGGCATCAAGATCGGTTTTCAGCACACCATCACCCCATTGCGACTGTTTGTAAGCTGTGCGTTCTTCATCATGGCTTTCCATAAAACCTACCCATGCAGTGTTTTTCTCATAAAGGCTACTAAAAGAACTATTTTCAGCATACCCCATAGCCGACTGACAATAGGCATTATTCAAGTTACGCCATAAGTGCATACCATCAGCTGCCAGTTCATTTTCTTCCTTTGAATCACAGAAATGCTCCAAGATAACATAAGAGTCCTTTTTCACTTCCTTGATGGCCGCATTATAATCCTTTAGGACGGCAATGCGACCCGCATCGTAATTGGATGCTGTACTTTCAGTGCAAGAGGTTTGTGTGAACCCTTTCGTCAAATCAAAACGAAAGCCATCCACCTTATATTCCTTCAACAAGAATTGCAGATTACGCTTCACAAACTTACGCACCAATGGGCTTTCATGATTGAAATCATGGAACACGCTATAAGGATGAGGTGCTTCCACATTGAAGTATGGATTATTCTTTGCAGTCTTATCACCATCCCAATAGAGTTTAGCCAGCGGATTATTTCCTGTAGCATGATTATAAACCACATCCAGAATAACTGCCATACCAGCCTCATGACAAGCATCAATGAACTGCTTATACATTGTTTTTGTCCCATAAGCTTTATCCATCGCAAAGAAAAAACAAGGATTATACCCCCAACTGTCATTGCCGTCAAACTCCTGCACCGGCATCAACTCAATAGCGTTGACACCCATTTCTTTCAAGTAAGAAAGCTTTCCCATCGCACCGTTAATGTCACTCGTAGCCGTAAAGTCGCGCAAGTGCAATTCATATATCACTAATTGCTCAGGATTTGCTATTTTAAAATCATTATACTTCCAGTTATAACTATCTTTCTGTATCTTGAAGGTCGAAACGATTCCTACCCCTCCCTTAGGATAAACCAGGTTTTCATTATAGGTAGAAGCTGAAATATCTTTATCATTATCAGGATCCAGTATTTTTTCAGTATAAGCATCTGCCAAATGAATTACTTCACCTTCCTTTGTACCCACATAGTATTGGAAAGCATACTCTTTACCAGCATCTAACCCCGCCAACGTAATCCACCAACATCCGGAAGCATCATCACGATACATCTGCGACTTTTCGTCATTACTTAAGGTCCAATTGTTAAAGTCACCCACAACATGTGCAAAATCCTTATGATTTCCATTCACATCTTTATCATAAAGTACCAGTGTCACTGTAGAATTATCCATTATGTTGATACCTTCGACCATATCAGCCGGTACAGCGGCAGTTTTAATCTCACCGGGTACAAATCCTTCATATTTTGTATCAGTTACCGCTATAAAGGAATCAGTATCTATTCCTTTTTTACTACCATCCGCACTACGAATCACTATTCCAAGTTGGTTCACCGGTGTCTTTCCACTCCCAAACCACTCCCGGATATTCGGACTCAATGTAATACTCCAAATATTAGCCTCAGATAAAGTCATCTTACATTTATCTTTGTTTTCTGCCCACTCTGCAGGCACGAATTGCCAACGACCTTCACTGACAACACCAATATGTACATACACATCTCCTTTATACTCATAGAGGGCAGACTTTGTATCCGCTTTAAACGTAATGACAAGAGACTGATCAGCATCTGGTACCACCGGTGTATAACTCAGACCAGCAGGAATTGCAATTGCATTGGCAGCTTGAGTGACGGATATTTCTTCCCTTTTTGAACCGGATATAATATTCAATTGTGCTGTACGCGCTATTCCAGTTTCATTTTTAGCAACAGAAACCATAATCGTAGCTTTTCCTGACAAGCCTTTTGCCGGATTGATACTGCACCAGCCAATATCCTCACCACTCAGCTCAGCAGTCCATTGATATCCGGCCTCAAAACTGACACTTTGTGAAGAAGCAGCTTCAGCAAAGCTAAAACCTTGTTCAAAAATAGCTTCACTACCGGAGGCAGGAGTCAAATATTCCTGAAACTCCTCTTTGTTGTCACTACATGCCGTGAATGCCAGCAGCACGCTGAAGCATATCAAATGCCATAAAACAAGATTCTCACGTTGAACGATAATTTTCATAATATGAAGTATTTAAAGTTATCACTTCACAAATATAACCGGAAAAGAAAGGGCAAATCAATTAACGTAAAGGAAAACGAGAACAATATCACGAAAACGTTTGCATATCAAACAGAAAGAGGAGACCTTACACAATATAATAGTATAGGGTCTCCTCTTTTATTAAAATCCAGCCGTCAGAATCTAATTATTCTATACTCTAATGCATTCAGTTTAATTTCATTCATCAATTCCAGAGGTTTATTTTCGTAAATATCAGTAGCTACATGATGCTTCCAACCCTCCGGTAAGATAACAGAAACATCTCTATTACGCACATTAACCAATATCATAAAAGCATCTTTACCATCACTTTTCTGATACATCAAGACGTCTGAAGCAGGATACCCAGTTAATATTCCTTTCCGAAGTGCAGGATATTTATTATACAATCCCATTAAACACCCATATTCTTGATAAATATCCGAACATTCGGACCAATCCACGGATGTATATGCAAAAAAATTAATAGGAGCCTCATGTCCAATTTCTTGTGAACTATAAATCAATGCTCCACCATGCAAAAAAACTGTTCCAACAAAAGCAGCCATAGCTGCCCTTTCACTTCCTAACTCCACAATTGGCGACATTTTAGAAGCCTCATCATGATTGGTAATAAAACGTAATTTCATTTTTCCTGCCGGAATTGAGTCATACTCGCTCCAATCCACCTCCAACAAGCGTGCCGCACTACTATCATTAACGAAAACATCCCGCATCGCCTCCATCAAATCCCAAGCATAGTTCATATCAAATCCTGCATCAAAATGATCTTTGCGCTTACCTTCTGCCAACATTAACAATTTCCGATTTGGAATAGCCCTCAGAGAATCAACAGCTTGCTTCCAGAAAGTATATGGAACATAATCAGCAGCATCACAGCGAAAACCATCTACACCAACTTCTTGTATCCAATATTTCATAGCATCAATCATTGCAAGGCACATATCTGCATTATCGTAGTTCAAATCTGCCACATCATTCCATCCCGTTCCTGCAGGAGAAATTATATTTCCGATACTATCCTGAGTATACCACTCTTTATGTTCTTTAATCCAAGCATGGTCCCAAGATGTATGATTAGCAACCCAATCTAAAATTACACTTATTCCTTTTTCATGGCATAATTCCACTAAACGCTTAAATTCTTCTACTGTTCCAAATTCAGGATTTATTCTTTTATAATCTTTGATACAATAAGGAGAATTCACCGTATTTACCTCACCAATCTCATAGATTGGCATAAACCAAACAACATTAACACCCAAAAACTGAATAGAATCAAGATGTTTTGATATGACATTAAATGCATTCTTCAGAGCAAAAACACGTGGATTGATTTCGTACATCACAACGTCTTCTACAGCAGGTAATACTTGCTTTTGTTCAGTAACTATCTCGCGTTTTCCGGCACAAGCATACACTGTCAATAATACAAGTATAGTATAAAATAAATTCCTCATCTATTTACAATTCATTGGTCTGACAAATAAAAAAGGATTAAAGGTCCCCCCCTTAATCCTTTTTCTATAAATAAGAGAGCCTTAATTGGCTGTCATTGTAGCATTCTTAGCTTCTGGATCCAATACAATCGTGTATGTTCCAGCTGAAACTTTAATATTTCCACCATCCTGCGTCAGCGCACCTAAACTACCACCAAAGTTTATAGTCCAAGCTGCATCCCATCTGAATTTCATTTCACCATCACCTAATGTAACAGTCACCGACCACTTTTGCGTTTCAGCATCATAATCCATTAAAGTGCCTTTATCCCATCCACCAGGAGTAGCATCACCAATAATCTCCCAACCTGTCTTATCCAAAGTAGCAACCATCTTCTTAGTATCGGCACCTACTCGATAATAACCGGCAGCCTCAATCTTAACATTACCGCCATCACCGATAACAAACGTAGTTGATGTCTTAGCCTCATTCCAAGTAATATCTCCAACAACACCAATCCACGTACCAGAATCATAGAACTTGAATTCTGTATCGGCAGGGAAATAGTGAGTGCCAGTATATTTGAAATCACGAGCTGCAGATTCTACCTTATAGCAATCATCAGCTTCCGGCTTCCAACCATCACCACTCTGATAGCTACCAGGCAATGTCATTGCAGAGCTAGAAAGCTCAATCGTTGTTTCTTCCATACTATAAGTATATTTTCCTGCATTAGTCAAATTTAAAGTAATAATATAGGGACTTGCCTTTACCACTTTGAAATTTTGACCTCCAGCAACCAAGTTACCGGCCAACTCAGAAAGTTTACCTTCTTCTGCTCCATAATTGAATCCCCAGTCATTATTGGCTCTAAATTTGAATTCCTTATCGAGCAACGGAGTAACCACTGTCCAAAGACGAGTAGTGGTATCGTATTCCATCTGGGTATCTTTGTCCCAACCACTAGACGTAGCATCTCCAATTACTCCCCAAACCAGCCCTTTCTCTGATTGGGTTACCTTACCTTCTGCATCTAAAGTAATTTCAATGAAACCTTTACCATCAGCAGTAACTTGCTGGTCTTTAGCCAATACTTTCGTAAGGTCTGCACCATCAATGATTGCATAAGAAGCAGCACCATCAAAATTGGCATAACCACTATAAATGCCATCACCGTCAGGGTCACCTATCAAATAGGCAGTAGTGTAGTCCCAATCAGGATAGCCAACAGCTACATAAGCATACTTCCATGTAATATTATCTACATTAGGGTCATAAGGTGTAGCCTTAAAAGTTATTGAGTTACTAGCTGCATCAGTATAAGCATCATATGCCTCAGAAACCAAAGAAACAGTAAAATCATACGTTTGCCCCGGATATGCTCCTACCTTAGCCAATAAAGAATTCATTTCACTATTTGTAAATGCCAGTTTTGCATCCCCTGTTTCTCCTATTACAATACTCTTATTGGTAGAAGTATTTGTTAGAGTTACAACATAATTAACTACTGCAGAAACTCCATAATCTGCCTTATCCCAAGCTATTTCCGGAAATTGCGCATCCTTATTGTCTTTAGTAATAGTAATGTCTGTTTGGGAAAGCGCATGCAATGCAGCAGCAGTCTTCAATTCCAATATGGGGGTAGCATCCTCCTCACAAGACATCAATGCGAAGATTCCAGCCAAAAGTAAATAAATATATTTTGTCTTCATATCATTCATGTTTAATCATTAATATTAGTATCCTTCATTCTGTACCAGGTTCTGATTAGAACCAACATCGTCTGAAGGCAAGGGGAACACTTGATAAAAGCTTTCAACAGATTTTCCTGCCGCAACTCCACCCTTCCATGGCCAAACATAATCAGCAGAAGTATATTTACCGAAGCGAATCAAATCTGTACGTCTTTGAGCTTCGTAGAATAGCTCACGTGCGCGTTCATCCATCATAAAGTCCAAAGTAAAATCACTATCGGAAATAGGTGCGGACGCCTTGTCTGAATATGCACGTTTACGCAAATCATTTACATATCCCAAAGCCTCTGTTTTTGTTGCTCCTTGTCCGCCACGAAGAACAGCTTCTGCTAAATTCAAATAGATTTCACCTAAACGGAATAATGGATAATCTGTCCAAGCTTCCGCAGATGCAGGTTTACTTCCATCTTTATTCACATTATAAAACTTGGTAACGGGAATGCCATTATTGACAAAATCAGCTTCATTTGTGATCTCAATATTTGTGGTAGCTTCTGTACGCAACATTGCTTTACGAGTATCCTTATCACTGCTATCCTCTTTTTCAAAGATATTATATAAAGACGACTTAGCTCTAACACCTTGCCAACCTCCCTTTGCATTCGTTTCTTCTTGAAAATCAGCAGAACCCCAGCATAACAAAGCTGTCATACCTCCCCAGGTCATTGTATCTTCACCTTCATATCTCAATGGGAAAATCATCTCTTTGGATTGGTCATTATCAGCTTTGAACATATCGCCATAAACCGGTTCCAATTGGTAACCTGCTGAAATAATCTTTTTAGAATAAGTCACACATTCAGTATATTTATTTACACCTACATACGTGTCTGCATTCAAATACAAGCGAGACAATGCAGCCCACAGAGCAGCTTTATTAGCATGTCCATAATTATCATTAAATCCAACTACAGGATCAAGCATATCACTTTCACATGCCAACATTTCACTTTCAATGTATTCAAATAATTGATCTTTCATAATTTGTTGTGGACGAACGCTACCAATAGGGCTGTTTTCATCTACAAACGGAACATTACGATACAAATCCAAAGCATACAGATACATCAAAGCACGCATAAAACGAGCTTCTGCACGGAAAGTTTTAATAGAAGCCTTTACTTGCTCTGAACAACCTCGTGAGGCAAGTTTATCATCAGTTGTTTCACGTAAAAACGCATTTGACAAGTTAATCTGATAATACAAACGATAATATGATCCTTTGATCCATGGACTTGAAGCAGCCCAAGAAATATGATTGAAGTCTGGAATACCAGGATCATTCCAGCAACAATGAGCGATATCAGAAGCCAATTCCTGCATATTCCACAATACGCGAATAAATGAAGCCTGAGAACCACCGTCAATGCCGACAACATCCTGGTCTGAGTCTCCACCTGCATTACCACCTATTACCAAACCTGCATATATTTTAGCCAAACTTTGTTCATAAGCTCCTATCTCCTTTCCAAAAACGACATCCGAAACCAATTCATCCTTATCCAATGGAACCGTATCCAGATCGTTCACACAAGAGGTAACCCCTAACATCGTACTCAAAAGGGCTGCCGACAATATATATTTATATTTTAATATTTTCATAACTTCATTGATTAAAAATTAAGATTCAAGCCTAACATAAATACACGAGGGCGAGGATAGATATTATTATCAACTCCACTACCGCTAATTTCAGGATCCAAACCATCATATTTGGTAATAACAAACGGATTCTGTACCGTGACATAAACACGTGCACTTTGTTTATCATTGAACAGCTTGTTAAAAGTGTATCCTAATGAAATATTGTCCATCCGTACAAAAGAAGCATTCTGAACATAGTAACTAGAACGATATTGCCCTGTCTTGAAATTTGTTTTCCATGCAGAAGTCAAACGATTTTTCAAGAAACCAGTTTGGTCATACATTTGTGAACCATCCCAAGCCTCACGATTGGATTGTACATTGTTATAAGCATAGTTTCCAATACTTGCACGCAAAGCAAATGACAAATCCCAATTCTTATAAGACAATTGAGAAGTTAATCCCATAAATACGTCAGGAGCAGACTTTTTGTAAGCGACCAAATCTTCTTCGTCTATTTTATTATCCCCATTTTGATCAACATAAGCACCTTCTATCGGATTTCCAGCCTTATCATAAAGTTGTTCCCATACATAGAATGAATTATAAGGATGATCAACAGCATTTATCATGATATTATAACCGGTTGCTCCATCAATACCAGTATGAATCACACCTTTATAAGCCGGGTCATCATTAAATGTCAATTTGGTAATTTCATTTTTATTATAAGAGATGTTATAACTCAATGTCCAGTCCCAATCTTTTGTCGTGATAGGATGAGCCGTCAAAGTAAGTTCAATACCTTTATTCTCCAATGTACCTACATTCGTCAACAACTGGTTACTAAAGTTTGTACCGGCAGGAGCTGTAACCGTATTCAGCAAATCATCAGTTTTACGATAATACAAATCAAGAGTACCTGTCAATTTGTTGTTCAATACACCGAAATCCAATCCAATATTGTAAGTTGTAGTTTCTTCCCATTTCAAGTTTTCATCATAAGCTTGAGGAGCAATCAATGAATACTTGTTATTACCAAAATAATAATTTGCTCCAGCTTTGGAATACATATAGCGAGCCATATAAGGATAGTCACCATTATTCAGGTTTTGCTGACCAGTAATACCATAGCCCAAACGCAACTTCAAATCAGAAAGCCAATCCACTCCCTTCAAGAAATTCTCTTCTTTCATCTTCCATGCCAAAGCAACTGAAGGAAATAATCCCCAACGATTGTCTTTATTGAAACGTGAAGAACCATCATTACGCAAGGTAAATGTCACCAAATAACGATTCAATAATGTATAATTCAAACGCCCAAAGAAAGAAACAAGATAGTTTTCAGTTGAATAATCTTCCATATCCTTATAGAATTCCTTACCAGTTTCTTCAGCTTTTACTGTAGAATAAGGATATTTGGTCCATGTAGAATTATAGAAATGCTGCCAAGAATAACCGCCCATAACATCGACATGATGTGCACCAAACTCTTTAGCATAATTCAAATAGAAATCCAGCAATGTATTCCGCTTCAATTGATAATAGCTGCTATTTTCCCCAAAACCAGTTTTATAGTTACCTTGGCACCAAGTCATAGGAGCATTATCTTCTATAATAACATCACCTTCACTCTTAGACACGTCGTAACCTAAATTCAAGTTTGCTCTCAATTCGGGCAGGAAATGAAACTTATAGTCAATTTGTGCATTACCAATACTTCTATAAACAGTTGATTCGTCATGCTTTGAATCTAAAATAGAAACGGGATTAGCCAAACCAATATCAACCGGTGTAGGATTATTGCCACTTTTCATATACATAAAGTAGCCGTTACCATAGGGATTTCCATCCATGTAAATAGGCTGTGTCGGATCATATTGCGTCGCCATACCTATTGCACCAGTATCTGCAAAACGGTTTGTATTATAAATACCTTTCACATTCAACTGAATATTCAATTTCTTATCAAAGAAATTAGGATTCAAGCTAATAGCACCAGTCAAACGCTCCATATTAGAAGTCTTCAATATACCATTTTCATTGGTATAAGAAACTGATACACGATAGGGCATGTGTGGTATAGCACCAGAAACATTAACATTGTGGTCTGTACTGAAAGAGGTTTTGAATATTTCATCCTGCCAATCAGTATTTGCCTGACCTAATGCTTTAAACTGAGCACTTGATTCACCGAATTTAGAAGTCACAAATTCTCTAAATTCATTTGCAGACATTACATCTACTTTATTGGGTCTTGTATTAATAGAGAATGTACCGCTATAACCAACTTGTACACGTCCAGACTTTCCTTTTTTAGTATTAATAATAATAACACCGTTAGATGCACGAGAACCATAAATGGCTGTTGCAGAAGCATCTTTCAAAATAGTAAAAGTCTCAATATCATTGGGATGGACAGTAGCCAAAGGATTTGACATACCATTAATACCACCGTCATCTACAGGCACACCGTCAATAACAATCAACGGATTATTGGATGCAGACATAGAAGAACCGCCACGCACACGAATTGTAGCACCAGCTCCCGGAGCACCACCGTCAGTAATCACACTTACACCGGCAGCTTTACCAACCAACATATCAGTAGCAGATGTAACAGCACCTTTTACCATTTTATCTGCACTAATAGCCGTAACAGACCCAGTCAAATCATTCTTTTTGGCTGTACCGTAACCAATTACGACCACCTCGCCCAACAATTCCGCATCATCTTGTAATGTAATAATTACTGAAGGAGCAGCAGCTACTTCTTGCGTCTTGTATCCGATAAAAGACACGACCAACGTAGCTCCCTGAGGAACTGTCAATGTAAAATTACCATCGTAAGTATTCGATAAACTCCCCCTTTCATTCTAAAAATG
>ULQS01039607.1_pt1 | contig 10259 bp, 8 predicted proteins | sample 1954751 | NCBI WGS metagenome assembly ULQS01 (sample SAMEA4835662, study PRJEB28245) | human gut metagenome | biome: gut microbiome; material: fecal sample | place: Denmark | collected 2008 | reverse complement strand
CCCGCCTCATCCCTATAGGCATGATAGCCCTCCCTCCTATACAATGCGGATTGATAGCGGATACGAATATCCTCGTATTCCTCTTGGAGGAGAGATAAATAATAGCGATAGAATACCGAGAGGAAACGGTCCAAAACCTCTTCTCGATCTACTTCCTTACCGATTATTTGAAACAAAGAAACAGGATTCGGAGCATCTCCCCGAAACACCGCTTGATTCAAGTTTATGCCGATCCCGATGATGGAGCAATATAGATTATGCCCTGATAGATCGTTCTCGATCAACATTCCGCAAATCTTCTTATCTTTCCAGTAAATATCATTCGGCCATTTCACCGTGACATGATCCGTATATGAGTCTAACGTCTCTTTTACGCTCAAGGCCGCTATTTGAGAAATCAAGAATTGGCGATTTGCAGGGATACACGTAGGGTACAGGACTGTACTAAACATCAAGTTCTTTCCCGCCTCAGACTCCCAGACATTCCCTATCTGCCCACGTCCGGCTGTCTGGAAATCAGCGACAACTACACTTCCTTCCGGAAGAGATTCCTTGATAACCAGCTCACGAAGCAGGCTATTCGTAGAAGTGGTTTCCGCCACACGCAAGATGCGAGGAGATTCATTATCAGTGCTCATCATTATAAATCTCCCTTATATTTTTTGGTAGTTTAGCGATCACCTCCCGGTAAGAGTGGAAGATCCAACGTTTAACCTCCTCGTCCTCCATATCCCGATCCAGATAAATGCTATTCCAGTATTTCTTATTAAAATGATAAGCCGGCTCAACCGCCGTATACCGTTCCCGTAACTCTTCCACATAGTCCGTACTGCATTTCAAGGAGACATGAGGCTCCTCCGCATCCAAAGGAAGCAGCAGGAACATCTTATTCTCTACCTTAAAGACCAGCGATACCTCATCGAACGGGAAACACTCGATGGTATTCTTCAAGGAAAGGCAGTATTCACGTACTTCTTCTATATTCATAACTTTTATCTTTTAACGGCAAGGAGCATAGAAAGCATCTTCGATATGGTCGATCAGGAAACCCGTCTCTTTCTTGATCAATGTCACGATATCAAAACGGACTGGTAAGTCTATATTAAAATAACGGACATAGGCATCCGCAGCGGCGACAATCCTCCGAATCTTCTTGGTGTCTACCGCATCTTCCGGTGAAAGCAAAAAATCCTCAGAGCGTGTCTTTACCTCCACCACGATTAACTCATCTTCCTTGACAGCGATAATATCCAGTTCATAATGATGCCAATGCCAATTGGTATGCAACACGTTATATCCATGTTTTACCAGATAGGCACGAGCCTCAGACTCACCTTCCCGACCCATATCGTTCTGTCTTGCCATCGCATTAATTTGCACAAATATAGCCATTTTCTTTGTTATTCGGCTATTCACTCGTACATTTGCAAATGTATGAGAGAAGAACGTAAATATTCATCGGCTCACCCCAATCATCCGAGGGTACACAAAGTGACCTTTATGCTGAATGACGAAGAGCATAAAGCGGTAAAACGTTACCTTTCACGCTACAAGATCGAGAATAAGTCCCGTTGGTACCGAGAGACGATCCTTTCTCACATCCTCAAGACCTTGGAGGAGGATTATCCGACTCTTTTCAACGAAAATGAGATGAGAAGATGAATCCTTTCAATGACGAATATTTCATGAAGCAAGCGTTGGTGGAAGCTCGTGCGGCAGCGTCCGAGGGTGAGGTTCCCGTAGGAGCAGTTATCGTCTGCAACAACCAGATCATAGCGAGGGCGCATAATCAAACCGAATGCTTGAACGACGTGACCGCACATGCCGAGATGTTGGCGATTACGGCCGCCGCCGGAGTCTTAGGAGCGAAATACCTGACAAATTGTAGTCTATACGTAACCGTGGAACCCTGCATAATGTGTGCCGGCGCGATCGGATGGGCGCAATTAAGCACGATCGTATACGGGGCATCCGATGATAAAAGAGGTTTCTCCAAATTCGCCCCTCAAGCCTTCCATCCGAAAGCGATTATCAAAAAAGGTATCCTTGAAAAAGAGTGCGCGGAAGAAATGCAGCGTTTCTTCAAGCAAAGACGCTAAGCTCTATTTAACTTCCTCGTAATCCACATATTCCCCTTCATCTTTGGCGAATATCTTCTTACGGTGCACATAAGGTGTACGATCATCATCATCGTCTCGGGCGGTAGTAGTCGTAGAACGATGTCCGGAAGTATTGCTATTTGTTTGACGACGTTGTTCTCCCTTACGAGTGCTGTTTCCGCTACCAAAAAAGATGTTCTTAAAGGTACGCAAGATGGAGAAACCCATCAGAAACACCAACAGGATAAAGAAAAAGAATATTACAAACAAAAACTTAAACATAATCCGATACTTAAATGGTTCTTTACTATCACAAACACAAAGATAAGAATTCTTGTTTATCCCTTTTTGTTAAAAATAGACAAGACTATATATAACAGGATGGTTCCAGAGATTCCCAAGAATCCCCATAACGCCACGAAAATAATGGCACAAGCGATCAATATATAGCGAAGCTCATTACCCTTCCACGCTAAGGATTTCACCTTCAGCGAGAACATCGGTATCTCAGACACCAACAGCAAGGAGGTAATAAACGCCAAGATAACAGTCACCAACACGAACAAGCCTTCATTCGCATGGATAACCGGTAAAACAGAATATCCCACCGAAGCCCAAAATAAAGCATGCGCCGGAACCGGCAAGCCGATAAACGAGGTAGTTTGCCGTTCATCAATATTGAACTTAGCCAAACGCAAACCTGAAAACGTAGGGATCACGAACGCCAGATAAGGGATATACGTATTCAAAGAGCCAAAAGGCAAAGCCGTAGAAGCCTCTCCCAACAACCAATAGACCACCATGCCCGGAGCGAAGCCGAAACTTACCATATCCGACAAGGAATCCAATTCCTTTCCCATCGGCGAGTAAGCCTTCAATAAACGAGCGGCAAAGCCATCGCAGAAATCAAAGACCGCGGCTATAATAATCCAAATCAACGCAGATAAAAGATTTCCGTGCAAGGCCATAACACTGGCGACACAACCGGACAGAAGGCTCAGACACGTAATTGCATTAGGAATATGTTTTCTTATACTCATTTTGACAAACGGGCTATAGGCGTTTGATTGCCTGTTACTTTTTGATCCATCTCTATTAACACCTCTGTTCCTACCGGCAGGTAGACATCCACGCGAGAACCGAATTTAATAAACCCCATTTGCTCGTCCACATGACATTTCTCTCCCGGCTTGGCATACGTAACGATGCGGCGTGCCATCGCCCCGGCAATCTGACGAGCCAAGACATCCACCCCGTTCCTCGTGGTAATCACGACCGCCGAACGTTCGTTCTCCGTACTACTCTTCGGCAGATAAGCCGCCATAAAACGCCCGTTCTGGTGGGAAACATGCTTAACGGTACCGTTTACGGGAAACCAATTGGCATGTACGTTGAAGATAGACATAAAGATAGATATCTGTAGGCACTTCTTATGAAGGATCTCGTTCTCCATCACTTCCTCGATGGCAACGATCGTACCATCGGCGGGAGCGATCACCAAGCCTTCCGAATCATAAGGAAACCGACGGAAAGGACTACGGAAGAAGTTTAATACCAATAGGAACAATACGGTAGAAACAAAAGCGACAGAATAAAACAGCATACCCTTACCTACCGTATGGTACAAAGTTATATTCACAATAAATAATATTGTAAACAACGTAAGCAGTAAACCGGTTCCTTCTTTATGTACTTTCATTCTTCTTTGACTGTATCGTTTTATACTAAGAATCTGCAAAAATATTCATTTTTACCGAATATCAAAAATATATCACTTATTCACTGCCTCTATTTTACCTAACTCTACGTACCAAAGGTATCCATCGACCCGCTCGAAACCCATTTTACGGATTAATTGCAGGTAATTTCTTACCTGATTAGGATGGCGCTTATCTTGCCGTTCGCCAAATTTATAATCCACGACAATTACCTTGTTATCTTTTATCATCACCCGGTCCGGACGTTTAGACAAGCCTTTACCGAACAGGATATCCACTTCATTCAAGACACGGGCGGAACCATCATACCAAGCCTTTACCTCCTCCGCTTGCAATAATTCTTCCAGACGGCTGATCAACTCCGCCGCTTCCTCCCGATTAATCACCCCGGCTAACCGATAACTTTCGACCGAAGCGGGAATATCTTTCGGCGTACGTATCCGGCTCAATACCTCATGCATCAAGGTACCGTGCTTCCGCCTGGCATTATCGAAAAAGAACCCTTTCCCATGCAGGCGTAATTGTAAACGATCATCCGGGGAAACGGAATACAGGCGGCTCATGGGGATTTCCTCCAGGGTATCTTCTGCCGTTCTACCCGAAGCTGGATGCCACCATTCGCCCCTTTCAAAGGTATCATCCCCGATCTCTGTCTCCACCCCCGCCCACAAGAGATCGGCGATGGAAGTTATCTTCTCAACCTTACCTTCCTTGTTGATCTTCCTCGGACGGGGGGAGAATACGATCAGTTCTTCTTTCGAACGGGTAAAAGCGACGTATAAGGTGTTCAAATTATCGATGAAAGCATGCAAGCGCTCCTTGAAATAATCCTTGGCGAAAATCGTGCTACTCAGGATCTGTCCGTAACGGACAGGAACTAAGTGCAGGCGGTCAAACGGCTTCTTCTCCGGGTGGCACCAAAGGATAACGGGCTTTGTCGGCTTATGGTCGATCTCCCAGTCCCCGAAAGGAATGATAACGACCTTAAAACCTAAGCCCTTGGATTTATGTACGGTCAAGATGCGGATAGCGTTTTGCCCATCCGGGGTAGCGATCGTCTTTCGATAACCGGTCTCGTCCCACCATCTCAAGAAACGGTTCAAATCCGCACTTTCTTTTTGGGCATACTCGGAAACCATATCCAGAAAAGCTTGCACGAATACCTGTTCCGTTTCCGGGAAGTAAATGGAGAAGTTACGGAAGAGCCCTTCGGTTACCTCGTACAAGGATTGCCGGGAGATAGACTGAAGGTTTTGAAAAACAGACTCGTCCGCCTCGCTCTCCCCGAATTTTCCGGTTAATACTTGATAGGCATACATCGCCAATTTCCTGTTCGTCTGGTCCTCCGGATTTCGCAAATAGCGCAATACGGCGATCAGGAAACGGACCGCCGGAGAACTACCCACGAACAGGGCATCATCGGAGATGATATCGTAATTGTACCGGTCGGACGGATGCTCTTCCTTATAGGCTAGCAACGGATCAGCCACTAAAGCGCCTTCTTGATTGGTACGCACGAGTATGGCGATGTCTTTTAGCGCGTAACCGTTATCCTGCAAGCGCTCCAAGGTAGCCGGCAAGCGCTCCATCGCCTCCTGTTTCCAGTCCTTATCCTCATCACCGGAGAGGAAATCGATCCGTACATGTCCATCCTTCTTCTGGAAGGGCGGGGGGACACGCTGGGAACTATCGTCGTAGGCCGCCATGATCCTCGCGGAAAAGGCCGTGCGCTCTTCCTCGCTTAATGAGGAGTTTTTCAACGCCTCATTATATAGATCCTGCAGGATCGCCGGAGCGGCGGTGAAGAACGCATTATTAAACTCCACGATATGGCGGCAGCTTCGCCAATTATCCTTTAGGGTATCCTCACGGACTTGCTCGTCCTCGAAATCCCTGCGGACTTGCTCGTCCAATAGCTTCCAATCCGAGTTACGGAAACGATAAATACTTTGCTTCACATCGCCAACGATCAAGTTCGCCCTACCATTCGCCAGACTCTCCTCCACCAAGGGCCGGAAATTATTCCACTGCATGCCGCTGGTATCTTGGAACTCATCGATCATATAATGATCTACGTGCGTACCCGTCTTCTCGTAGATAAAGGGGGCGTCGCTGCCACTGATGACCTTATTCAGCAACTCGGTCGTATCGGCGATCAGCATGACATTCTTTTCTTCCCGGTAAGAGGCGATTTGCCGGGAGATATCGGTTAAGATCCCTAACGTATAATAATAACGCACGATCTCCCGGGCCGTGTTATAGGCCGTCAGGTTGGCGAACAAAGATACGATATTCTTTACGCAAGCATTCAACCCTTCCTCATATACACACCCGATGATCTGCCGGAGGCCCGGTGGAGTCGTCTTGGTCGTATAGGCATCCGGATTATCCGGCAAAGCTTGGAACGTGGCTGTCGGCTCTTTCATCTCACCTCTCGCCAGCTTCTCGAAATAGAAAAACGGGGAACGGCTTCCCCCCTTAAAATCCGAGGGTTGTAACGCAAACTGTTTCAGCAACGCCACTCCCTCCTCTCCTAAACGTTTCGCCTCCGCCTCTACGGAGCGGATAATGGCGTATAGCTCATTCTTATAGGTATCGAGGGCCTGCTTATCCGAGATATCTTTACCGACCTCCTCGCTAAATGCCTTATAACTCTCCTTAAAAACCTCCCGGCTGAGCGACATGATATCCTTCCGCAAGCTCCAGCCGCCACCATCCTCGATCTTGTCCTCGGCGAAACGCAGCAGCCAACCTAGCAAAACCTTGCTCTCCGGCTTCTCCAGATCGGCCAGCAGGTTATCGATCGCCTCGGTCAAGACCAGTTCTTGATCCATCTCGATGCCATAGCCGCCTTGCAAGCCGATCTCGCGAGTAAAGGCACGCATCGTTTGCTGGAAAAAGCGGTCGATCGTACTGATATTAAAGGCGGAGTAATCGTGCAGGATAGCGACCAGAATCTTCCGGGCCTGCTCCCTCACCTGCCGCTCCGTTAAGGAATAGGCGGAAGAGAGTAGCTGGATATAATCGGACGTGCGGCCGGAAGCAAGGTGATAAAGTTCTTGGACGATACGGGTTTTCATCTCATCCGTCGCCTTATTCGTAAACGTCACGGCCAAGATCCGGCGGAAAGCGCCCGGCTGGGAGAAGAGTAACATCAGGTACTCCCCTGTCAATTTATGCGTCTTGCCCGCCCCGGCGGAAGCCCTATAGATTGTTAGCATAGCGATCGGGGATTAGATCGTACGGCTTTTCGAATAGCCCTCTTTCCGGAGGATATCCAACACCTTGGCACGCAGGTCCCCTTGGATGATTATCTCCCCGTCCTTCGCGGAGCCGCCTACGCCGCATTTCACTTTCAAGAGTTTCCCCAAGGCGGTCAGATCCTCGGAAGTGCCCCGGAACCCGGTGATCAAGGTAACCATCTTCCCTCCCCGGTTCCGCTTATCCAAGGATATGCGCAAAGCTTGTTTCTCCTTCGGCAACGTATCTTCCTCTTCCGTATCTCCCGTATTATATTGAAAATCGGGATTCGTGGAGTACATCACGCCTAATCGATCTTTCCAATCATTATTCTTCATAAAAATACCACTTTATTGGCTCAAAGCTACGTATTAATCTCCGAATAGGCAAACAAGGGCGAAAAGGCTATCCTATCAAGATGGAACTATTACCATTTTACTACATATAAAACCTTTATTTTCAGGCAAACCTCTTGCTTAATAAAGCGGAATCACTACATTTGCTACCAGAATCACGTTTGCTACATATATCGCTTAGAATTAACGGCCATGAGAAATATCATTCTTTTTATTTTTATTATACTAACGGTCCACTTGAACATGAGCGCACGAGGCTCCGGCGAGAAACCGTCTATAGTCGTACTGCACTCCATCAACTTCGAGGAAAGCTGGACAAAACAGACCTATCTTGATATAGAAAGAAAATTCGGGGAGGAAGGGTTTACCGTAAAGGCGATTCCCTTACAGATCCCCGGTATCCGCACTATGGAAGGGTTTCAAGAGAAGAGAACAATGATCCTAGAGAGAGTTCCCGTGCCACCCACCTTAGTCGTATGCATAGGAGATCCCTCTTGGCTTGTCGCCCGCCCGTTGTTTGACAAGGAATGGAAAGATATTCCCTCTATCATCTGCTACGCCAGAGATTATATGTACCCGAAAGAAGAGTACCTGATAGACCTAGATAAAAACGTGCTCGATACGCTGGTTCCCATCACGGACGTAGTAAAAGACTATAACGCCACTTTTATAAAATACCCAGTCTATATCAAGCAAACGATCGAGCTAATCAAAAAGCTACAACCGGAATTAACCAAACTGGCCTTTATTTTTGACCGCCGTTATATAAGCCAGCAAACGAAAGCGGATGTAGAGGCCGTGCTACGGAAAGATTTTCCGGGCATCCAATTCGAGCCACTGTCTACCACCTCCATTTCCACCGAGAACTTATTGGACAGACTGGCCTCTTTCGACAATAAGACCGGAGTCCTTTATTACTCATGGTACAGGACCCGGAAGGATAACGAGAATCGTTACCTAGTCGATAACGTCCAGAAAATGACCAATAGTTTCTCCGTCCCCCCAATCTTTACCTTGCAAGACGTACAAACAGAAAACGGGAATTTCGCCGGGGGATATTATGTTTCTCCGGAGGATTATGCGCAGGTGACGGTCAACACGATCGAAATGATCCTCTCGGGGAAAGATAGTAAGGAAATCCCGATCCAGACCGCGGAAACCCCGAGGGCCTACCTAAATTACCAGCATCTATTGCTTCACCAGATCGATCCCGGCCTATATCCCCCGAACGCCACGTATTTCCAAGAGCCTCCCGGTTTCTTACAGAAATACAAGATCCATATCATAAGCCTACTCGTCATTCTGGCGTTATTGATAACGATCGGGATCTTACGGGTCCGCCTCTTCATCCAAAAGCAAAAGGCCAAAGACAAGGAGCTGCAAATCGCACGCCAAGCGCAAGACCTGAACCAGAAATACCAGCTCGTCTTGAAAGCCAGCAACATGATGACATGGATATGGGACGTAAAAGAAGCACGGCTCGAATGTAACAATATTTACCTGACCCAAAGATCCATTCGCGACAAGGGAACCGACGGCCAATTCTGCATGTCGGCGGACGAGTTTTATAGCGGCATTCACCCCGAGGACTTGGAACAGATGCAAGACGCGATCAATAAACTAATCGCCGGCGAGAGCATATCGATCGACGAGGAGATCCGTTATTTAGACGATACAGGGCTTGAATATACATGGATAGAGATCTTTGCGATCGTAGGGAAAACCGATCCGGAAGGAAAACCCGCCTACTTAACCGGAGGTACTACCCTCATCAACCAACGGAAAAAAATGGAACAAGAACTGAGGGACAAGGAGAAGATAGAGGAATCCAACCGGTTGAAATCCGCCTTCCTAGCGAACATGAGCCACGAGATACGTACCCCGCTGAACGCTATCGTAGGCTTTTCCAACCTGCTAGCGGAAACTTGCCACTCCGAGGAGACGAGAGAGTTCTGCGAGATCATCGAGACGAACAACGAGCTTCTCCTTCAACTCGTGAACGATATCCTGGACCTATCGAAGATCGAGGCCGGGCAAATGGATTTCATCTATTCCGAGTTCAACGTATCCACGCTATTCCGGAGCTTATACCAGACCTTCCAAAGCCGGGTGAAAGACGGTGTCACTCTCTATTGCGAGATACCCGAACAGGATTGTGTTATCTATTCCGAGAAGAATCGCTTGACCCAAGTGATCACCAACTTCCTCACAAACGCCTGTAAGTTCACGTTCCAAGGGTCTATCCGCATGGGATACAAGGAGAGGGAAGATGGATTATACTTTTACGTAAAAGATACCGGAAAAGGTATTGAGCGGAAGAACCTCCCGCACGTATTCGAGCGTTTCGCCAAATTCGATTCCTTTATCCAAGGAACCGGACTCGGGCTATCCATTTGCCAAACGATCCTAGATAATCTTCACGGGAAGATCGGCGTAGAGTCGGAAGAAGGAAAAGGGAGTACTTTTTGGTTTACGATCCCATGCGCTGTATCAACACCGTAGCGTAAGCCGAGATCCCTTCCTGCCGTCCGGTGAAGCCCAGCTTCTCCGTGGTGGTGGCCTTGATAGAAATATCCTCCTCGTCCACGTTCATGACCTCGGCCAGCGTTTTCTTCATCAGAGGGATATGGGGATTCAATTTAGGGCGTTCGGCGGCTACGGTGGCATCGATATTACCCAACTCATAGCCCGCCTCTCTCAAAAGCTTCATGGTGTCACGAAGCAATATCTTGCTATCAATGTTCTTATATTCACCTGCCGTATCCGGGAAATGATAACCGATATCCCGCATATTGGCCGCTCCCAATAAAGCGTCACAGATCGCATGGATCAGCACGTCCGCATCG
>ULQS01040310.1_pt1 | contig 10266 bp, 10 predicted proteins | sample 1954751 | NCBI WGS metagenome assembly ULQS01 (sample SAMEA4835662, study PRJEB28245) | human gut metagenome | biome: gut microbiome; material: fecal sample | place: Denmark | collected 2008 | reverse complement strand
TTTTCAATCTGCGTTAATCTGCGTAATCTGCGTTGAATAAAGGTTGAGCGTTGAGGGTTTAGAGTTGAGGGTTGAGGGTTTAAAAATTTTTTAGACGCGGATGACACGGAGCACACGGATATTTTAAATTTTCAATCTGCGTTAATCTGCGTAATCTGCGTTGAATAAAAGTTGAGCGTTGAGTGTTTAGAGTAGTCTATGTATTGGCTCTAACTTCTTTAACTTCTTTAACTTCTCTAACTTCTAATTCTTCATTAGCTTCGCTCAAAACCTCTTTTAATATTTACGCTGAGGAATAGTCTTCACTCTTCATTCTTCATTTCCCTGTTCTGTATTCCCTCGTATTCCCCGCAATCAAAACACGGGCACTCCTTCCTCACCCCGGGAAGCTCACGGTGCCCCACGATCTTTGCCTGCGGAAAGAGTTTACGGAGTTTCAGCAGCAGCTCCATCAGCTGCATTTTCTGCTCCGCGGTGCGGGTATCGGCAGGACGTCCCTGCTCGTTCAGTCCGCCCTCGTAACAGATACCGATGCTGCAACGGTTGTAGGGTCGGCAATGCGCCCCCACCTCCAGCAAACCCCGGTGACGGGTCACTGTCCCGTCGCGACGGATATAGAAATGATAACCAATGGTACGGAAGCCACGCGCCTTATGGTCGCGCATCAGCTGTTCCACCGTATAGTCACGGTCACAACGGGTGGCAGAGCAATGAATGACAATGAAGCGGACCGAGTCCGCCCCATTCATCAACGTGCCACTTTCCACCTTTGTCAGCAGGGTACGTTCATTAGCAATGTCATCCCCGCCTACAGTCAAAGGAAAAGTTTCTTGTATCATTTTACAACAACAATTTTAAAGATAAGACATACATGAAGATACACCCAGTGCTGTCAAGGCAGCCACAATGGCCTGTACAATGGCCTGCAGTATTTTCATCCAATCAAATTTTTTAGTTTCTTCCATATTGATAATAATGATTAATGGTGAATGATTAATGGTAAATGAGGGTTAAGAGTTTAGAGTTGAGGGTAGTCAATGTATTGGCTTAACTTCTTTAACTCCTTAACTTCTTCACTCTTCATGAATTAAAGAACTGTCCCCTGTAGTGAATCTTTTTTAATTTTTCATTTTAAAACCCTATTAAGATACACTATCTCACTCCCCTCCTTCAGGAAGGAGGGGTGCCCAACGGGCGGGGTGGTAGGTAGACAGCTCTTCATTTTCACTGTTGTACCTTCCCCCTTCTCCCCCCCTCCTTGGAAGAGGGGCCGGGGGAGAGACTTCAGTTCTTAACCTAACGGATCTTCGCCACCAGGTTCAGTACCGCCACCGGTTCCACCACCGGGATTCAGATCTTCCTCGGGTGCTCCGGTCTGTGTGCCATTGAAGGAGACACGGGTGAGGCTGTTCTTCTCGGGCAACAACGCATAGCGGAAATTACCGTTCACGATGGTGTACTCAGGGTTGAATGCCGGACGTACACTCTTCACTAACTTGGCGGTCGCTTCCTCTTCGGTTGTCACCGATCCGGTCGTGATAAGGTCGTTATACAGCACTCCCAGTCCGTCAAGTTTTACCTTATAGCCCAAGGACATGTGGGTTTGGCAGAAGTAGGCAAGGCGTTCAAGCACTCCCAGTACATCGGCCGGAGTCAGTGCCGATTCCTGGGCAATCTGGTTAGCTACCTGTTTGGTAGTAATGGTTCCGTAGTAATACGGTTGCACGGTGTAAACTGTTTCTCCCTTGCGGGGACCGATTTTCAAATCAATTTTACGAACATAATAAGCTTGTCCCATGTTGATAAAGTTTTAGGTTGTTAAACATTTTAGTTACGCTGTCAAGGCCTTTGACACTGCAAAAGTAGAAAACCCTCCAAGCAGCCTTTCCGCATCTTTCGTTCACATTCCGATTGATTCGTCAGGGCCTTCCGGCTGGCTTTTCCTGGGGCTTTCCAAGCCGTCTGTTTCGGGCTTCCCAAGCCGTTAACTATCGGCTTGTCGTCCCGTTAACTAACGGCTTACCCTACCCGCAAGCTTACGGCTCAAGGAGTGGTTAGTTAACGGTTTCCTACCCCTGTCACGGTTCTCCCAGATAGCTCACGATGATGCCCACCTGCTTGGGTGTGAATACCCTGTCGCAGGTCCTGTAATGAGCCTGCCGCAGTTCGTCCAGCAGTTCCTTGTTGCGCCGCATCAGGTTGCGCAGGTTTGCCACAGCCGTTTCTTCGTTCACCGTGTCGGGGAAGTACAGTTTTGCCAACTCTCGTTTGGAGTAAGGGCGGATTCTGAAAGTTAGTTCGTTCATACCTTATTATATTATATAGTACGACATTAAGTTGACTTGTCATCCGGATGACGGTGCAAATATATATCGATAAATCTAACTTATGATCCCCCCCTCAAAAGGTATCAAAATAGCTCAAAAAATATCAAAATAATGGATGCTGTGAATCGAAAAATCATGGACAAAGAGCAATATATCGCTCAACTTCGTATCGAATTTCCCGGCGAAGACGAAACCGTTTACGAGCTGGCTTACCATTTCGATACCATGGATATAGCAAAGAGATATATCGCTTTGCTCAAAACCTGCAAAAACAATCGTGACGTCGCTTGGAAAGCCATTCGTTCCATGTATGTGTCAGGTGACATAGATGAGATAAAGGCCAAAAACGAGAAATTTGTCGAAACTCTCATCCCATTTGCCCCCCTCGAAAAACCAGGAACCCCCCATGCCATAACCCACTATGTCAGGCCTATGCTCAACGATAAGGCCGTTCGGGCCGAACGTAAATTGTATTTGGCAGGGCAGAAAGCCGCTGTTCAAGTTGCCAGTCATGAGTTACAGCCCGTTCAGGTCGCATTACCGAAGATCAGTGAAGGCATCATTTTGCAGATAACCCCCAATCCCGACAATCAGGACTTCTTCCGACAGCTTTTGGAACTGATCAGGCAAGGACAGGTCCAAGTCATTCAAGTACAAAATTCTAGCAGCGGAACAGTGGCGCAGGAAAATCCCCATCCCAACCCTTCTGCCCGTTGCTTCACACTCCGCATCAACGCACAGAGCAAAGCCCGGGTTCTTGCTCTGGCACGTACCCATATACAGACTGGCATACCGTCAAGGCCGAAGAGCATGCTGGCAATGGCAGTCAAACGCCTTCAGGCGAAAAAAGGAAGTTCCCGAAACGTCATCGGTTGGCAAGACCGCTACAGCCTCAAAAGCCAAATGGCCTCCCGCCTTGCAGTCCAGTCATTGCTGAAGCAAGTCAACGTAAAACAACCTGCCACTGTACTTCCCCCGACATTAGGCATCGCCTCACCTGTTTTTCCCGACAGGGATAAACTGAGAATGCTCTGCCGACACAAGGATGTTACGATATGGGAAGTAAAATAAATCATGTCTAATGAAGGGTGAGTATTTTAGGTTGAAGGTTTAAAGTTGAGAGTTTAGCATTTATGAAATAGAATACACGATTATTATTTAATCTGCGATAATCTGCGTAATCTGTGTTGAATGAAGGTTGAGCGTTGAGCGTTTAAGGTTGAGCGTAGTCAATGTATTGGCTTAACTTCTTAACTCCTTAATCCTTCATTCTCCATTCTTTTAATTATTAACTATTAATTATTAATTTACCAAGTGGCTCAAGAATCACGTGTAAAAAAATCATTGCTCAACGCCCGTGTCAACCTGATTTTCTATTTCCTGACACTGGCCCTGAGTTTCTTCTCCCGCAAAATCTTCCTGGACTGTCTGGGAGCCGACTTTGTGGGTCTGACGGGAACCCTGCAAAACCTATTGGGGTTCCTCAATCTGGCAGAGCTGGGTATCGGCAGTGCCATCGGATACGTACTCTACAAACCCCTGTTCGACCACGATGAAGCAAAGATCAACGAAATCATCTCCGTCTTCGGATACCTGTATCGTTGGATCGGGCGCATCATACTGGGCGCAGGCTGTATCTTGGCCTGTTTCCTGCCACTCATCTTCCCCGACACCCAGTTCGAGTTAGGGATCATCTTCTTTGCCTACTTAGCCTTCCTGGCATCGTCGCTCATCGGCTACTTTGCCAACTACAAGCAAACCCTGCTGGGTGCCGACCAGAAGAACTACGTGGTTACCGCCTACTTCCAGACGGCTACCATTGTCAAGACACTAATCCAGATGGCGAGTGCCTACTACACCGGTAGCTATTACCTGTGGGTAGTTATTGAACTGGTGTTCGGTGTTATCTATTCGTTCATTCTTAACTGGAAGATTAATCAGGTTTATCCGTGGCTGAGGAGTGAGGTGAAGCAGGGGAAACTGTTGTTTAAGAAATATCCGGAGGTGATGAAGTATACGAAGCAGTTGTTTATACAAAAAATCAGTTACACCGTACAATACCAAACCACCCCATTCTTAATTTATGCTTTTGTCAATTTAAAAATAGTTGCATTTTATGGAAATTACACAATCATAACAGATAAAATATCTCAATTAATCAATACTTTTTTAGAAAGTTCCGGAGCAAGTATAGGAAATCTGATAGCAGAAGGTAATCGTAATAAAATTCAAAATGTATTTTGGGAATTGATCAGCATCAGGTATTTAATTGGAGGAACCATCTCTTTTGCAATTTATAATTTGATAGATCCATTCATTGTATTATGGCTAGGTGAGCAATACTTACTTCCCAACATAATATTAATAATTATTGTAATAAATATATTTATCAGCTATACCCGTGGAGGTGTCATGCAATTCTTATTTGGATTTGGACTTTTCAGTGACGTTTGGGCACCTATAGCAGAAATTATCATCAATTTATCAGTTGCAATAATAGGTGGTAGTTTATGGGGACTAAAAGGAGTTTTACTAGGAGGAATAATCAGTCAACTTTTAATAGTTGGAATTTGGAAACCCTATTTTCTCTTTTCAAGAGGCTTTAGAATTAAAGTTTGGCCATACTGGATTAATATAGCTAAATACATTGGAGCAATTATCATTTCATGGAATATACTACAATTTTGTATAATCAACAACATTACCATTTCACCAACTCGTTCCTACGCATCATGGATTTTATATGCGATAATTATTATTACTTTATATTTCATCATATGTTTTACATTAATGTATAGTTTAAATAAAGGAATGCGAGACTTTACTTATAGAATATTGAAAATAAAAAAATAAGATATGAAAAAAATAATAGGAAAATTATTACGTAAAATATTACCATATAAAATTTATAAATTAATAGCCAATGGTTTCATTCTCGTACCTCGTTACTACAAAACGTTCATACAAGACACTGAAAAATACATGGATATTTCTATGCAAAATGACGATCAAAAAGATATTTTACTAATGCGAAAATATGGCCACATAATTGATAAAGGACTACATCGAAAAGATGCCGAACCAGGACATAGCAAAAACATATATTATTTACTCAAACAAACAATAGACAAACTATCTCAAAACTCTATAAAAAAAGACCCAACCTATTTGTGGGCAAAAGATAAACTTTGCTTATATGAGCAATTACAAAAAAATCCCGAGGCTTTTACACCATTACATGGAGAACCTTTAATCCCTATAGTAGATTATAATACTCTCTTTTCTCTAATTAAACAACGACGTTCAAATAGAGATTTTGAAAAGAAAATTGTCACTGAGGAGACAATCATAAAATTGAAAACAGTGGTAAATTGGGCTGCAAGTAGTTGTAATAAACAACCTATTAAGTTATTTGTCACCAATAATCCTCAAATAGCCCAAGAATGTTTAAAACAATGCAAAGGTGGTACAGGATTTGGAGATTTTATACCATCATTTTGGGTTTTTACAGCAAATTGCCGTGGCTATGTATGGCCATCAGAAGCAAATTTACCCTTCATAGATACAAGTTTAGGTGCCCAAAATGTTTTTCTGGCAGCCACAACATTGGGATTATCAGGTACAATCCTATCATGGGCACAAAAAGATGAAGACGAAGAGAAAAGATTACGAAATATTTTAAATATTCCTTCCGATTATCAGATAATTTTCTGTTCCGTTTTGGGATATGCCCAAACTACATTTTCAACTCCTAATAGAAAAAACGTAAACTAATGAATATATTGTTAATCAATCAGTATGCAGGGAATAAGGGAGACCGTGCTGTTTTATATGCAATGTGCGTAATGCTTATTCGTAGATATCCCGATTGTCAGATTATTGTATCAACCTCTTCGCCTGAGTTATGGGAAGGTTATTCTTATTATGAAGATCATCATATAAAATTTATACCTTCTGCATGGAATTATAGTAACATCACTCAGCCATCAATATACTGGAGATTTCTTAATAAATTCAAGAAATATACTTTTACTATTCTGCGCGAAAGTGCATTGAAAGGATTTAAATTATACCGTTTTTTAGCAAATCCATCATTTTATAATGCAGCAAAATGGGCAGATGGTATTATAAGTGTTGGAGGGCACCATTTCACAACAATACTATCCAGAGATCTTGTTTCAAGCATCAATTTTGACGCAGCAGTTGCTGTTAATATAAATAACTTAATTTGCTTTTCACAATCATTTGGTCCTTTTGAATTCCATAATAATAGGAACCAAGTATTCACTAAAAATATATTAAACAAATGCCTTCTTCTGAGTCCAAGAGAAAATTCATCAGTAAAAGAGCTAGAAAAATTACAACTTAAAGATCCTGAAATACATCAAACTTATGAGAGTGTAATTTCTCTTAATAAGCTATTCACCACTTACACACCAATAGAAAACCGTCCAAAGAAAATAGGAATCGCCATCTATTGTACTCAATATCGAAATTCTGCTGATATGCAGCAGTATATTGAGACATTCTCAGAATTTTCAAATTTTATTATAAAATACGGTTATAAAGTAGTTTTTTTTCCAATGGAACTCAAAGGGTCTGCTCCAGATGACCGTCCAGTCATACATAAAATTATAAATAAAATTACCCAAAAGGAAGAAGTAGAATTGATTGATGAAGATTTAACGACTTTAGAACATTTAAATCAAGTAGCTAAATGCCGACTGTTTGTTGGACATAAAACCCATTCAACAATTTTCGCATTGACAACAGGAACTCCCCTAATCGGAATTGCATACCATCCTAAAACTATTGAATTTATGAAATTATATGATTTAGAGAAATATGCAATAGATGACAAAAAGCTTTCAACCCAAATACTCATAGATAAATTTTTAGAGTTAGAAAATAGATTATCTCAGGTAGGATTGCATTGCAATAATCTTTCCCAAGATTATGCTTCAAAAATAGAACAAGATTTTGTCTATGCCATAAGTTTACTAAAAAAAAATATTTAGGATGAAAAAAGTGATGTTAGTTTTCGGCACTCGCCCGGAAGCAATCAAAATGTGCCCATTAGTCAAGGAATTTCAAAAGCACCCAATAGAATTTAAAACAATAGTATGTGTTACAGGGCAACACAGGGAAATGTTAGATCAAGTTCTTCAGATTTTTGAAATACAACCAAATTATGATTTAAACATCATGAAACAAGGTCAAGACCTCTATGATGTAACGGCTCGTGTATTAGTAGGGATGCGTGATGTTCTAAAAGAAGCACAACCGAATATAGTTTTGGTTCATGGTGATACAACAACTTCTACTGCGGCAGCATTGGCAGCTTTTTATCAGCAAATACCTGTAGGACATGTAGAAGCAGGATTACGTACCCATAATATATACAGTCCTTGGCCCGAAGAAATGAATCGGCAGATTACAGGCCGCATAGCAACTTATCATTTTTCACCTACTCCACTTAGCAAACAAAATCTATTAACAGAAGGAGTAAAAGAAGACATGATAACTGTTACAGGGAATACTGTCATTGATGCTCTATACATGGTAGTTGACCAAATAAAAAACAATAAACAATTAGATATTGAGTTAGCAAACCTATTAAAAAAATCCGGTTATGACACCACCCGTCTTTCTATAGGAAAAAAAATGGTACTAATAACCGGTCATCGACGAGAGAATTTCGGAGAAGGTTTTATTTCCATATGTACAGCAATTAAAGATCTAACGCAAAAATATCCTGATGTCGATTTTGTTTATCCGATGCATTTGAATCCGAATGTTCGCAAGCCAATCCATGAAGTTTTTGGAGAAAATCTGACCAATTTTGGAAACATGTTTTTCATAGAGCCATTGCAATACCTGGAATTTGTTTATCTGATGGAGAAATCAACCATTGTCTTAACAGATAGTGGTGGCATTCAAGAAGAAGCTCCGGGATTAGGAAAACCCGTATTGGTAATGCGTGATACTACAGAGCGCCCTGAAGCGTTATCTGCAGGAACAGTAAAGTTAGTAGGAACTGACTATAATAAGATAGTCTATGAAGTTTCACTACTCCTTGACAATAAAGAACAATATGAAAAAATGAGTAAAGCCGTTAACCCTTATGGAGACGGGAAAGCTTGCGAAAGAATTGTAAAACATCTTATCTAAACATACCGCCCAATGAGACTTTTAATGATTGCAGCAGGTTATCTTCCTTATTTGTTTTCAGAAAACCTTTGTAATGCCAAATTAGTTTATGCCTTGAAGGAAGCCGGTATAACCGTAGATGTTATTTCTAAAACAGATGAAGGACCTGTTTATGATGATCAATGGCATGAGCCATGGTCTGAATTGAAATCCAATACCCACCTTATACAATATGCTGTAGGAAATAAAATTCAACGACTCTGTGATGTAATATATTCAGGCGTTATGATGGATTACAACTTTTCTCCTGGAATCCGCTGGATAAGAAGAGCATACAAACAAGCTTTACAACTAATGCAACAACATAAATATGATGCAGTATTGACACGTTCGCCAAGCGATTTACCTCATCTTGTCGGCTATAAACTTAAAAAGAAAACAGGAATTAAGTGGATTGCAAATTGGAATGATCCTGCTGATGCAATATGGCCAGAGCCATATACACACCAATATTCGCTTTCACTACAAAGAAGAAAGGAAAAATATGCATCTAAAATGTTACAGAATGCAGATTATATAACTTTTCCATCTAAAAGCCTTAAAGACCATTTCAATTCTTATTTCCCTTTTTTGAATAAAAAACAGGTAGAAATAATTCCACATATAGGATTAGTAGAATCTACATTCAAAAAAGTAAAGAAAAACAGAAGTGATAACAAGTTATTAATGTGTCACTCTGGCAATTTATCCAAAGAACGAAATCCGGAATTAATGTTTGCTGCATTAAAAAACATCTCAGATCAAGGTTTTACGCAATTTGAGTTTCATATTATGGGACATATTAATGACTATACCCAACTGTTAATAAAACAATATCATTTGGAAAAATATGTCAAGTCCATAGGTAGTTATCCATATTTATCTGCACTCGAAAAAATACAAGAATATGATATATTAGTTCTTTTAGAAGCACAAATGAGTAAAGGAATATTTTTTGCCAGTAAGTTCACTGATTATGCTCAAACGGGGTTACCTATTCTTGCTATTTCTCCTACAAATGGATTTGCCAACGATATGATATCAATCTATCACAGTGGAATACTGGCAGATAATTCTAATATACAGACTATTCAAGATGCCATTGAACAAGTAATTCAACTTTGGAAAAACAAACGCCTTGATACCCTCTCCTCGTACGATATGTATCAGATGTTTGCACCTGCAAGAGTTGTTTCTCAATATATAAAAATGACGACTGAGAAATGAAAAAAGAGTATAATTACGAAATTGTCATAATGCGATTAATCTCCATAGTAATCGTTGTATTCTTTCATGCTTATGGCATGACTTATGCTAATCATTTGCCGAAAGATATTGCAATAATATACAAGAATCAATATGAACTATTTAATCAATCTTATCTGATTAATATTGCAATGCCATTATTTACCGTTATCTCTGGCTATTTATTATGTGGTCAATTGTTTAAACAAAGATATAGTTCATTTATCGACATAACCTGGCAAAAAGCCAAAAGACTATTAATGCCATACTATTTCTTTACGGTAATCTTTATGATTACTACAAATAATATAAGTTTGGCTCCATTTTATACAGGCGGATATTGGCATTTGTGGTATCTACCAATGTTATTCTGGTGCATTATTCTCACATATTCCCTGCATAATATTGTTTCGCATAATAAAATAATCGAATTTGGTATATTATTACTATTTTTAATTTTAGCTTTAGTTGAAAAATTCTTACCACCCATTATAGGATTACACAA
>ULQS01015602.1_pt1 | contig 10267 bp, 7 predicted proteins | sample 1954751 | NCBI WGS metagenome assembly ULQS01 (sample SAMEA4835662, study PRJEB28245) | human gut metagenome | biome: gut microbiome; material: fecal sample | place: Denmark | collected 2008 | reverse complement strand
CTGCCGGCCCGGTACTTCACCGGCCATCCCAGCGGCCAGACCACGTCCATTTTTGTCAACGACGGGGACACCATCGATGCCCTGTATTCAGACGGGATCGTGGGGATGCTGGCGGATGCCTGCAAGCTGCTGGGGATTCTGTGGATCCTGTGGAGCCGGAGCCAGGGGCTGTTCTGGATCCTGTGTCTTTTGCTGCCCCTGCTGTTTGGGCTCACCCGGCACTTCCAGAAAGGGACCCTGGCCGCCCAGCGGGAAAACCGCCGGGCCATCGGGCGGGTGAACAGCCATGTGCCGGAAACCATCCGGAACATCCGGACCATCCATTCCCTGGGGAAGGAACAGTATATGGAAGACCGGTACGATACCCTGATCACCGACAGCTTCCGGGCCATCAACCGGGCCAATGTGTTCGACGGGATCTATTCTCCCATTATCCTGGTGACCCAGGCGGCAGTGGTGGCGGTGATCATGGTGGGGGCGGCCCTGGGGCCTGGCTGGGCGGATCTCTTCGGTCTTTCCGTAGGGTCCGCCGTGGCGGTGATCGCTTATGTGGGGAAAATCTTCGGACCCCTGGAGAGCATAGGCATGGAAATCCAGAGCATCCAGAGCGCCATGGCCGGGATCCAGCATATTGGGGAATTCCTGGACGAAGAGGAGCGGACTTCTGTGAGCCGGGACCCTTTGCCGGAAGGAATCCGGGACAAGGCAGTGGCTTTTTCCCATGTGACCTTCGGGTATGATCCGGCCCGACCCATTTTGAAGGACTTTTCCTGCAGCCTGGAGCCGGGGGAACAGGTGATCCTTATGGGGCCCAGCGGCTGCGGCAAAAGCACCCTGTTCAAACTGCTCCTGGGGCTGTACGGCCCCCAGCAGGGGACGGTGGCCCTGATGGGGCAGCGGGCCGGGAGCCTGCCGGAAGAGGAGAAACGGAGTCTGTACGGCTGCGTAGAACAGGAATTTTCTCCGGTACCCGGTACCGTAGGGGACCAGGTGACCCTGGGAGATGGGTCGGTGACTGCGGACCAGACGGACCGGGCCCTGGAACTGGTGGGCCTGCAGGAGGCGGTGGACCGGCTGCCCCAGGGGAAGGACACCCCTATGGCGGACGGACTGTTCTCCCAGGGAGAACTCCAGCTGCTGAACATTGCCCGGGCCGTTGCCAAAGAACCCCTTCTGCTGCTCTTGGACGAAATCACTGCCAACCTGGACAGCCAGACGGAAGAAAAGGTACTGAAAGCCCTGGAAAGGGCCGCCCAGGGCCGCAGCGTCCTCAGCATCTCCCACCGGTTCTCCCGGATGATGGAAGGGCAGAGGATCATCAGGATGGGGTAACGGGCTGTCAATGGTCACTGGTCTCTGGACGATCCAGTGACCATTGACAAAAAAAGGTGCCCGGAGGCACCTTTTTTTAATATCCCAACTTTTTCTTCAGCTCTTCCATATCCTTTTCCGTCAGGAAGGGCCGGATCAGGCCCAGGTAGTATTCCGCTTCTTTTTCCCGGCCGGCTTTGTGGCAGGTCTGGGCTCCCCCAGCGGCCAGCCGGAGGACTTCCGGATTGGGGCCCAGGGGGATGGCTTCCTTCTGGGCGAAGGCGGTCAGCTCTTCCCGGGTGGCCGGTTTCCCGTCCAGCTTCTGGTTTTCCGCCAGGGTCTGGAGCTGTTTTTTGGCTTCTTCCGAATCCTGGAAGTTCAGGCTCAGGAGATAGGCGTACCGGGCTCCCTGCCAGTCTTCCTTATGGAGCAGCAGGGCTCCCTGGTTCCGGTAGCACCGGGCCAGGTCAGCAGGACGGAAGGCCTCACGGAACGCTTCCCGGTTCACCCGGCCGAAGCTTTCCCAGTCGGCCTCATCCTTCAGCACCGCCAGATAGGCCGCCCGCACCGGGGCGCTGGCCGGATCCCACCGGAGCCCTTTTTCCAGGGCCTTCCGGGCGTTTTTCAGGTTCCCCTGGGCCAGTTCCAGTTCCCCCTGGACCAGGTACAGCAGATGGAAGGGGAAGGGGGCCTGCTGGACGTTCTTTTTCGGCTGGTAAAACTGCTGGAACAGCACCATTTCCATGGGCTCTGCAAAGGACCGGAATTCCACTTCCGAATCCGGCTGGAACAGGGCGGAATGTTCCGCTTCCTGGATATGGGGGGCCAACAGCTCCCGGGCCTTGTCAAAATCCCCGGCAGCGGTCAGCTTCCGGGCTTCTTCCAGATGAGCCCGGAATTTGTCGAAAGCCTGGCTGAACATGTCTGCAAAATGCTGGCGGCTTTCTTCCGGCATCAGCTTGTACAGCAGCTGGCTGCAGAACCGGGCGATTTCCCGGTGGAGAGGGTGGTCCCGGTACAGTTCCATGCACCCCTGCAGGTATTTGATGTCTTTCTGGGAGTTCCCGGTCAGGTTCTCCCGGATGGATTTTACAATGGATTCCAGTTGTTCCATGATTTTTCCTCCGATTCGTGGCAATGTATCTACTATTATACAGCCCTTGCCCCCTTCCTTCAACTGTGCTATAATGGTTCCATTCAATTCCATACCTTGCCATGAACAGGAGAGTACGCATTTCCGGAGGTCACAGAGAGTGGGGAGCAGGTGGGAGCCCCGCACGGAAAGAAATGGGGAAGTTCACCTGGGAGCAACCGGACTGAACGGAGTAGGCCCGGCGCCGGCAGCGTTATCGGCCAGATGAGTGAAAAAATAGGGTGGTACCGCGAACCTTCGCCCCTTGTGGGGACGGAGGTTCTATTTTTTTAGGAGGCGTGAACATGAGTGACAAACTGCAGGAACTGCGGGAGAAGATCCAGAAGGATCTGAGCGAAGTCAAAAGTGTGGAAGATCTGAAGAACATCCGGGTCCAGTACCTGGGCAAGAAGGGGGCCCTGACCTCCATTCTCCGGAGCCTGGGAGACGTGGCAGCGGAAGAACGGCCGAAAATCGGCAAAATGGTCAACGAAGTCCGGGCCAAGGTGGAACAGCGGATCAACGAACAGATGAAGCTGCTGGAAGCCCATCAGATGGAAGAAAAACTGGCCAGTGAAACCCTGGACTTTACCCTGCCGGGACGGAAACCGGCCCTGGGTCATCTCCATCCGGTGACCCAGACCCTCCGGGACATCAAGAAAGTCTTCATGCGCATGGGATTCGAAGTGGTGGAAGGACCGGAAATCGAAACGGACTACTTCAACTTTGAAGCCCTGAACCTGCCCAAGGACCATCCGGCCCGGGACATGCAGGACACCTTCTACATCACTGACGATATCCTGCTCCGGACCCAGACTTCCGGAGTACAGGCCCGCACCATGCAGAGCCGGGAACCCAACAGCCCCATCCGGATGATCTGCCCGGGCACCGTGTACCGGAACGACTATGACGCCACTCATTCCCCCATGTTCCATCAGGTGGAAGGGCTGGTGGTGGACAAGGACATTTCCCTGGCGGACCTGAAAGGGACCCTGGAACTGTTCTGCAAGGAAATGTTCGGGGACAGCGTAAAGATCCGGCTGCGGCCCAGCTTCTTCCCCTTTACGGAACCCTCCTGCGAAGTGGATATCAGCTGCGTCATGTGCGGGGGCAAAGGCTGCCGGGTGTGCAAGAACTCCGGCTGGCTGGAAATCCTGGGGGCCGGGATGGTGCATCCCAACGTGCTGCGGATGAGCGGCTACGACCCGGACAAAATGAAGGGCTTTGCCTTCGGGATGGGCGTGGAACGGATTGCCATGCTGCGGTACGGCATCGACGATCTCCGTCTGTTCTTCGAAAATGACCTGCGGTTCATCCGTCAATTCTAAGGGGGAGGCAAAGAGAGATGTTAGCTTCTATTAATTGGTTGAAACAATATGTGGATATTCCCGTAACGCCGGAAGTGCTGGCGGACAAACTGACCCGGGTGGGCCTGGAAGTGGAACAGGTAATCCATCTGGGAGAAGGCCTGGAAGGGGTCATCACCGGGAAGGTGGCCCAGATTGAACGGCATCCCAATTCTGACCATCTGTGGATCTGCCAGATGGACCTGGGCGGGGATGCTCTGGTCCAGATTCTCACCGGGGCCCAGAATGTGCACCAGAACGACATGGTGCCTGTAGCCGTGGTGGGCTCCCATCTGCCCAATGGCATGACCCTGAAACCGGCCAAGATGCGGGGCCTGGATTCCAACGGCATGCTGTGCAGCGCCGGGGAACTGGGCATCGACGCCAAACTGCTGCTGCCGGAACAGCGGGACGGGATCTTCATCCTGCCGGAAAGCACCCCCATCGGGGTGGATGTGAAGAAGCTGCTGGGGCTGGACGATGTGGTACTGGATATCGACCTGACCGCCAACCGCAGCGACTGCTTCAACATGCTGGGCCTGGCCCGGGAAACTGCCGCCGTGCTGGGACAGACCCTGCGCCTGCCCAAACTGGCCACCAAAGACGAAGCCGCCGGGAACGTTGCTGACTGCGCCAAAGTGGAAATCGGCTGTCCGGACCTGTGCACCCGGTTTGCCATGCGGATGGTGAAGGATATCCAGGTGACGGAATCTCCGGAATGGATGCAGAAACTGCTCCGGGCTGTGAACATCCGTCCCATCAACAATGTGGTGGACGTGACCAACTATGTGATGATGGAACTGGGCCAGCCCATGCATGCCTACGACTATGACACGGTGAAGGACCACACCTGGATCGTCCGCCGGGCGGAAGAAGGGGAGACCCTGGTGACCCTGGACGGCCAGAAACGGGACCTGAACCCCAACATGATTGTCATCGCCGATCCGGAAAAGGCCATCGGCCTGGCCGGTGTCATGGGGGGCCTGGCTACGGAAGTCACCGGCAAGACCGTAAACGTCATGCTGGAATCCGCCACCTTCTACGGTCCCAGCATCCGGCACACCTCCAAGGACCTGGGCCTGCGCAGTGAAGCCTCCCAGCGGTTCGAACGGGGCGTGGACACCATCCGGGACCATGACGCCCTGGACCGGGCCGTCCATCTGCTGGAAGAAATGGGGGCCTGCAAGGCCGTAGCCGGTGTGGTGGAAGACTACCCGGTGCCCCAGGAACCGGTAAAGATCAAGGCGGTGCCGGAAGCCCTCCGCCGGCGGATCGGCACGGAAGAAATCACCGACGAACAGATGCGGACCATACTGGAAGGGCTCCGGTTCCAGGTGGAACCCCAGGCCGACGGCAGCTGGCTGGTGACCGTCCCCACCTGGCGGAACGACTGCACCTGCGATGCGGACCTTTCCGAAGAAGTGGCCCGGATGTACGGCTATGACAAGATCCCCTCCACCCTGCCCCAGCTGGATATGGCCCGTGGGGGACAGGCTCCCATGGAAGATGTAAAGGACAAGGTACGGAACTGGCTGGCTGACGCCGGACTGGACGAAGTGATGACCTACACCTTCATCAACGCCGGGGACTTTGACAAACTGGGCCTGGCTGCCGAAGACAGCCGCCGGCAGGCCGTCCAGATCATTAACCCCATCAGCGACGACTTCCGGACCATGCGGACCACCATGGTGCCCAGCCTGCTGAACACAGCCGCCTACAACCTGGCCCGGCAGAACGACCGGGTGGCCCTGTTCGAAGTGGGGCGGGTGTTCCTGCCCAAAGCCCTGCCTCTTACGGAACAGCCGGCGGAAAAGACCCGTCTGTGCGTGGTGCTGGCCGGGAAACGGAACGAGCTGAACTGGACCGAAAGCAAGGATGCGGTGGATTTCTTCGACCTGAAAGGGGATCTGGAAGGGGTGCTGGACGTGCTCCAGGCCCGGAACGTGACCTACGCCAAACCGGAAGAGAAATTCCTCCATCCCGGGAAGAGCTGCACGGTGCTCCACAACGGAAAGGCCGTGGGCTTTATGGGGGCTCTCCATCCCCAGGTACAGGAACGGTTCTGTCTCAGCGCTGAAACCTATGTGCTGGAAATGGATCTGAACAGCTTTGTGGAAGAAGCGGAACGGATTCCCCAGTTCACCCATATTCCCCAGTTCCCCAGCACCAGCCGGGATATTGCTGTGGTGGTGCCCAAGACCGTCAGCGCCGTTGACCTGATGGCGGAGATCCGCAATCAGGCCGGCCCCCTGCTGAAGGATGTGCGGCTGTTCGACGTGTACAGCGGCAAGCAGGTGAAGAACGGCTGCAAGAGCGTGGCCTTCAGCCTTACCTTCCAGGATCTCACCCGGACCCTCCAGGACAAGGAAATCAACGACATCATTAACCAGGTGGTGAAGAAAGTCCAGGAACGGTTCGAGGCAGAGCTGAGAGAGTAGGAGGTTGCTGCCTCTGCTGACAGGTTTTTCCAAAAACCTGTTGACAAAAATCCCTTTCTATCGTATACTAAACAAGTCAGCGGCGCTGGAAAGCAAAGCGACAACGGCCCAGTAGTTCAGTTGGTTAGAATGCCGCCCTGTCACGGCGGAGATCGTCGGTTCGAGTCCGTCCTGGGTCGCCAATGCGGAAGTAGCTCAGTGGTAGAGCATCACCTTGCCAAGGTGGGGGTCGCGAGTTCGAATCTCGTTTTCCGCTCCATAGGAGTATAGTTCAATGGTAGAGCAACGGTCTCCAAAACCGTCGATCTGGGTTCGAATCCTAGTACTCCTGCCATCGATTTTACAGAGAACCAGACAACACAAGGCGATATGAAACAGCACGTGGAACCGCTTCCACACTGGGAAATCCCGTGTTTCTGGTTCTCTTTTGTTATCGTTTTATATCGCTTCATATTGCACCATATTCCCCATTTGTTCCCTATCGGAGCAGATGGGGCCTTTTTTCTTGTAAAAAATAGGGAACAAGGAGCCGCAAAAGAAGCCCCGGTGCGGCTTTCCGGGTCCTGTTACTTCAGGGCATCCAGGGCTTTCACTGCCTGGTCGGCCATGTCCTCAGTCACGTGGGTGTAGATGGCCATGGTGGTTGTGGGATCGTTGTGGCCCACCCGCTGCATGATTGCCTTGAGGGGTACGCCCTGCTCTGCCAATAGGGAAATGTGGGTGTGGCGGAAGATGTGGGTGGTCAACTTTTTAGGGAACTTGATTTTCTTGAGCATGTGGTTGACGAAGGTAATGTCCAGGGGGCCGCCCTCCCGGGTGCAGAAAATCCAGCGTTCCCCGGCGGCATCGTGGGCGGTGGGGTACCAGGCACGGCGGCGTTTGTTCTTTAACATGTAGTAGTCAAGGATTTCCCGAGAGCGGCGATCCAAGGCCACGTGGCGGACAGAATACACATTCTTGGGAGTGCCCCTTACGGGCTGTTCTCCTTTGCCCAGACCCCACTGCAGGGTGCCATTCACATAGATGGAATCCCCTTCATAGTCTTCATCCCGCAGCGCCGCCAATTCGCCAAATCGGAGCCCCGTGCGGGACTGCAGTTCGCAGACATCGGCCACCAGGGGAGACAGCTGCCGCAGGGCGGCCAGCACCTGCTTCAGTTCGGTCTGATCCAGGTACTTTTCGCGCTGGCTCTCCACAGCCTGGATGGTCTTGGGCGGCCGTTTGATCTCTACCCGGGTCACTAACTCCATGGAGTGGAGGATGCCCAGTTTATAGGCACGGTCCAGGCTGCGGCGAAGCAGGGTCAGGATTTTACCGGCATAGACCACACTGTTTTTCAGTACGATTTCGTCCAGGACTTTTTGGATCATAGCAGGGGTCAGCTTTCCTACCAGGGTATCCGGGGGGAAGAACTGCAGCAGCTTCGATCGGACCGTACCATAGTTTTTGTAGGTTGTGGGCTTGACGAAGGGTTTCTGCGCAGCCATGTAGTCGTCAATCAGCTCGAAGAGTTTTGTGGGAGCCTCTGCGGCCTGCTTTTCGGCGATCAGCTGGTCCAGCTTTTCCCTGGCGGCCTTCTGGGCGCTGCGGGATCCTGTGGGCATGGTCACGGACACCTTGTGCCTCTTACCGGTCAGATGATCCACGTAGGTTTCGCGGAACACATACCCTGTTTTATTCTTTTCCATCCACATGGTATTGCCTCCTTACATTTCGTATTCTTATGTGATGGTTTCAGGTTGTTTCATGGTATAATAAAACAAATCAAAGGGAGGGGAGGTACAAGTATGAGCACGATAGAAAAAGCGAGGATCGCCTATACGGGCTCTGGCCTGAATGACGGTACCATGCCTGTAAAAGACCTGGCACCGGCTTTGCTGGCTTTTACAGAACTGGTTGAAAGCGCCTATCGGGCCATTGGCGGCACAAATCCGGTCAAGGTCATGCTTAATCAGGACAGCCTTCACAAAGGCTCTTTTGACATTACGTTCCTCCTGAATCTGGATATTCTGCAGCAAGTAAAACTTTTCATGTCGACTGCCCAGGAAACTGGCCTAACGGATCTGCTTACAGTCCTGGGGTGGGGCACTGCGGCCGGCAAAGGGATTTTCTGGCTGATTAAAAAAATCCATGGCCGCAAGATCAAAAGCATCGACGCCCCCAGGGGAGAAATCACTCTGGCTGATGGAGAGACCATCCAGACTGACCCGAACACCATCAAGGTTTTCCTGAATGTAGATTGCCGGGTCGGCGTAGAAAAGGTCATCGAGCCTGTGAAACAAGAGGGAATCGATGGATTCGAACTGCGGGACCCGGACCGGAACAATCAGGAACAGACCCTGCTGCAAATCGACAAGAGGGAAACAGAACTTTTCAAGGCTCCTCCTGCGGCTGACGAAGGTGATATAGAATCCGACACCGCAGAACAGGAAATGCTGGCCAGGATCATCTCCGTAAACTTCGACCTGGGGAAATGGCGGCTGTCCGATGGAACAAATTCCTTCTGGGCATCCATTGAAGATAAGGATTTTCTTCAGAAAGTTGACAAAGGAGAGCTGTCTTTCCGGAAGGGTGATATGCTGCGGATCCGTTACTATGTCCATCAGGCAGTGAAGAACGGAAAGCTTTCTTCTGACTATATCATTACAAGTGTCCTGGAACTGAAAAGGGCACCTCAGCAAATCAAGCTTGATCTCTGAGCGCATTTGTTACCCGGCCTTTGTGGCCGGGTATTTTTTGTCCTCAAAACTTCCTTCTCATAGACCCATTCTTTTCTCTGTAGGAAAAGGTATATTCCAAAGAAAACAGTTCCTTTCAGATTCTAAGTGTAGGAAAAAGTCATTTTCTGTTCTTACTGTTTGTTAAGAGCAGAAAAGAGGCTTTTTTTGTTCTTAGCAAAAACCGGAAGGCTTTTTATAGATGGGCATCGAGTTTCTCCTTTGTCATATCCTTTAACACATCGAATAACGGCTTATAATCGATGTTTTCTATAATAAATTCGCCAACTCGAGCCTCCACTGCTTTTCGAATGGAACTGAAATCCTTTTTATAATTCTTTTTTATTTTAATTTTTTCTTTTTTCGTTAACTCAAAAAGGCCAGAGTTAAGCAAATCAGGCACCCCAGCGAATGACAGAATGTCATTTTGACAGGAATAGCCAGAAGATTTCAATAGATCCAGAGTTATGAAAGTTAAACGCATTGCTTCCATTAATGGCGCTGTTTTCGCAAATGTTTTAAGCACACCAAGATAATATTTTGCATAGGCCTTTTGTACATCTGAGACCATTCCGTCATTTGGTATCAAATTAAGTTCCATTGCCAAACGGAGTATGTGCTTGCAAGCAAGCGTCTCATTATTAAATTCAAAGTCCATGCAGGTACAACTACATAAAGTGGTGTCATAAATTTCACCAGTGCTGCCGACAAATCTTCCACTTTTGGTTGAAGTGTCAATACTTAATGGGGTTAATTCGGCAGCCATAGCTGATTTATAGCGTTTTTCATCTATGTTTTCTAATAAATTTCTCATACTAACACGTCCTTTCAATCTCTATTCTTCACATAAAACTTCAGATTCTCATAAATCTGAAAATTATTGGTGTCACTACATTATTTGGAATGCCTTTCCTTTTCTACTTGTCCCACATCCAATTCCTTGTCCAGATCCCCATTCCTCACATGAGATAGCGCATGGAGGTAGGATGCCTGGTTTGTTTCCCAATTGTATCGTGCGTTCAACAGGACCACTGTATAACCATCATCGGACTCGCAGACCATTTCTCTGATACCTAAAGGTAAATCGTACAATACAGCACGGGGACGCTCATTCATTATCACCGCCGCCTTCCCTTGCTTTTTGATATTTGATGAAGTTCATGACTTCCTTGACTGCTTCGGGGGATAGCCCCCGGGTGGCATCAAACATGGCTTTATATTCAGGATTGTCGTGAAGTTCCTGGGCAAGACGGGCGGTTTCCGGGTCGGTATAATATCCTTGCTCTGGTAATTTGTTCCCTACCAATTCATCTACTGTTACAC
>ULQS01004560.1_pt1 | contig 10269 bp, 10 predicted proteins | sample 1954751 | NCBI WGS metagenome assembly ULQS01 (sample SAMEA4835662, study PRJEB28245) | human gut metagenome | biome: gut microbiome; material: fecal sample | place: Denmark | collected 2008 | reverse complement strand
GCTTCGTCCTTACCGTTGATAACTTTGACGGCTCCGGGAGCCACCAGCCCCTGTTGTTCGTAGCGCTCAAGCTGGCAGCGCGTCAAAACACCGACGTCAGCCTGACCGATGAGAACCCGGCTGATGACGTCGGGATAGTTGTATTCAGTAAATTGAACGGTAGAAAAGAAGTTTTCGGGAGAAAATCCAGCTTGCGCCAATTCGTCCTGCGCAATCAGCCAGCCGTCGAAGCTAGCAGGATTTGTCGCCGTCACACGCTTGTGCCGCATGTCTTGCAGCGAATTGATGCGGGCGTTGTCAGCCCTGGTCACAAAAACAGCCGCTACGCTTCTCGAAGCGTTGTTTACGTCCGAACGTTTGCGAATCACGATGTGCTCGGCGCCGAGCTCCGGCCCTCGGATGCCGAAGGTGCCGGCACTGCTGACAAGAAAATCAAGCTTGCTAACTTCTTGAGGCGTCACCGCTGCGTCATTGGCAAATTCAACTGACTCAAACCGATACTGTGGCAATTGCCGCTTAAGGTATTGAACCGTTGCGGCATAGGTATTGATGTAAAACTCCGGCGAAAAAGTGTCTACCAAGCCGATACGCACCACCGGTCGATCGTCGTGAAGCGGGGCGGCAACAGCAACGGCGCAACCGCAGGCTACGCACGCAACCGCAAAGAGCTTCGACCAAAAGTAACGCATGGCACAATCCGGAAAAATGACGGACACGGACAGAAATCATACGCAAGACACGAATAGAGCCGCCAACCGAAGAGCATAGAAGATCAGAATCGGTGCACAAAAATTGTTTCTGTCCAGAAGAGATCGTTCTTCCTTACAATTCGCACCAACAACACTTCATTCCTTTGTTGTCGTCAGACATGATCCGACGGCAGTCGATTCCCGCGCAAGCGGCAAAACCACGAATCTCAATGAAAAATCCCACTCATTTCTATGTTGTCGTGCCCTTGGGGCTTGAAGAGCTGTGCGCCCAGGAACTCGAAGCCATTGGCATCACCGGCCTTCGCGTTCAACGAGGAGCCGTCACGTTCACCGGCTCGATGCTCATGGCACAGCGTGCTTGCCTTTATTGCCGCACGGCGAGCCGCATTCTGATGCGCGTGGGCGTATCGGACTATCAAGACGAAGAAGACATCTACAACTTTGCCTGCCGCACGAAGTGGGAAAACTGGTTTGGTCCCGACGCAACGATTCGCGTGGACATCAATGCCCGTCGCTCTCCCTTGCGCAGCCTGGACTTCACGCTTTTGCGCATCAAGGACGGCATTTGCGATCGTTTCATGCACTTCATGGACCGACGTCCGAGCGTGGACACGGCGCATCCTGAAATCCGCGTGTTTGCTTTTGCCGACGACACGCACTGCACGTTCTATCTTGACTTGTGCGGTGAAGCGCTCTTCAAGCGCGGCTGGCGTACGGACAAGGGCGAAGCGCCGCTCAAGGAAAACTTGGCTTCCGGTCTTCTGATGCTTGCAGACTGGAGTGCTGATACGCCGCTCGTGGATCCGTTCTGCGGCTCCGGCACGATTGCCATCGAGGCTGCACTTGCCGCCTGCGGAGTGGCCCCCGGTCTTAAGCGCAAGTTCCTGTTTGAAAACTTTACTGGCTTTGAACGCGACATTTGGCAGGAAGAACTCGAAGAAGCCAAAGCTCGCGTCAATATGCACACAAAAGTGAGGATTGCCGCAAGCGACATCAGCACCATTGTAGTCGGCAAGGCAGAACAGAATGCCCGCCGCGCAGGACTTGGCGCATTGATTGACGACGGACGCCTTACGTTTACCCAGTGCGACGCTCGTCAGGTAACGCCGCCCGCACCGGCCGGTCTCATTGTGGCCAACCCTCCCTACGGTGAACAGTCCAATCCGAAGAGCGCGACGGTAGCGTCCATGATGAAGGATGTGGCCGACAACCTGAAGCACAACTTCTCGGGCTGGACGGCACGCTTTCTTACGAGCGACCGCAATCTGCCTCGTCAGATGCGTCTGAAAGAAAGCAAGAAGACGCCGCTATTCAACGGTCCGTTGGAATGCCGTTTCTTTGAATTCAATTTGGTGGCTGGAAGCTTCCGAGACAAACACTGACGAGGTTTCCCGGAACAATCAGGCCGATCAAGCACACGATGTTTGGTCGGCTTTTGATTGCAAAGCGACTTGAAATTTTCTTGTCAGGTCGTACAATGGTGCCTCTCAAATGAAAGCCTCTCGTCCCCATCGTCTAGAGGCCTAGGACATGACCCTCTCACGGTTAGAACTGGGGTTCGAATCCCCATGGGGACGCCATCTACACCAAACGGGCGACACCGTTGAATGTCGAAATTGCCGCGAAGGCCCGAAAATCAAGGGTTCGCGGTTTTTTGTTGCCTTTTTTGTGAAGTGGTATGGATTTCGCAGAAAAGGGGCTTCATTCAACTACCGGATAAAGCTACAAAGCTCCTCGAATGGAAGTCTGTTCAACACTCTAATACCACTTCAGGGCCAGAGCTTTCACCCCTTTCCTACAACACAAAGACCTCTAGGCAAAAGGCTGTAGAGCGTGCCAAATCTCTTTCCTTGGCTCTATCAAATGCGGTAGTATCCGTTGAAACAATTTAAAACAATGAAGCTCTGGCGAAGCTTTTCTCCGCCACAGTTCCCCTCTTTCAAAAATCCAAACGAGGCTCCCTGATGGACTTGCTCTTTAACCCCATCATCTTGTCGGTGTTGGTACTTTGCGTACTCTGCCTGGTCAAAGTCAACGTTCTTGTCGCGCTTATCCTTGCGGCCATCACCGCCGGCCTGTCGGGCGGCATTGACATCGGCAAAACGATGACGCTTTTGGCCGACGGCTTTTCCGCCAACGCCACCACCGCGCTTTCCTACATCCTGTTGGGTACCTTTGCCGTTGCCATTGCGCACACAGGCTTAATGCAGGTGCTTGTTTCCTGGATTTCCAAACATCTGGGGTCTCGTCCGGCGATCTTCTGTCTCGTTTTGGCCGCCATTGCCTGCTTGTCACAGAACGTGGTGCCGGTGCATATTGCCTTCATTCCGCTGTTGATTCCGCCGCTGCTCTATCTGATGAACAAGATGCAGCTTGACCGCCGTGCGGTGGCTTGTTCGCTCAGCTTCGGCCTGAAGGCTCCTTACATCACGCTGCCCGTTGGTTTCGGTCTGATCTTCCAGGGTATCGTCGCTGACAGCATGACTCAAAGCGGCATGAAGACCACGGTGTCTGACGTTGCCTCTGTCAACTGGATTCTCGGTGCCTCCATGTTGATCGGTCTGCTGATTGCTGTCTTTGTGCTCTATCGTAAACCTCGTCACTACGAAGATCGCCCGGTCATCGGCATGGAAACCAAGGCCGAGGAAATCAAGAAGTTTGAACTCAAGCACTGGGCAACGCTTCTAGCCATTGTTCTGGCCGTAGTGGTTCAGCTCATTTGGCAGTCTCTGCCGCTGGCCGCTTTGATCGGTCTTCTGGTCATGATTCTCGGTCGCGCCTTCCTTTTCCGTGAATTGGACGATCACATTGCCGGCGGCATTTCCATGATGGGCTTTATCGCCTTTGTGATGCTCATCGCCGGTGGTTATGCAGCCATTCTCAAGGAAACAGGCGCTGTTAATGAACTGATTCAGAGCGTCGTTCCCTATCTGCACTCCAACAAGATTCTAGCTGCCACCATCATTACCGGCATCGGTCTTATTGTGACGATGGGCATCGGCACTTCTTTCGGTACCGTGCCGATCTTGGCTGTGATCTATGTGCCGCTGTGCTCCGCTGTGGGTTTCTCGCTTCCTGCCACCATTCTTCTGATGTCGGCTGCCGGTGCTCTGGGCGATGCCGGTTCCCCCGCCTCCGACACCACACTCGGCCCCACGAGCGGTCTGAATGCTGACGGTCAGCATGACCACATTTGGGACACCTGTGTACCGACCTTCATTGCCTACAACATCCCGCTGATGATTGCCGGCATTGTCGGGGCTCAGTTCCTTTAATCAGGGAACCTGCTAATTCTTCCTGACGGGCGGTCTTTTCGGATCGCCCGTCTTGTTTACGCCGTCAGGCCTTCTTTTCCGAGCGCAGCCGTTTAACGGTTTTACCGTTGATGCCGTAGTTGGTCATCGGCACCTCATCGATGACGACCACCAGATGCGTCGTATCTTTGCCAAGCACATCGGCGATGAGTTTTGTGACCCCTGCGATGAGCTGTTCCTTTTGTTCCGGCGTTGGAGCTTCGGAGTCGCCGGTGAGTTTGATGTTGACGTAGGGCATGGTTTGCTCCTTTGATTGAACGGATCAATCTTCTCACTGAAGCCTTGATTGATTCGATTAATAATGCGAAGCCAACGCGAGATCAGGGCCGTTAACCGCAATTTTGTCCTTCATGTGTTGTAAAAAAGCATCACATCTATTTGAGGCCTGCCTTTGAATTTGAGAGTTGTGCAATTCGGAGTGAGAATGCCCTCACCCTTTCGGAACAAAGGGTGATTGGGCCTTCGGGCATGTTGCGGTTCCTTGCAGGCTTGCAACGCTTAAATCCCGGGCCTTTTTGATCAAAAAGATCCCCTATCTTTATAGGAACAAATCAAAATGAAAAAGACTCTTGCTGCAGTTGCCGTTCTTGGCGCTTTTGCCGGTTCTGCTCTCGCTGCTGATGTTCAGCTTTACGGTATCATCGATACGGGCGTTGGTTACAGCCACGTTGATGTTGATGAACCCGCTCTTGGTGAAGACTATGATAGCTTCGAAATGAAGTCCGGTCAGGCTTCCGGCTCCCGCTGGGGCATCAAGGGCACGGAAGACCTTGGTAACGGTCTGACTGTTGGCTTCATCCTCGAAGATGGTATCACCACCGACGACGGTGCTGAAAGTGGCGTGATGTTCAACCGTGAATCGAGCCTCTTCCTGCAGGGTGGTTTTGGTAAGTTCGCCATGGGTCGCATCGGTTCTATCAACAACGGTCAGTCTTCCTGGGCCAAGGTTGGCATGCTCAGCGCCTTTGGTACGTCCGATTGGGGTGGAAATTCCGCCCAGCTCGGCAGCATCTTCTCCTTGGCTGGCCAGTGGGATAACATGATTGCCTACGAAACGCCTGATTTCGCAGGTTTCAAGGTCTTTGCTCAGTACGGCATGGGCTCGAACGATAACGAAAACGAATCCTCGAGCGACCGTTACTATGCTATCGGTGCCACCTACAACAACGGTCCGTTTGCCGGTTACTTCGCTGTGGACTCCATCAACTACAAGACCGTCGGTTTCGGTAGTGGCGACTACAATCAGGATGGTGACAATGTCGATGACAGCCTGACGGTTACCTTGGGCGGTAGCTATGATTTCGAAGTTGTGAAGGTCTATCTCGGTGCTCAGTACTTCGATGAAGTTAAGCTTTCCTCCCTCGGCGGTGTGACCAACGCGGTTTGGGGTGCCAAAAAGATCCCCCATCGCAATACCGTAGACAAGACTTATGACACGACCTACGGCGCAGCCATGAAGATGAAGGGTTACGCGATCTCGCTGTCTGCTGACGCTCCGTTGGCTGGTGGCAAGGCCATGTTCGGCATTGGTTACATTGATGCCGAAGCTGCTGACAGCGTGGCTGATCTTGTTAGCGCGGATGCCAATGCAGCTAAGTACGCTGATGCCGACCTCAAGCGTTACGTCGTGAGCGTTGGCTACGACTATCCGTTCAGCAAGCGTACGGATGTTTACGCTGTCGCTTCCTACATGCAGGATCAGGTTGATTACGTCAACGGCGCACAGAAGTCCGCTGAATGGGAACCCTCCGCATACGGCATCTATGTCGGCCTGCGTCATCGCTTCTAATCAGCTTTTTAGCTTGATTACAGCACGTTCAGCTTCTAGCTGAACATCGAGCCCTCTGAGAAGATCGGACTTTTCCGAAGCCTCAGAGGGCTTTTTGTATCCTGTGATTTTTATCGTTTAGATAGCTAATTTGCCGTGCCTAATTTTTAGGCACAATGCAAAATTTATTACAAATCAGTGACCGAGACACCGAATTCCCTCACTTATTCACAAAACCTGTGAAGAACCACCTTCTTATCCACACGAAATGCATTGGTGAGCAACATCGCTTTGCAATTCAGATACTCGGCTCTGCTTTGTGACCTCTACAATTGAAGGCAACATTCCGTCCAAAAAGGTTAGTCATGCGCTTACCGATTCTTGTTGCTGCACTTTCAGTTCTGATCCTGAGCGGTTGCTCGTCAACCGTGATCTTTGAGAGTGATCTGGAAGGTGCTGAGGTCACGACGATTGCCGGGCAGAAATACGGCGTGACTCCCGTCTCTGTTTCCTTTTCCAATGATGACTTGGATGCCTCCCGAGGTCCTGACGGCTGTGCGCGCATTCTGGGAGTGACCTACACGTGGCCCTCGGGCGCCAAAGTCTCCTCTCCCAACCCGATCGTGCTTTGCGGAGACGGTTACCAATTCCGATACGTTATGAAGCGTCCCTCGGACGCTCCGGGTTTGGAAAAAGATTTGCAAAACGCTCTTCAGCTCTCGAAGAGACGCGAAGCTCAGTTGCAAGCCGAGTTGGAAACTGAACGGCTCTACAACGATCGCTTCATGTGGGGGCCGTTTATGTGGGGCCCGATGATGATGCCTCCTCCCCCGCCTCCGCCTCGCCATCACCGTAGATGATCTGCTCTTCACATAACAGAGCGGAAATGAATCGCTCTAGCTAGAATGGCAACGCTTTTTCTTTTTAATTCTTTGTTCTTATGAAAGTTCTCGGCATTGAAAGCTCGTGCGATGAAACCGGCGTTGCGCTGATTGACAGCGAAAAAGGACTGTTGGCAGACGCCGTCCACACGCAAATCGACATGCACCGAGCCTACGGCGGCGTTGTGCCGGAACTCGCCAGCCGCGACCATATCCGCCGTGCGTTGGTGTTGATTGACGACGTTCTGTCGCGCGCAGGCGTCAAGAAAGAAGAGATTGATGCCGTTGCCGTCACCGAAGGCCCGGGCCTGGCCGGAGCGCTTCTGGTTGGCTCGTCCGTCGCTCACGCCATCGGCTACGCCTTAGGCATTCCCGTGGTCGGAGTGCACCATCTGGAAGGCCACCTGCTCTCAGCTTGCCTTGCGGATCCTGCTCCCAAGTTTCCCTTCATTGCGCTGCTGGTAAGCGGCGGACACACGCAATTTATGCGCGTCAACGCTTTCGGCAGCTATGAACTGTTGGGAGAAACACTGGACGACGCCGCAGGCGAAGCGTTTGACAAAACCGCGCAGTTGTTAGGCGAAGGCTATCCCGGCGGTCCTGCGGTTTCTCGTCTGGCCGAAACAGGTTCGCCCGGCGCCATTGAATTGCCGCGTCCGATGCTGCACTCTCCGTCGCTTGACATGAGCTTCTCGGGGCTCAAAACGGCTGTTCTGACCGCCGTCAACGATGCCAAGGATCCCACGGATCCTCAGTTCCGTTCGGACTTGGCTTTGGCGTTTACTGAAGCGGTTGCCGAAGTGCTCACCACCAAGGCCATCAAAGCCATCAAAACGACCGGCATCAAACAGTTGGTGGTGGCAGGCGGCGTATCCGCCAATAAGACGCTGCGAGCCAGCCTGATCGATGCCTGCCGCAAACGGGGTGCACGAGTCTTCTTCCCGCCTCAGCGTTTGTGCACCGACAACGGCGCCATGATTGCCGTGGCCGGCATGATGCGTCTGCAACGCATGACTGAAGAGGAACTTCAAAACGCCCGCAAGCGCTGGAGCTTCTCAGCCAAGCCGCGCTGGACGCTTTCTCAAGCCGCCAATCCGGACGCCGTCAATCCGAGACAGCGATTCCGCAATCACTGATACATTTCGGGCCGGAAATTCCGGCCCGTGTCATTTGTATATCCGATTTTCGTGACAACTGCCTAAATCTACATCACGGACATCAACTCAGAACTCGTCATTGAGCGTGCTGTCGATTCTTGCCCCACTTCTCCCAGCCTTCCTGACGCAACTTGCAGGCCGGACACTCGCCGCAGCCGTATCCCCAGTCGTGCAGGACATCGTGGTTACCCATATAGCAAGTGTGTGTCTGAGTGCGTACAAACTCCACAAAGATGTCACCGCCGAGGTCGTGCGCCAGCTGCCAGGTTTCTGCCTTCGTGAGCCACATCAGCGGTGTCTCAATCACCACCTGACGGTCAAGTCCCAAAGAGAGTGACACCTGCAGACTCTTTAGCGTGTTGTCGCGGCAGTCGGCGTAGCCCGAGTAGTCTGTTTCACACATGCCGCCCACGAGAACAGAGCCACCGCGGCGATAGGCAATGGCAGAAGCAAACGTGAAAAAAAGAAGATTACGTGCCGGAACGAAAGAGTTGGGCACACCGTCTTTTTCAAACTCGATTTCGATCTCGCGCGTCAGAGAGCACTCCGAAATCTGGCCCAACACCTTCATGTCAATCATGTGATCCTGACCGAGACGCCCCTTGGCGTAAGGCAGAACGTCTTCGATGGTCTCTAGGATGTGCTTGCGGCATGTGATTTCAGCCGTGTGGCGCTGCCCGTAGTCAAAACCGACGGTCTCCACTTCCTTGAAATTTTTCAGCGCCCACGCCAAACACGTCGTCGAATCTTGTCCGCCTGAAAAAAGCACCAACGCCTTCTTGTCCGCAAAGCCACCGGCCATTTTGAAGTCCTTTAGAAATCATTGAAACCGAAGGATTCTACGGCGAAACCGCTTTGAGCAGAGACATCATTGCGCTTCTTTGTTACACTTGGATATATCTCATTGATATATCTTTCTTAGACAAAAAAAAATGAGCAAAACCGCAAAAGTATTCATGTCCGGCCGTAGCCAGGCCGTGCGGCTGCCGAAGGAATTTCGATTCGACACCAAAGAAGTCTGGATTCGCCGCAATCCGGATACAGGAGAAATTATCCTCAAGCCAAAGCCCGACCTACCCGAAGGGTTCCAAAACGGTCTGCAAGTCTTCATGCATGAGATGGCTCAGCTTAGACAGGAGCTCGGTAACGATTGGGAACCTCTCGAAATCGAACCAAGAGAGCCCTGGAATCCCAAGGAGCTTTTCAAGTGACCTGCTACCTGTTGGACACAAACATTTTGATCGCCGCTGCCAACGACACGTCGGCCATTCTTAACAGCCATCTTGCGAAACATACCAACGACGAACTGTTTACATCTTCTTTGAGCTGGATGGTGATTTACCACGGAATTCTGAGAATAAGTCCCGAAGGAGTGATGGCTCATAAGGCCAGGATGTATCTCAAAGTTTTCGAAAAACTTGAGTCATCGATTCAGATCGAACCTTTCACCAAGGAAGACGCCGAAGCCGCTGCCAAGCTTTACGATCACTCTCGCCGACTTGGCCGTATGTTGTCATTTCAAGACGCATTAATTGCCGGTCAGGCACTTTCCCGAAACTTTGTGCTTGTCTCCGGCGGTCGCCGAGCCGGCTTCGAGCTTTATGCCGACATGGGGTTGAAATACGAAAACTGGCTCGATCCGATTCATCAGACGCCTCCTTCCACTCTACTCAACGATCTGCTGTAGCAAGTTGGCGCCGAATCTCCGTCAGGGTTTGGTGCCGATCCACTCATAGACGCGCACCGGCACTCGCTTTCCTTCGTCATGCTTCGGTGTCTGGGCGCATGATCCTGAGCAAGCACCGCTTGCACACGCCGGCAGTACTTTCGTGAACCGCACCTTACCTTTGGTTCTCAAAGTCTCCGCCACCATTTCCACCATCTCGAAGGTGGTACGGAACTGTTGCGCGAGTTCCGGTTGTGTAGCCGTTCCGTAACGGCGCAGATAGTCCTGGATATCCATCAAAAGGCTCATACTTTGTCCTTGTGTTACATGCAAGAAAAAGCCGCATCCGACAGCGAGTCTCTGGTCTAAGTATCGGATGCGGCCAGTCAGGTGCTTCAGAGCTTTGTTCTCCGAAGCTTTACGGTTATTTGATTACGAAGGCTGCGCCACAGCGATCGGGATCACCTTCGGACCCTTGCCGCGATTGTTCTTCACGTAGTTGCGCATGAAGAACAACAGAGAGGCAAGCAGGCCGAGCGAAATCACAATGGCCACGGTCGCGTAGAGCGGATCCTGAGCAAACGTGCCAACACGGTAGACGATGGTGGCCGTCGAGTAGCCGAGAACCGTCGTCCAGGCCGCCAGGAACAACGTCCAGGCTGCGCCTGCCTCACGATAGACCGCTGCGATTGCCGCTACGCAAGGCATGTAGAGAAGCACAAGCATCAGGTAAGCAAAAGCAGCCAGTTGAGAACCGAAGAGCTTTTGCATCA
>ULQS01005402.1_pt1 | contig 10279 bp, 7 predicted proteins | sample 1954751 | NCBI WGS metagenome assembly ULQS01 (sample SAMEA4835662, study PRJEB28245) | human gut metagenome | biome: gut microbiome; material: fecal sample | place: Denmark | collected 2008 | reverse complement strand
TTTATTTGGAACACCAGGAGATCCTAATACGAAATATAAGAATTTGGCAAAACTTCATGATTTTAAAAGAAAATTTGGAGATGAATATATTGAATTTATTGGTGAATTCGATTTAGTTAATAATAAAATATTATATAAAATGTTACCAATAATGTTGAGTGTTTATAGAAAACTAAGGAGGAAATAATGCTTAAAGTAATAGATGAAAATGTATTTAAGGAATATGCTATAAAAAATCCTTATTTTTCAATTTATCAATTGCCTGAATGGGGAACTTTAAAAAGTGGGACCGGTTGGGTAAGACATTTACTAGGGATTTATAAAAACAATTCTTTAGTGGGTGTAACAATGTTACTTGAAAAGAAAATGCCATTAAATTTAAGTTTATATTATTCTCCACGGGGTTATTTAATTGATGAATTTGATTTTGATTTATTAAAAGATTTTAATGATGAAGTAATAAAATATGTTAAAAAGAATCATGGATTTATGTTGAAAGTGGATCCAAATGTAATTTATGCTACGAGAGATAGCGAAGGTAATTTAAAAGAAAAATGTGGAGAAGAAGCATATTATAATTTTAAAAAATTAGGTTTTAAACATATGGGGTTTAGTCAAAATTTTGAAGATTTACAACCTAGAGTACTATGTAGAATAGAACTTAAAGATACATATAATGATACTTTAGCAACATTTAGCAAAAGCACTAAAAAAAATATTGCTAAAACATATGATATGGGTGTTAGAGTAAAAGTTGTTGATTCAAGTAAAATGGATGAGTTTGTTAAGTTATTAGAAGATACAGCAATAAATAAAAACTTTATTATTAGACCTGCCTCATATTATAAAAAAATGGTTGATTTGATGAATAATTATATTACGCTTTATATTGCTTATATAGATACTAATCTTTATTATGATTATGTTTGGAATACTTTGGAAAATACTAAAAAAGAATTAGAAATATTAGAAACTCAAATGAAAAAAATAAATATTGGGGATAAAATAAAAAGACATCATCAAGAATTAGAAAGCAAGATAGTTAAATTAAATAAACAATTAGAAGATGCAATAGCTTTAAGAAAGACAAATAAAGAAATAAATATTGGAGCTTTAATGAGTGTATTTACAGGTGATGAAGGTATTACATTTATGAGTGGTACTTCATCAAGTTATAAAGAATTTAATCCTAAATATGCTTTTTATAGAGAGCATATTGAAGATTCTATAAAGAAACATTTAAAGTATGTTAATTTCTATGGAATATCTTTGAATATGGATAAAAGTGGTCCTTATTATGGAATATATGAATTAAAAAAAGGTTTTAATCCTGAAATTATTGAATTAATCGGGGAATTTGATTATGTAATTAATCCAGTAGTTTATTATGGTTATAAGTTAGCTTTAAAAGGGTATAAATTTGTTAAAAAAATTAGAAAGTAGAGCTTTGGCTCTTTTTTTGTAATCTAATTAAATTAAATGAATTTTTCCCTATAAACAAATTGACACTTATGTACAATTTGTGTTAAAATTTATGTATCAAGTGTTGCTTGGGAATAGGAGTGATTTTAAGTGAAAAAGGGAATTAAAAAAATATTGTTTTTAAGTATCACTTTTTTATTCTTATTTTCATTTAGTTTAAATGTTAATGCAAGTGTTATAGAAAATGATTTTACAAGAAATATTGTGGTAGCTGCAGGGGACAATTGTCCTGCTTTGGGGGACCCTACAAACTCACAATATCCAGCTTATTGGTTGCAATGGATACTTAATGTAATGAAATATGTTGCTATAGTTGCTTTGTTGGTTTTAATAACAACTGATTTTGTAAAAGCTGTTGCTAGCAATGATAAAGATGCTTTGAAGAAAGCGGGAACAACTGCGATAAAAAGATTTATTTATTGTGTTTTATTATTCTTTTTACCAACGATTATAAGTTTAGTTATGAATCTTTTTGGTGCTTATGGCACTTGCGGTATAGGGTAGGTGAATATGTATGAAAGCTGATGCTATTGGCTTATTAATGTTTATAGATACAATTATATATAGACTAGTTGATTATGTTTATGATATATTTAATGCTTTGGCAAAAGTAAATATTTTCGATATGAATGACTATAAGACAATTGTAAGTAGAATATATGTTATTTTAGGAATGATAATGTTATTTTCTTTAGCATATTCATTACTTAAAGCTGTTATTAATCCTGATGAATTTGCTAAAGGTGAAAACTCATTTCCTAAATTGATAAAGAATGTAGTTGTATCTTTAGTTATTATTGCGGTTTTACCGACTGTGTTTTCAGTTGCTTTCAATTTGCAAAATTCAATATTAAATCAAAATACTATTCCAAAATTAATATTTGGAAATGATACAGATTATGATACTGCTACAAAAGAAGATGCTGGGAAAATGATGTCTTATAATGTTATGTCAGCTTTTTTACATCCAAATGTTGAGTGGTGTAATGAAAAAGGATATGAAATTGAAGAGGGCACTGATATAAATCTAAGTAATTGTGCTTCAAAAATCAAAGGTGATGGTGGATGGTTAGTAACTAATGGTGAAGATTTAAAATCTGTCACAGAAAAATTTAATGCAGGTACTTATGATATTTCAGCATTTAACGATTTTGGTGAGTCTGCCGCTGCTGGTAAAGTGACTTATAATGTGTTTATTTCTACAGTTGCTGGAGTATTCTTACTATATGTATTATTAAACTTCTGTTTTGATATGGCAGTTCGTGTTGTTAAACTAATGTTTTTCCAAATTATTGCTCCAATACCTGTTATTTGTAGGGTTATACCTGGCGGTAAATTAAAGGATGTTTTTAGTGATTGGATGAAAAAAACTATTAGTACATATTTAGAAGTTTTCATTAGAATTGCAATTATGTATTTAGGTGTATTTATGATTTCACAAGTAGTTAACAATTTCTCAAATGTAAATTTTGGTTCCTTAGGGGTAAGTCAAAAGTTAATTGCTAAAGCTTTAATTATTATGGGAGTAGTAATATTTATGAGACAAGCACCTAAGCTAATTGGTGATATGTTCCATTTGGATTCTGGAGGAATGAAGCTTGGTCTTATGGACAAACTTAAACTTGCAATGGGTGGTGCTTTGGCTGCTGGGGCAACTATTGGCGGTGCTGGAGGAATGTTGTTGAAAAATGGTACTAGTGCTATTAAAAACTTCCGTGAAACTAAAGGAAAGGGTCTGGGTGCTAGACTAGGTGCAGCAGCACAAGGGCTTGGTTCAACGATTGCTGGAACTGCTTCTGGAGCTCGAAGAGGTTTTATGGCTGGTAAAGGTGCTAAAAACTTAACAGATATGAAAAAATCCGCTAATACTGCAATAGAAGGTGCACTGGAAGCAAAAGCTAAACGAAAAGCCTATAGAGAGGCACATAAAGCAACTAATTATGGAAATGACTTTACTAATTATTTAGGAACTACTGCAAATGTAGTTGGTGGACATGTGATGGATACCTTTGGCAGAGTTGGTGAATTTATGGGTATTAATAATAGTGCACAAAACTTGATGGATGAGAATAAATTGATCGATGATATTGCTTCTAAGAAAAAGTCTGTTGCTACAGCTGTTGAATCTGTTATTGATAAAGAAGCAAATAAAAGTAAATCAGATTTCAAGGTTGGCAATTTTACTGCGGCTGAATTAAGACAAAAGCTATTGGACATAGAAGATGCAAAAGCTGGTAATTTACGAGATGCAGCTGGAAACATAATAAGAGTAGCACAAGCACAACAAATGTATGATCAATATCGTTATGATTTTTCTCAAGCTGCTCAAAATGTTGCATTTTTGTCCGATGAACATTTTGAAAATTTATCAAATTCTAGTAATAAAGATGTTAGAGATGTATATGCTAAGTTAGCTGGAGCTCATGCAAGTGCTGAAGGAATGCGTGAAACAATTTCTAGAAATCTTGATAAATCTTTTGTTCAAGATGCTGGTTTTACTTTAGATTATGTTCAAGGCGATATGAAAGTTGACGTTTCTGGTAAACCACTTAAATCTATGGGTGATGTATTTGATGTTGCAAAAGCAAGAAATGAAGGAGAAATTGCTCATAGACAAAGAGAAAGTCAGTCTAATAAAGAAAAACAATAATAAGAAAGGAATGAATTGGGGATGAATAATTATTTAATACCTGCAAATTCAAAAAAATCTCAATTGATATTAGGGTTCTTTACCTTAACTGATATTATATTATTTGGATTTGGTTGTGGAATAACAATATTGTTACTTATGTTAGTGCAAAACGCTAGTGCATGGCAAATGATTATGATTTTGATGCCAGCGTTAATAACTGGGTTCTTAGTAACACCAGTTATGCACTATCATAATGTGTTACAATTTATTATAAATGTAGTTACTTTTATATTTAATCCACGAAGATATTATTGGAAAGGTTGGTGTGTGAAAGATGAAGAAACTAAATAATTCTGCTCCTTCTGGAGTTAGTTATACTGAAGATTGGTTACCTATTCGTCAAATTATGAATGGTATGATACAACTAGATGATGGATCATATGTTACTGGAGTAAAAGTTGCTCCGAAAAATATATTTATTATGGACCAAGGGACACAACAAAATACAATTTATCAACTTAGAAATTTTTATAATAGTATTGATTATGAATTTTGGTTACTTATTGCAGATAGACCAGTTGATATTGATGTATATTTATCTCAATTACAACTTATGTATAATAATGCCCCTACTAATGCGATTAGAAAGCTTATTATGCAAGATATAAATAAAGCAAATTTATTTACTAGTAGTGAATATAATGTAGTTGATACAGAATATTATATTTTATTTAAAGAAAAAAGATTAGAAATTGTACAAAAGAAGTTACATAATTTAATAAGTGGACTAGCAAGTGCTGGTTTACAATCAACACAAACAAGTAATAATGACTTAAGAATAGTGTTAGATAATTTCTTAAATGGTGGGGAAACCACTAACTTTGGGGCGGTGATGTAATATGGCAAATTTAAAAAGTGAAGTAGCTCCTAAAGGGATGGAGTTTAAACCAACTGAGTTTGTACTTGGCGGAAAATATTCTACAATTCTTACTGTTATTGCTTTTCCAAGGAATATTGCACCGGGATTTTTATCTGATATAACTAATATTCAAGGTGTTAAAATTGCTATTAAACATATTCCTATTCAATTTAGTGTTTTGCAAAAAATGCTTAATAAAGAAATTGCTGATTTAAAAGTAAGATATCAAAGCGAAAAAGACCAAACAATGCAAGAAAGAATAAGACAGGATTATGAATCTTTGGAACAATTTATTCAAATGCTTGCTGCAACACAAGCTAGAATATTTGATTTTCAAATGCATTTAATGGTTACTGCTGATAATAAAGAAGAATTAGAACTTAGAAAAATTCAAGTTAGAAGTTATTTAGATGCAATGGGGATGCGTGCTGTTGCTTTAATGTTTGAACAAGAAAAAGCATTAAAGTCAATATTACCTATTTTTCCTCCACAAGATATTGAAAATAGAATTGGAACCCCAATTCCATCAGTTACTGTGGCTGCTATGTATCCATTTGTGTTTGATAGTATTAAAGATCCTGGAAATGCTACACTTTTAGGTGTTGATTTTTCTGGCGGTGTTATATTATTTAATCAATTCTTATATCAAATAAAGAAAGAAAATAATAGAAATAATGCTAATATTATTTTACTTGGTACAAGTGGAAGTGGTAAATCAACTGCTGCAAAAGTACTAATTAGAACTCATATTAGAAATGGTTTTAAAGTAGTATGTGTTGATCCTGAAGGTGAACTTGGTGATATGTGTTATTCTTTGGGTGGAGATTTCCTTGACTTAGGTAAAGGAGGAGAATTTGGTATGATTAATCCTCTTGAAATTGTTATTGATGCTGATGAAGAAGAAATAGCACAAGGATTAGGTTATACTGTTCTTACTAGAACACTTCAACAAGTAAAAGCATTTATGAAGTACTATTCACCAAGTATTGAAGATGATGTTTTAACAATGTTTAGTGATGTATTACAAGAAACTTATAAAAGATATAAAATAGATTATAATACTGATTTTACTAAATTGACAAGTGCGGATTATCCTACATTTGATGATGTTTATGCAACAATAAAAGGTCATTTAGTGGGCATGACTGATGCAACTCATGAAAGGGATGTATTAGAAAGACTTGAATTAAAAGTAAGACCTTTAGTAAAAGAATTAAGATATTATTTTACTGGTAAAACTACTTTAAATATTGAAAGTGATTTTATTGTATTTAATATAAAAGAACTTATGAATAGTGATGAAAATATTAAAAATGCATTATTCTTTAATATCTTAAAGTATGCATGGGGATTATGTCTTGATAAAGATGTAAATACTGTTATGATGGTTGATGAAGCTCATGTATTACTATCTAGTCATAATGAACTTGGAGCTGAATTTTTAGCCCAAATTCAAAGAAGAAGTAGAAAATATAATACTGGTACAATAATTATAACTCAACAACCAACAGACTTTGCAGCTCCAAATATTATTACTCATGGTAAAGCAATATTTGATAATGCATCATATTACTTAGTAATGGGACTTAGAAAACAGGCTGTTGATGATTTATCAAAATTAATAGATTTAAATGATAATGAAAAAGAAGCAATAAAATATTATAATCAAGGAGAAGCATTATTTATATGTGGTAATAAGAGAATGAAAATTCAAGTAGTTATTACTCAAGAAGAACTAGATTCATTTGGTTCAGGTGGAGGTTATTAATTTATCCTCTTTTGAGGTGGTTTTATGCAATCAGATAATATTATAGAAAAAGCTCGACAATTAGGCTTAAATACTGGAAATAGTAGTTCTAGTGCTGACAACTTGGGAACAATTGCTTCTCAAGTTGGTTTGAGTGAGTTTAATTCTATGTATGATTTAAATAAATTAGAAAATATACTTGACCAAAGATTAAGTGAAGCTCGTAATGCTGAAAAAACTAATATTAGTGATATTGAACAGTTGGATAATGGTGGGCCAATTAGAAATGAAAAATTTGGTCAAAAGGAATATGATAAAGCAAAAAAAGATGGAGTTTATGATTCAAATCATTATAAAGCAAAACAACAAGAATTAGATAAAAAGGTCGAAGAGTTAAATCAAGAACGTCAAAAAAATTGGAAAATGAAAAATGGTGAAAATGGACCTGTTAAAGCTGATGGTTCTAACACTAAAAGAAAAAGTAAAATGGATAGAGTAATGGATAATCTTAATTATGCAAAGGCAAAAAAAGATGCTATTACTAATAAAATAGATGAAGCAAAAGCAAATACTTATAATGCTTTACATCCAGTTGAACATGCTAAAAACTTAGCTAAGAGTAAAGCTAAAAATGCAGTAAATCAAGCTAAAAAACAAGTAGGTAATAAAGCAAAAATGGCTGCCAAGGCAGCTGGTAAAAAAATTGTTGCTTTTATAGCTGCTAATCCTTGGGTATTAATTGTACTTGGAGTAATAATAGCTATAATAATTATTGTTTTAGTAGTGGCAAGTTCAAATAGTGGTTACGGACATTTTAAAGAAGAATGTAATTATAATTTAGCAACCATTAATCTTACTACATGTAATACTGAAGAGGTAACTAGTGTTGGGTTAAAAGATTATGTTATAGGAGTAACAAATCAGTTAATTTCGGGACGTAATTATTCTGATAACGCTATTCAAGCTATAATGATAATTGTTAAAACTAACGCTTTAGCTTATGGTGGATATGATAATACTTCAAAAATTTTAGAACTTGATACTTGTACTTATGATTATCAAAAAGTTTCAGATGAAAAATTAAATGAACTATATTCTGATATAGAAAACTATTTATATTTACCAAATAGATTTGATGATACTATTACTACTTTAGATAGTGATGTTTCACTAGCATTGGATAATAATACTTTAGGACAAATAAATGAATTATCTGATGAGTCTTTAACAACAATATTTGATAATATTTATAATATTTCATCTCCAGATGAAAGTAGTACAAAAAATATATTTATTGGTGACTCTAGAATACATGGTATGAAAAATGCTGGTGTTATAAGTGATAAAAATACTATTTATGAAGATGGTCAAGGCTATGATTGGTTTGTTGAAACTGCTATTAATGAAGCAAATAATTTAATGACTTCATCTGGAAGATATAATATATTTATTTGGTTAGGGATAAATGATTTTTCGTTAGAATATGTTGAAAAGTATGCAGAACTTGCTAATAATGAATGGCATAAACATAAAATTTATGTAATGAGTGTTGGTCCTGTTGATGAGGAAAAGTCAGGTATTAAAAATAGTGATATAAGTGAATATAATGAAAAAATTGCAAATATGATTTCTAGTAAGAATATTTCAAATTTAAAATATTATAATATAAGTTATGATATATCTAATTATGACTCTACTGGATTACATTATAGTAATTCTGATTATAGAAAAATTTACGGAAAGATGTTTGGAAAATCTGGAAATAGTGGAAGTGGATATAGTTTATATAATTTAGCATCTTATTGTGAATTTGTGGAAACAAAACAAATAGACTATAAAAGTTCTTATTGTTCTACGAGTACATCTGATGCAAATCTTTTAACATTTATAAATACTTTAGAAGGTGTAACAGGTTATTGTGATAATAGTCAAGGATATATTGCTACAGATATTGGAGATGGAACTGTAAGTATTGGGGCCGGTATTACTAATCATAATTTAAGTAGTTCATCTGTTGCTAGTTATATTGAACAAAATAATTGGGATAGTTATTTTACTAAATCTGGTAGTGGATATAGAGTAAATGTCGGAGATTGTGTACCTGTATCAGTTATAGATAAAATAAAAGTTTATTCATTAGATACCATATATGCTTCACCGATAGATGCTGCTGCAGCCAGTGTGGGTATTTCTTTAACTCAATTTCAAAAAGATGCTATAACGTCATTTAACTATAATGTTGGTCCTGGATATACTGAAAAGCTATTAAGTGTTTATGCAACGGACGGATATCAAGGGTTATGGGGATATATGAAGCAATTTACTAATCCTGAAAAGTTTTCTTCTACTCTAAAAAAGAGAAGAAAAGCAGAATTTGCTTTATTTGTAACTGGTGATTATACCGATGAGGGAAAATTTTATTCTAGAAGTATTGGTGATTATGATAATTATGATTCTGAAGGTATAATGGCAAAAGAAGCAGAATGTAAGTTTGAATCTGGTGGTAATTTAGCTAGTGGATTTGCTGTTCCATTAACATTTGATTCAGGTTTTGTTTGTACTTCACCATTTGGTTATAGAATTCATCCAATTGATAAAACATCTAAATTACATTCTGGTATAGATTTAGGTGTTGCTCAAGGTACACCTGTTTATGCATCAAAAGATGGTGTAGTTGAAAAAGTATTAAATGATGTTACGGGTAGTACACCATCAAGTGGTAATATGGTTAGAATAAGACATGAAGATGGAATGAAAACAGATTATTATCATATGAAATATCATTCTGTCGTTGTAAATGTTGGTGATGAAGTAAGACAAGGTCAAAAAATCGGTGAAGTTGGTTCCACTGGAGCATCAACTGGAGCTCATTTACATTTTACAATTTTTGATATTTCAGGTAAATTAGTAGATCCATATAACTATATTGATTTGTCTCCGCTTGGAGATAAAGTAGCTAATTGTCATCGTTAAAGGAGGAATAATGAAAAGGGTAATTCTTTGTGCAATATGCTTAATTTGTTTGACTGGTTGTGAAGTAAGTTATGATTTAACTCTTACTGAAGAAAGTATAAATGAAGTAACAAAGGTGTATACTGATATTTCTTTAAATGAAATGTACGGGGATGATTTGTTAATTAACTTTTTAAATAATTCTGTTAATACATATGAACCAATTTATTTTAATGATGAAAATTATGATTACTATGAAAGTGGTTATCAAAAAAATGTAAGATTTTATAATATAAATAATTATAGTAATGGAAATTTTCAAGGACTTAATATACAAAATGTATTTAGTTTTGATGATTATTATAGATCTAATGCTGTTAAACAATGTTTTGAAGAATTAAATATTCAAAAAAGTAATAATATGTATTTGCTTAAAACTAGTAATAGATGTAATATATTTGATACATATTCTTTATTAAATGAGATAAAAGTAACTATAAAAACTGATTTAGAAGTAATTTCAAGTAATGCAGATGTTGTTAATAAT
>ULQS01076302.1_pt1 | contig 10314 bp, 10 predicted proteins | sample 1954751 | NCBI WGS metagenome assembly ULQS01 (sample SAMEA4835662, study PRJEB28245) | human gut metagenome | biome: gut microbiome; material: fecal sample | place: Denmark | collected 2008 | reverse complement strand
AGATATATGGCAGCTGCCGCAACACATATTATAATAGACAACACGAACCATTTCCAGTTTAATAAAAAAACTGTATATAATGTTTTGAAATCGAAAGAAGATTTTTCTTCCTGCTCTTGCTGGACGTTGTATAATCCGATGTTCTTGCTTTCTTCCATGTTTATAAGTAATACGGTATTTATTGTTAGTCTTTAATTAAATTCAGCAGATATTGCCCGTATGAATTTTTTGCCATGGGCTGTGCTGTGGCGTAGAGCGATTCTTTGCTTATCCACCCTTTCTTGAAAGCAATCTCTTCAAGGCATGCTATTTTCAGCCCCTGACGTTTTTCGATTACCTCAATGAAGGTGCTGGCTTCAGACAGACTGTCGTGTGTGCCTGTGTCAAGCCACGCGAATCCTCTTTGCAGTGTCTGAACCATAAGGCGGTCCTGACTGAGATATTCCTGATTGACTGTAGTTATCTCAAGCTCGCCTCGTTTACTGGGCTTTATTCTCTTTGCGACGTCTACAACATCGTTAGGATAAAAATAAAGTCCCACTACGGCGTAGTTGCTTTTCGGATGCTCAGGTTTCTCCTCGATGCTGAGGCATTTTCCGTTTGTGTCAAATTCCGCGACACCATATCTCTCGGGATCATTCACATAATATCCGAATACTGTCGCCATGTTTTTCTTTTCTGCGTTGTTAACGCTGTCATGCAATAGTGTGGTGAAACCTGCGCCATGAAAGATGTTGTCACCAAGGACAAGGCACACATCGTCTTTGCCGATGAATTCGTCTCCAATAATGAAAGCTTGCGCCAGTCCCCCCGGATACGGCTGTTCGGCATATTCAAAGTGTACTCCAATTTCGCTGCCGTCGCCAAGCAATCGCTTGAACAGAGGCAAGTCAGTAGGTGTTGATATAATCAGAATATCCCTTATATCAGCCAGCATGAGTACTGATATGGGATAGTAAATCATCGGTTTGTCAAAAATCGGGATTAATTGCTTGCTTATCCCCTTTGTGATAGGATAAAGTCTTGTGCCGGACCCCCCGGCAAGAATAATTCCTTTCATAATATGATTACAAAAATTAGTTGCGTTTGCTATTTTTCCATAAAACAGTTATTTCATTATAATAATTGCATACGTATTCCGTTTTGTAGGATAATCAGTTGTTATCCTTTTGTATTATGATGAATATGTTTATAAATCCGGCACAAAGTTACAAATAAAAGTCGATAAAACCACAGTAATTGTAATGAAAATATTATTATTATTAATGTAATTCATATCGGTGTGATTTGTAATGAAATATTTGTATTATTAAAGATATTGTTGTAATTTTGCGAAATTATAAGTTTGTGTTTATATTTATTTCTTGTTATTAACAAATAATGAAATGTCAAAATGGGTTTCCTATCTAAATTTATAAAGAAAAAAAGTGAAGGCTCCAATACGGGAGGAATGGAAGATTACATGAACCTTATAAGGGTTTATTTCCAGTCGTCAATAGCTGCGAATGTCGGTATAACAAATCTTGCAATGTTGCCGGACTTGCGTGTGTTCAAATCAACATTGCATGTGCCTACGGTCAACAACAAACTGGGGGTAGGAGAGAAGAAGCATTGCATGAAGATGCTTATGGATCTTTACGGAGTGAACGATGATTTCTTTAAGGAAATAGATGCGAGCATAAAGAAAAATTGCCGTAAGATTCAGGACGTTCAGCCTTATCTTATTCAGTTTCAGGGCTTTTCTCAGGACTTGATGATGCTTATGGGCAACTTGATGAAGTTCAAGCTCCGTCTCCCTTCTTTCATGAAAAAGGTGATTTACAGCATGACAGAGAAAACAGTCTCTGATATTTTTGATAAAAATGACTATAAGGATGCCGGAGTCATAAAAACAGTCGTGGCTATCAGACAGTATGACAAGCGTCTCGGTTTTTCAAGAAAGTGGATAACCGATTTTGTCTATCAGATTGTCATGTTGGCAAAAAAAGAGCCTAAGGCAAACGTTGACGACGGGAAGAAGAAGTGACACTGAGTGCATCATGTATCATTTGAAACTTCTATAACAAATACAACTGTTTTCAATATTATATATAAATATCAATAAAATAAGCTAACTGTAAATTTGGTTTTATCAATTTATTCTGTTAATTTTGTCACCAAAATAGTTATTTATGAACGCTGATGAGAAAACTATAGCGCTCTTTACAACCCGCGTAAGACAGCTTATTCTTGAATACAACAAAATAAAGAACGAGAATGACAGGCTGAGGGCAATGATTGACGAGCGTGACTCTGCATTGGAAAAGATGGAGGGACAGTTGGCTCAGGTGAGAAATGATTATGAAAGCCTTAAAATGGCAAGGATGGTTGAAATAACCAATGGCGATTTGGAGTCGGCGCAAAAGAAAATATCAAAGCTTATCCGCGATGTGAACAAATGCATCACATTGGTAAGTGAAAGATAAACATAGCGATGGCAGAAACTGATAATAAGGAGAAAATACATATAAGATTGCATGTCTATGATACGGAGATGCCGGTAATGGTTCCAAAAGAAGAGGAACCGTTATATAGGGATGCAGCTGTGCTTATAACAAATACGGTAAATGCGTACGCATCTGTTTTTAAAGGCCATAAAAGCGACAAGGAACTGCTTTACATGGCTCTTATTGACATTGCTTTAAGATATGAGAAGGAGGCTGCACGCAATGATACCGTTCCTTATAGTGATGTTCTCAAGAAGCTGACTTCGGAGATAGAAGAGGTTATTGAAAGCCAAGTTTGATAAGGGAATATTACTAAAACAAACATAAAACAAATTATATGACAGGTATAGGTATAATAATTACAGCAGCCGTGGCTCTTATTATAGGCGGAGTCGCGGGCTATGCGATTTTCCGATATGTTATAAAGGGCAAATACAACGAGATGATAGATGCTGCCAACAAAGAGGCTGAGGTCATCAAGGAAAAGAAATTGCTTGAGGTAAAGGAAAAGTTCCTGAACAAGAAATCTGAGCTTGAGAAGGAGGTTCAGGTCAGAAATCAGAAAATACAGCAGAACGAGAACCGTCTGAAACAGCGTGAGATATCTCTTAACCAGCGTCAGGAAGAACTGGGACGGCGCAAACAGGAGATTGAGCAGATGCAGTTGCGTCTGGACAATGAGAACAAGCTCCTCGGCATTAAGCAGGAAGAACTGGAGAAAATGCAGATTAAGGAGCGTGAGAAATTGGAGGAGCTGTCCGGTCTCAGTGCGGAAGAAGCCAAGAACAGACTGGTGGAGAGCCTTAAAGATGAGGCGAGAATGGATGCGGCAAGCTACGTTAACGAGATTATGGACGAGGCGAAGCTTAATGCAAACACCCAAGCCAAGAAGATTGTAATACAGACAATCCAGCGTGTGGCTACCGAAACCGCAATAGAGAATTCAGTCAGTGTGTTCCACATCGACAACGATGAGGTGAAGGGACGAATCATCGGACGTGAGGGCAGAAACATACGTGCGCTTGAGGCTGCGACCGGAGTCGAGATCGTGGTTGACGATACTCCGGAAGCCATTGTCATCTCGGCGTTCGACCCTGTAAGAAGAGAGATATGCCGTCTTGCCTTACATCAGCTTGTGGCAGACGGACGTATACATCCGGCACGCATTGAGGAAGTTGTCGCTAAGGTGAAGAAGCAGCTGGATAACGAGATAATCGAGACCGGCAAGCGTACTGCAATTGATTTGGGAATACACGGATTGCATCCCGAGCTTATAAGAATAGTGGGAAAGATGAAATACAGATCCTCATACGGGCAGAACCTTTTGCAGCATGCACGCGAGACGGCGAATCTTTGCGCTGTGATGGCATCTGAATTGGGACTCAACCCCAAAAAGGCAAAGCGTGCCGGTCTTCTGCACGATATAGGAAAGGTGCCCGACGAGGAGAGTGAGTTGCCACATGCTTTATATGGAGCGAAGATAGCAGAGAAGTATAAGGAAAAACCGGACATATGTAATGCAATCGGAGCCCATCATGACGAAATGGAGATGAACACTCTTCTTGCTCCCATAGTTCAGGTTTGCGATGCCATCTCAGGTGCACGTCCCGGAGCACGCAGGGAGATAGTTGAAGCCTACATCAAACGCCTTAATGACCTTGAGGCGATTGCGATGAGCTATCCCGGCGTAACGAAGACTTACGCCATACAGGCTGGGCGCGAGCTGCGTGTCATTGTGGGGGCTGACAAGATGAGCGATAAGGAAACGGAAAACCTGTCTTCTGAAATCGCAACCAAGATTCAGAGCGAGATGACCTATCCGGGACAGGTTAAGATCACCGTGATACGCGAGACCCGTTCTGTGGCTTACGCCAAATAATTATGGTATAAGCGTGTATCATATGATGGAAAAATATCTGAAGTAAACATCTGAAGATATTGTTTGATATGTCCGCAATTCCGGCTTTTCGGGATTGCGGACATGTTTTTTATCACTAATCGGTTGTTGTGCATTGTCTGCACTTCATACAGCCGACATGTTTTATTCCACCTTTCCCCGGCATGTTAAGCCACATTTTTATCATGAGCTGAAAACTGTCTGCCTGTCATCGTCACAAGACGCGGAAGAAGTAAGGCGCCTTTCTATGATGAATTGCGGAAAACCGGTGTGCCGTTCAAATGTTATGGACGTTTTTGCGTGTCCTTTTTCCCAGTACTCACGTTCCTGATTAATGAATGGTTTCCGGTGAACGGACAGTAAAAAATCTTTACATTGTTTTTTCACGAAATAGAAACCGTGATAGCATGATGCCGCTGCCTTGCGCCCGTTTTATGTCATATTTATAACAGCATGCATCTAATGATATTCCGCAATATTTATACTTTATTCCTTGTTTTTACATTTTGACATTGATACAGCATCTCTTTTCTTTTCTCCAAGACGCTTTGTCATACTTCAGAAAAGCCTGTTTGAGGTTCTCATACATGCCGTTCCGCATTCCCATACGGGCTTTTCCGCATTCCGGAAAAACCTTTTTCGTGCATCTGAAAAGGACATATACATTGATGATATGTGCAATCCGCTAATATCCAACGGGTTGCGAATGTGGCGAAAATAGCGCATATGGCTGTGCTGATTGGCTCAGGTTTGATTATTCGCGATTCTCAGCGACTTTACATTGTCTGCATTTTCACATTTTTTCCACTTGTCTTCTCTGACAGGTCTCAGATGTTTATGTCCGACTGTCCGGCATATTATGTCCGTATTCCGTCTTATTCCACGCGGCGCACCTTGCCTTTATGCATGCATATGTTTCTCTGGTAAAACGGTCAGATGGGATGCGGCAGTGGGCGCGGAAACAGTCTGAAGCCGGATGACCGGCTAAGTTTAAACCCGAATCAATCATTAGACTTCCATTCTTATTTCGTGCTGCTGTCAGCCGGATCGTATCCTGCTTTATCGAAGATGTAGCGGGCTACACCGGGAAAAAGCAGGATACAAGATGACGGCGGCAGTGCGGAAGAATGCTGAAGAGCTGACAATAAACCTTAAATGTACAATCGGCGTTCTAATGACCGATTCGGGTTAAAGAAAAACAATGAAATATTTTGCCGATTGGCTGAAATGTGGTAACTTTGCAGTCGCTTATCATAAAATAGTTGGATGAAGAATGACAAAATGAAGAATCAGTACCGCGTGAATGAGCAAATTCGCGTTAGGGAAGTACGAGTTGTTGGAGAAGACGGTTCGACAGTTATGCCGACACGTCAGGCATTGGATATGGCCCGCGATCAAGGTGTCGACCTTGTGGAGATATCTCCCAATGCGCAACCTCCTGTTTGTCGTCTCATCGACTACAGCAAATTCTTATATCAGCAGAAGAAGCATGCTAAAGAGATGAAAGCCAAGCAGGCTAAGGTCGATATAAAGGAGATACGTTTCGGACCTCAGACAGACGAGCATGACTATAATTTCAAGCTCAAGCATGCGAAAGAATTCCTGAGCTCAGGAAATAAGGTGCGTGCCTACGTGTTCTTTAGAGGACGCTCTATTCTTTTCAAGGAACAGGGAGAAGTCCTGCTTCTGCGCTTTGCCAACGACTTGGAGGAGATTGCCAAGGTGGAGCAGCTGCCGAAGCTTGACGGCAAAAAGATGTTTCTCTATCTTGCGCCGAAGAAAGCCGGTGTGGCTAAGAAAAGCCAGCAGAAGCTCGACCGTGAGCGTCGTGAGGCTGAACAGAAAAGTCAGGCTGACGCGAAGACGGCTGAGACAGGCACCGACACACCTGCGAACGGCGGTCTGCTCGCAAACGCGAAAATCAGCGAAGAGGCTCTGAAAAAACTCAACATGGAATAAGATAAAGTGCGTAACGCCGGGTATATGCGTTGCCACTGCATAAACAATAATTTAAAACATAAAACAATGCCAAAACAGAAGACAAAGTCCGGTGCCAAGAAAAGATTCACTTTCACCGGTACGGGTAAGATTAAAAGACATCATGCTTACCACAGTCACATCTTGACTAAGAAGACAAAGAAGCAGAAGAGAAACCTCGTTCACCAGACAATGGTAGACGGTAGCAACCTGAAAGCGGTGCGTGATATGCTCTGCCTCCGTTAATTTAAATTAGTCAAAACATTAAAAGGAAAACAAAACTATGCCAAGATCAGTAAATCACGTTGCTTCGAAAGCAAGAAGAACAAGAATTCTTAAGCTCACCAAGGGTTACTATGGTGCAAGAAAGAATGTCTGGACGGTTGCTAAAAATACATGGGAGAAGGGTCTCACATACGCTTATCGCGACCGTCGTAACAAGAAACGCAACTTCCGCTCATTGTGGATCCAGCGTATAAATGCTGCGGCACGCCTTGAAAACATGAGCTACTCTACGCTTATGGGTGCGCTTCACAAGGCTGGCATCGAGATCAACCGTAAGGTTCTTGCCGACCTCGCCGTAAACAATCCGGAAGCGTTCAAGGCTATTGTAGACAAAGTGAAATAAAGACGCACAGTCTTTCTTTAGACATAGAGGAGTCACACGTGCAACCGCATGGTGTGGCTCTTTTGTTTTATATGGCTGCGCTTGCATGTAGGGTGGTGGTGACCTCCGCGTCTGTTTCAACCGCAGCGGTTTCTGTGTTGTGCTAATGATAATACGCTACCGGTATGTACCAATGACACAAATCTTCTGTTATCGGTGTGTATGCCATACAGGCATATACATTGCCTCCCATCAGTTCATCCTTCTTCCGCGCTTCCTCCGGCATCTTGTTTCCTGCCTTTACGTTGAGTATACCGCTGCATCTCCACGAAAAATGGAAAGCAATCAGGTAGGCAGAGGCGCGGAGTAAGGATGAAGTCTTACGCGGACTGTACTGAAGAATGCAGTGTTGTATGTTCCATTTCAGTTATTGTTGTCATTTTCGAATATTTTTTCAATCACTTTCTCTACGTCCTTCAAGCCCTGAGTACCTGAGTCCATGCTCACTATCACTCCGTCCGGATCTATCAATACGGATGTGGGATAGCTTTCTATCATATACTTTTTTATTATTGGACCTTCAAGAGTAAAGCCTCCATGAATGTTGGTCCATTCCATTTTATGTTTCTTGATTACAGACTTAAGGGTTGGTATGGCGTGTTGTACTGAGTGTCCGCTGTCAAGGTCGGTTGCTATACTGACGATTTTTATCTTCTTGCCATATTTCTCATATATTTTTCTCAGTGTGGGCAATGCTGCGATGCACGGATTGCACCAAGTGCCCCAAAAGTCGATTAGGACATATTTTCCTCTCTCTTTTTCTAACGAGAACGGTTTGCCTTTAATGTCTTTACATTCGAAAACAGGAGCCTTGAATCCTTCGTTAGGTGCCGTAGGCAGGTCTTCCGTTCCGTTGATTGTTCTTATATTTATGGTGCATGCCTGCTGTGATTCGTCTATGTCTGTCACATTGAGGCATACGTTTCCTATTCTTGCAGGTGTGCCCACATACTTGCTTTCTTTCAGAGTCTTATTTATATTGTATTGGTAATGTTTGCTTCCGAAGGGATAGATATCGATGTTATAGTCCTTTCCGCCGATATTGATGTCACACTCATAAGTATAACCGAAGTTTATCCAGCATTGCAGATTGCTTATGTCGTCTCTTTCTGTTCCGTCTTTCCATTCGAATAGGGGAGCTATCCACAGTGCGGCTTTCTTTCCGTTGCTCGTGTCATAGACAAGAGGTTGCTTGCTGAATTCATCAATAGTATCATCTTCGCTGAGCCTGAACCTGTAACAGTAGTCGTCAGAAAAGTCCCGGTTGTTGTTCATGTCAAGAACACAAAAGCACCTTCCGTTGCTTTGGATACCTGTCACAAGACTCAGTTCTTTCCTTGCTTTCGTGAGATTGCATGTCATTATTTTATTGGCGGTGTTTTCAGGGATACCTGTATATCCGTCCGCTTTCTCTACCTCATGTGCAGGCATGCACATCTGCATTCCTTTTGTATTAAGGTGCATGTCTGCTACGATTACACTGTCTTGATTGCCATTAGCGTATGTTAGTTGTGCTGCGAATAGTGATATGATAGTAAGAAATCTTATGTTCATAGTCTGACTGTTGTTTTGCGGTTTGTATTTATTGTTGTTGTTACTCGGTCATATGGGTGGTATTTCGCTGGTTTTCCTTCCAGTCATGGCAGGGATTGTGTCACGTCAGCATAAGCATATATTTTCCGGTATCTTACATGTTTATCGGGAACATTTAGTTTTGGTTTAGGCATAATCTCAAATTGTTTAATTATAAAAACTGCATCCGACAGTATTCCAATCGGCTTATGTGTGTATATAATAAGGTTTTTCCTTATTCTTCTCGATTATGGAATTTCATCGTGGTGTGTTAATAAACCAATGTTCGACAAATGTAATAATATATTTGATACGCATTGTGTGTGATTGTTGCATTTTAACTTAGTTTGTCGGATTAATAAGCTTTTTAACGCGTCTTTTGTGTATGTCGACGATTCGTACGCCTGTTTCGCGTAAAACATCACTGCATAGCAATCCTGCGGAAGATAATGCACCGATTGTGAAATATATTTGTTACATTTGCATATAAATTACGACAATGGTCATGACACTGCCCGAAGAATTCGTAAAATATACAAAAGAGCTGATGGGAGATGAACGCTTTGAGACACTCATGGAGGGTCTGAAAGCCGAGCCGCCTGTCAGTATAAGGCTCAATCCGATGAAGTGTGACATTGCCAACACTGCAATAAGCGGAAAGAGAAAGGATGTGGCGTGGTGTCCTACGGGGATGTATCTCGACGGGAGACCCAACTTCACGTTCGACCCCTTGCTGCATGCGGGAACATACTATGTGCAGGAGGCTGCGTCCATGTTTGTGGCTCATGTGCTGCGGCAGACGGTGAGCCACGGTGTGACGATGCTCGACCTGTGCGCCGCACCGGGCGGAAAATCCACGGTGTGCCGTACGTTTCTTCCGGAAGGCAGCCTGCTCATAGCCAACGAACCGATAAGGACAAGAGCTAATGTCCTTAGTGAGAATATGCAGAAATTCGGTCATCCTGATGTCATTGTGACCAACAACTATCCGCGTGATTTCAGAAAGTCAGGGCTTATGTTTGACGTTATACTTGCCGATGTACCCTGTTCCGGGGAGGGCATGTTCCGCAAAGACGTGGACGCGATAGCCGGATGGAGCGTTCAGAATGTGGAGAACTGCCGCCGTCTGCAACGTGAGATAGTCGGCGACATATGGTCTTGCCTGAAACCGGGAGGACTCATGATATATTCCACATGCACGTTCAACGCTCATGAGAATGAGGAGAACGCGGCGTGGATAGCCGGAGAACTGGGGGCGGACTTTGTGGAGATAGCCGTCAGTCCGGAATGGCATGTCACGGGAGCACTGGCAGGCAGTAACCCGTCTTACCGTTTCCTGCCCGGGACAAGTGAGGGTGAGGGACTCTTCATGACCGTATTGAGAAAACATGGAGATGCCGCCACACCGGTTGGGTCCGCAGTCGTCAGGAAGCGGAACAGAAGAGTCTCCATGCCCGTAAGCCTGCCTCTCGTCGGAAGCGACGGTTTTGAGACAAGGGAAAAGGGCGACACCGTGGTGGCTGTCCCGAAAAGATGGGCTGATGTCTATGACTCTATTGTGAGTTGTCTCAATGTCATGCACGCCGGAGTGACCATCGGCACACGCAAGGGAAAGGACATTGTTCCCGATCAGTCGCTGGCTTTATCGGCGCTGCTCGACCGCAGCCGCTTCGCCTGTGTGGACTTGGACTATGCACAGGCAATCGGATATCTGC
>ULQS01065861.1_pt1 | contig 10326 bp, 9 predicted proteins | sample 1954751 | NCBI WGS metagenome assembly ULQS01 (sample SAMEA4835662, study PRJEB28245) | human gut metagenome | biome: gut microbiome; material: fecal sample | place: Denmark | collected 2008 | reverse complement strand
GGAATCGAACCCGCATCCCCAGCTTGGAAGGCTGGTGCCCTAGCCATTGTGCTACACCTGCATGCGCCCTCCGCAAAAATCGTCAGCTCTGTTATAATAGCATCAGTGTCCCGTTTTGTCAACGTTTTTTCAGAATTTTTCTGCGCTTTTTTATGTTATCTGAGTAGAGCGTGCAAAAGCCTTGCACCGTCAGCACTTTCCGGCCGCGCGAACGCGCCGCACAGCCGCTCGGGATGCCACTGCACGGCAAAGACGGGGAGCGTCCTGTGGCCGACGGCCTCGACCGTGCCGTCCTCCGCGCAGGCGAAGACCTGAAGCCCCGTCCCCAGCCGCCAGATGGCCTGATGGTGTGCACTGTTGACCGTGCAGCGCGTGCCGTACAGCTCGCGCAGAAGGCCCGGCGCGGTGTTGATGGCATGCAGCCGGTCAACGCCGTCAATTTGACTGTGGCCCTCGATGTGCTGACGCAGCGTGCCGCCAAAATAGACGTTGAGGACTTGCAGCCCGCGGCAGATGCCGATGACAGGCTTTCCCGCGCACAGGAAGTTGTCAATCAGCGTGAGCTCACGCGCGTCGCGTGCTTCGTCGAGATCTTCCGAGCCGTTCAGCGCTTGACCGTAAAAGTGCGGGTGCATGTCGCCCCCGCCGGACAGCAGCAAAACGTCCGCGTTCTCCGGCGTTTCGGCGAGCGGCGCACCGACCAGCGCGAGCGCATTTTCGTAATTTTTCAGGCGTACCGATAAATAGACAGTCTTCATACGCACAGAATATGCCCCGAATGCGAAAAAAGACCTTGCAAGACGCAAAAAGTTATGGCATAATAGTTTGGCTGATAACAGCGAACTGAATATGCAGCGGTATCGAAGTGGTCATAACGGGGCTGACTCGAAATCAGTTTGAGGGAAACCTCACGAGGGTTCGAATCCCTCCCGCTGCGCCAAGGAAAAACCTCTTTTGTCTGTTACGGCAAAAGAGGTTTTTCGTAAAGAGAGGGACTGAAAATGCTGATTGACAGTTCGATCGCACAGGCATATATCGAGAGCAGCCGCGTCGACGCTTTTCGTGCTTCATGGCTCTTTGAACACACCTCGGTTTCGTCAGATCTTGGCAGGAATGCATTTACTCCGCCGCCTGAGGATCTTGCTCTCCGAGAGACTGTGCGCAAGCTCGAACGCCGTATCTGTAAAGCGGCTGCGCACTTTGTCCCCGTCAACCGCCCGATTTGGGACGCGCTTTTCCCCGATTGGGAGGCGGTACAGCCGACACTTGATTTGATCGTCGGTTATCCCGAGCCTTACGACGCCGTTGCGGCACACTCGCCCGACGGGCAGGCACATCTCATCTTTGACCTCATCCGTTGGTGCAATTATGCGGAGCTCGACCAGCTCGACAGCATCATTCGGAATCTGCTGACGCATGAGATTACGCATCTCTTGATTGGACACCGCTATCCGGCGGCAGATGCCGCATTGGAAAGTACAGACTATTTGACAAGATTGGATGCTTACACATTTCATGAGGGATTCGCCCATCTTCTCTCCTATCAGGCGACAGAAATCGACTGTGTGGACTGGCATACACCGCAGCTTACCGAGGTCGCAGCAGCAAGCCGTGCCAAACTGCGCCTCGCGCTTACGGAGACGGATCCAGACAGGCAAAAGCAGTTTCTTGAAGAGGCGGTCTGCGGATCGTACTATGAAAAGTTTGCCTGTATGTGCGGTATGTTGTATCTGGCAGACCGATGGGAAACGCAGGGGATCGACGGCCTGCAAAGCGCATTTGCGGACTATCACGGCTTTGCTCAAAGGGCCTTGAGCATTCGAATTTGATTGTAAAAGAGGAAGAGACGCGAATGCGTCTCTTCCTCTTTTACACCTTCTCCCGCTTCTGCCGCCAGAGGTTGATCGCCAGCATGACCGCGGCGTAGATCAGCGCGGCGGCGAGGATAATGAGCGAGAAGTCGCGCTGCATCTGGTAGCTCGTCGTCGTGAAACCCTTGACGAGTAGATGACCGGCAAGATAGCTCGCGGGAATCAGCGCGAGATAGCCGAGCGCTTTGCCCGTTTTCTTCCTGCGGCAGACAAAAAATGCAATACCCAGCGTAATAAGGAGTGCTAACGATAGCAAAACGTAATAGCCGAGCGCCAGCCGCGGCAGAGAAATGATGCCGCCGTTCATGCTGCCGCAGAGCAGTACATCGTCCTGCCCGTTGTTCTGAGAATAGCAGACTGCCGTGCAATTCGCGGCGTCGAGCGTGAAGAGCGTGCGCGCGGACTCCGCCTTGGCGAGCACGCCTTGCAGTGCGTCCGCCTCGCGCTGTGTGCGATCATTTGCGCTGTGTGTGTTCGGGGCGCCCCCGGTTTTGTCGAATGCGCCGCGCCATGTGTCGAGCGGCGTGCGCCATGCGGTGATGAAGTAGATGGTTTTGCCGCTGTTGGGGTCCTGCGTGTTCGTGACCTCTGCGCCGGAGACCGGCACAAGCAGGCTGACGGAGATGCTCTCCGCGCCGCTGAGATCAGAAAGCCCATCCGCTGCCGAGCCGTCGTCCGCGAGCGCGCTGGGCGAGCGCGAGATCGACCACTCTGTCTCGCTGTACGGCAAATACTGCGGCGCGGTGAGATACGCAAACCCCGCCGTCGCCAGCGTCAGCGCGAGCGTGACGGCCAGCAGCACGGCGGTCAGCTTCTTGCGTCGAAGCTGCCGCTTCAAGTCGCGCAGCGGCTGCGCGCTGACGGGCGCGGGCTTCACGTCCGCCTTCAGCACGTCGAGCTCGGCGCGGCAGGCCGCGCACTGCGCTAAATGCCCGTCCACAAATTCCTTCGTCTCCTCGCGCAGCATGTCTTCCTCATAGAGCGGCAGAAGGTCCTGCACGATGCTGCAAGTTTTGTCCATTTCAGTCGTCCTCCAATCCCTCGCGGATCATGCGCTTGGCCCGATGATACGTCACGCATGCCCAGTTTTCCGTCTTGCCGAAGAGCGCGCCGATGTCGCGGAAGCTCTTCTCACCGTACACGCGCCACATGAAGACCTCCTTGTACGGCTCTCTGAGCGCGTGCAGCAATTCCTGGATGCGCGCGGCCTCGCTGTGATCTTCTAACTCCTCCTCGTGGCTCTCTTCGGCGATCTGGCAGTCTTCGAGCGGGGCAAGCCGCTTCTCGCGCCGCAGCTGCGAATAATAGAGATTCTTCGCGATCTGGCAGAGCCACACGCGCACGCTGCACTCGCCCCGAAAGCGGTCGAGGGCGTCCATCGCGCGGAAAAACGTCTCGCTCGTCAACTCCTCGGCGACGCTCTCGCTCCCGGACAGCGAAAGCAGATACCGGTACACATCGTCGAAGTACACGGCGTACACCTCTTCAAAATTCGTCAGCGCCCTCACCCCCTTTCTGTCTATAGGACGGCGGAAAACCGGTTTTCTTACAAAAAAATCCGTCCCGCGGGACGGATTTTTTCTTTCACGTTTTCACGACTCTTTTCTTGCCGCACTTCGGGCACGTGAGCTCGACCTTGCCGATGTTTTTCGGCACGCGGCAGTACGCGCCGCAGGAGCAGCGGACGTATTTGTGCGCCTTGTCGGCGCGGCGTGCCTTCGCGCCGCGAATGGCGTTCGCCTTCGGCGTCCACCAGGTCAGAAACTTCGCGTTTTCGGCCTGACGGCGCGCGAGATTGCGCGAAAAAATGCGGATGAGCACGATGAACATCAGCACCATCGACACAAAGTACAGCGCCTGCGACACGCCCTGCACACGGATCAGCGAGCTCAGAATGCTCACGGCCAGCTCAAGGATCACGAGCGCCCAGTTCAGCGCGTCTACGCCGTTGCGGCCATACATAAAGCGGTAAAGGGCATCGCGGAATTTATTCACAAAAAACACTCCTAAAATCTTGATGCTGCCATTCTACACGCTTTTTCGACCCCCGTAAAGGCGTTTGAACAAAAGTTTACAGAATGGAAAAGAGTAAACGCAAACCGCTCGCCCCCGTCAGTCGCCTTACAGGGGGGGCAAGGGGGCCCGCCCCCCAAAACGCTTCGCAGAGTTTCGCCGCTCCGCGGCGAAATAAATTCAAATCATTTTCCGCCGCGACCGAAGGTGAATTGCCGCAAAGCGGCAAGAGAAGCCGCCCTGGGGCGTGTGCGTCAGGATTTACACTTCTCGCTCCGCAAACGTGCGCGCCTACGGCGCGTGCGCTGCCGCGGAGCGCAAAAAGCTAAAACGAAAGCCCCGCTGAGCGGGGCTTTCGTTTTAAGCATTATAGTCCGTTGGTGTAACGATACAGGAACGTCACGGCCTCGGCGCGGTTGCAGGAAGCATACGGGGAGAACGTCGTGGGGCTGCTGCCGGTGGTGATGCCCTTACCGGAGGCCCACAGGATGGCGTTGTAGTAGCTCGCCTCGCTCGTGGCGCCCACATCCTTGAACGGGTTGGAGTAATAGCCGCTGGGCTTGCCCGCGTAGCGGTACAGGAAGGTCACGATCTGGGCACGGGTGCAGACCTGATCGGGAGAGAAGGTCGTGGTGCTGGTGCCGGCTGCGATACCCTTCTGGCTGGCCCACAGGATGGCCTTATAGTAGCTGGAGTGCGTGACGGCGTTGACATCCTTGAACGGGTTGCGGGTGATGGTCGGCTCCGGGCTGCCGGCGGCGCGCCACAGGAACGTCACGATCTCGGCACGCTTGCAGGGGTTGTACGGGGAGAAGGTCGTGCTGGACGTACCGGTGGTCACACCCTTGTTCACGGCCCACTTGACGGAATCATAGAAGTAGTCGGTGGTCTTGACGTCGATGAAGTTCATCGTCTGGCCGATCTTGATGGCCACGGTGCCGGTGAGCTGGCGGGTGCCGGTGCCGGTCGTGCCGTAGCGGGCGTAGATGGTGAACGGGATGTAGACGGTCTCGCCGGTCTTGGCGTAGCGGCTGGCGAGGAACGCGACGTCGCTGATCGCGTTCTGGCTGGCGGTGGCGCTGTAGTAGAACTTGTCAGTCGTCTTGATGGAGCCGCCGTAGTTGTAGCCGTTGTAGTAGGTGTAGAGCGAGCCCTCGTTGACGGCGGAGACGGCGCTCTGGTCAAAGGTCACGTAGTCGATGGTGTAGTTGCTGCTGTAGCCCTTGGTGGAGCGCAGGTAGCTGAGGAAGTCGCTCTCGTCGAAGCGGACGCTGTCGCCCTGAGAGACGGTGTACTTGATGTCCTCGCGCACGAGGTTGACGACGACGCTGCCGGAGTAGCTCACGGTCGTGCCGCGGCTCGTGGAGGAACTGGAATAGCGGGTCGCATACAGGGTGAAGTTCAGCGTGATGGTCTTCGCGGTGGACTTGGCGTTGGGGACGAACGTCACGCTATCGAGGTTGGTGACCTTGGTATTGCGGTTGAACGCGCCGGAGGAATTGCTGGTGGACATGGCGGTGCCGCCATAGTACAGCGTGCCCTGCGCGGTGGTGGGCAGGGAGAAGGTCACGTAATCGAAGGTGACATAGGGATAGGACTTGGCCTTGCTGGCGTCGCCGCGGGCCTCAGCGACCTTGTTCATGAAGTCGTTGAAGTCGCTCTGTGCGAACTGGACGGTCTCACCGGCCACGCCGTTGTAGTTGATGTTGTAGTTCTTCTTGTAGACGCTGATGGTGCCGCAGTAGAGCCTATTGTCGGTGCCCTGCGTCACGACATACAGCGTGCACTTGCCATTGATGAAGTTGGTGTCGGTCAGGGAATAGAGATTGGCGGTAGCAGTGGTGGGATAGTATTTCTGGCTGCTGCCGTTGTTCCAGTCGACAGGCTCGGTGTTCACACCGGCAACATAGTAATACCTTGCGCCGGAGGGAACCTGAACGTAATAGCGATAGGTGTTGCCGTAAGCCGCGACCGGCTCGGGATACTGGTCGGCATAGGTGGTCGTGCTGGGCGTTACGGGAACATTAAACGTAACGCTGTAGGTCTTGGGAACGGCGGTATTGGCAACGCGGGTGGTCACGGTGGCGGTGAACTTTGCAGTGCCGATGCCGGAGAGATTTGCCTTGAAGTAGAGATAGCCGGAGCCGCCGGCGGGATAGTTGTACGAAGCAGTGCTCGTGCCGACACCGTAGGCGGTGGTGGAGGGAACCTGCGTGACACCGCTGAGGGAATAGACGGTCTCGTAGGTGTAGGCGGTGCTGTAGGTCTTGTTGATGGCGGCCTGCGCGGCGTTGACAAGATCACTGTAGCTGTAGTTCACAGAAGTGCCGTTCTGAACAGCACTGAGGGTCGCCTCGATCAGGGCGCCGGTAACGGGGATGTTCTGCACATAGTCCTTGCCCTTATAGGTCGCCTTTGCGGTGACAGTGGTAGAGCCGCTTGCTCTGAGCGTTACGATCGGCGCGGCGGTCGTCTGGTTCGTCACAGTTGCGATGTTGAGGTTGGCGGAAACAAAGGAGTAGGTCGGAGTGACCGGGGCAGCGGGAGAAGCGGAGGTTTTCACAAAGTTCGCCGCCAAAGTCGCGGTCTGACCGATCTGCGTCAGCGTAACGCTTGCGGGGACGACAGTGAAGGTATAGGTGTCGGGAAGGCTCTTGACCGTGATGGGCTCACTCTTCTTAGCGAGCTTATCGCCCTCGCTTGCCTTGCAGTAAACAGAGTAGTCGTTTGCAGCGGGGACCGTCCAGACGAGGGACTTGCCCGTGCCGATCGAAAACTCTTTACTGTCACCGATCTTGTAGAACCACGCATAGGTGGCGGCGTTGCTGAGACCGGTGGAGGTGGCGGTGAGCGTGGTCTTGCCGCCGGAGATGACCTCGGTAAGGCTTGCCGCTGCGGTCACGGTGGGGGTGACGGGGGTGACCCCCACATCAGCCGTCAGCGCGGAATCCTTGACGTGCACGGTCAGCTTTCCACCCGCGTAAGAGGGCTTCTTGCCCTCGGCGTCATCGATTACATAGCCATTTTTTGCGGCAGCAGACCACTTGTTGTTGGCATTAACGATCGTCTCGCCCTCAAGAAGGGAGATGTTGACCGCGCCATCCGTCACAGAATAGGTTCTGCCGTTGAAGGTGACGGTGGTGATGTCGCCCGGCAGGAGCTTGTCAGCGATAGCAAACTCTTCGGTGGAAATAGGTTTAGTCGCGGTCTTAGTTACCTCCTGCCCATTTTCAGTAACGGTATAGGTGCAGGTTACTGTGCAAAAGACCGTTGTTGCTGTGGTATCATCAATAGCATTTGCGGATACAGAAGCGGCAGTACCAGCTCCGGCGTTAATGCGAAAATACGAGCCGACATTCCAGCTGTACTCGGTGGATTGAACCGTGCCACCCGTCGTAATAGCAGGAGTTCCACTAATTGTGAAAGTTACATTATCTCCGCGATTAACATTACTGGGAGTGTTAACAGTTAACCCAGTAATTTCAGGAGTTGCTGGCGGAGTCCCGTCCGCCGCCCTTGCAGGCACGACGACGAGGCTCAGGACCAATGTCAGAGCCAATAGCAAGGAGAGAAATTTTTTCATGTGATCTTCATCCTTTCGTGTTTGTTGTTGTCGGCTCCGCGCGCACAGAGCCTTTCTCATACATGGCATTTTACCATGCCGCGGGAAATAAGGGAACAGGAAAATGGAAAATTCATAAATTCTTTATCTTCCCTCTTCGCCCAGTTTCCCTTTGCTTCATTGATTAGACGCAAAAAACGTCTGTTTTGTTTCACAAAACCCGAAAATTTCCCAAAAATTTTTTACGCCGCGAAAAACCGCACATACACGAACACCCCCGCCGCGATCTGCGCGAGTAAGATCGCGGGGATGCCGAACTTGAAGTACCAGTGCCGCGTCTTGTGGTGAAAGACCCTCATTGCGAAAAGAGCACCCGCGCTGCCGAGCAGCAGCGCGAGTGCAAATAAGGTCTTTTCGGGCACGCGCCGCGCGCCCTGAATTTTGGCGCGGCGCTTGTCTGCGCCGTAGACGCAGAAAGTAATTAGATTGATCGCGGCGAGATAGATGACAAAGTATCTCACTTTTCGAGCTTGCTGAGCTCCACAGCCGCCGCCGCGCCGAGGCGCGCGTTGTTGAACACGAGCTGGATGTTGGAATCGAGGCTGTCGCCGCCGGTCAGGTCCTTGATCTTGGCGAGCAGATAAGGCGTCGTGGCCTTGCCGTGGATGCCGTCCTTCTTCGCGTCCTCGACGGCCTCGGCAATGGCCTTGTCGATGACTTCCTTGTCCATGGAGTACTCTTCGGGAATCGGGTTCGTGACGAGTAAGCCGCCGCGCAGACCCAGCTCGCGCTTGACGTGGAACGCCTTCGCCAGCTGCTCGGGCGTGTCGAGCTCGTAGTCGACGCCAAAGCCGGACTTGCGCGTGTAGAACGCAGGCAGCTCGCTCGTGCCGTAGCCGATGACGGTCACGCCGTGGGTCTCGAGATATTCGAGCGTCAATCCGAGGTCGAGGATGGACTTCGCGCCCGCGCACACGACCATGACGGAGGTGTTGGCCAGCTCTTCGAGGTCGGCGGAGATGTCGAACGTCTCCTGCGCGCCGCGGTGCACGCCGCCGATGCCGCCGGTGGCAAACACGCGGATGCCCGCCATGTCGGCGATCATCATCGTGGTGGTGACGGTGCACGCGCCGTCCTTGCCCTGCGCGACGAGCACGGGCAGGTCGCGGCGGGAAGCCTTCGGGATGCCCGCGCCGGTGCGGCCGAGGTAGTCGATCTCTTCCTTGGAAAGGCCCGCCTTGAGCCGTCCGCCGATGATGGCGATGGTCGCGGGGACCGCGCCGCATTCGCGGATGATGCTCTCGACCTTGAGCGCGGTCTCAACGTTCTGGGGATAGGGCATGCCGTGGGAAATGATGGTGGATTCGAGCGCCACGACGGGCTTACCGGCGGCAAGGGCCTCGGCAACCTCGGGGGCGATATCCAGATACTTGTTCATAGTTAAAATCCTCCTGTAAAGTAATAGGTGAAAGTTTCACGTTTACCTTTTGAGGTAAGATTGCATCATAACATACAACTTGTCAAAAGTCAATACAAAGCGGGGCTTGAATTTGCACGGGAAGTGGCATATAATACCTCTATTATCCCGTGAAAACCCACAAAAGGAAGGAAAATTATTATGGAACGAGTGAGAATTGCCGCGCTCTTCGCCGACAAAGAGCAATACGGCGGCGCAAGCGTCACCGTATGCGGCTGGGCGAAGACCATCCGCGATATGAAGACCTTCGGATTCATCGAGCTGAACGACGGCTCGTGCTTCCGCAATTTGCAGGTCGTGATGGATGCGAATTCTCTTTCTAATTATAAGGAGATCGCCGCGCAGAACGTGGGCGCCGCGCTCATCGTGCGCGGCACCGTCGTGCTGACGCCCGAGGCCAAGCAGCCGCTCGAAGTCAAGGCAACAGAGATCGAGGTCGAGGGCGTGTCCTCCCCCGACTATCCCCTGCAGAAAAAGCGCCACAGCGTCGAATATCTGCGCACCATTCAGCATCTGCGCCCGCGCACGAACCTCTTCTCCGCGGCGTTCCGCGTGAGAAGCGCGGCAGCCTACGCCGTGCACGAGTTCTTCCAGAGCCGCGGCTTCGTCTATGTCAACACCCCCATCATCACCGGCTCTGACTGCGAGGGCGCGGGCGAGATGTTCCAGGTCACGACGCTGGATCTTGAAAACCCGCCGAGAACGCCCGACGGCAAGGTCGATTACAGCAAGGACTTTTTCGGCAAGAAGACGAGCCTGACTGTCTCCGGCCAGCTCAACGCCGAGAACTTCGCCATGGCGTTCGGTGACGTTTACACCTTCGGCCCCACGTTCCGCGCCGAGAATTCCAACACCGCGCGCCACGCCGCCGAGTTCTGGATGATCGAGCCGGAGATGGCGTTCTGCGACCTCGACGGCGACCTTGAGGTCATGGAGGCGATGGTCAAGCATATCATCCGCCGCGTGATGGAGCGCTGCCCGGATGATCTCGCGTTTTTCAACAGCTTTGTCGACAAGGGTTTGCTGGAGCGTCTCCAGCACGTCGAGAGTTCCGACTTTGGCCGCGTGACGTATACCGAGGCCGTCAAGCTCTTAAAGGAGAGCGGCCAGAAGTTCGACTACCCCGTCGAGTGGGGCATCGACCTGCAGACTGAGCATGAGCGTTACCTCACCGAGCAGATCTTCAAGCGCCCCGTGTTCGTCACGGACTATCCGCAGGAGATCAAGGCGTTCTATATGCGCCTCAACGACGACGGCAAGACCGTCGCCGCAGCGGACTGCCTCGTTCCGGGCATCGGCGAGATCATCGGCGGCAGCCAGCGCGAGGAGCGCATCGAGCTGCTCGAAAAGCGCATCCGCGAGCTCGGCATGAATCCCGAGGACTACTGGTGGTACTGCGACCG
>ULQS01002144.1_pt1 | contig 10362 bp, 6 predicted proteins | sample 1954751 | NCBI WGS metagenome assembly ULQS01 (sample SAMEA4835662, study PRJEB28245) | human gut metagenome | biome: gut microbiome; material: fecal sample | place: Denmark | collected 2008 | reverse complement strand
GCAAGTGTTCCGGCCGTCCCAGCCAGCGAGCCCAGCGCGGAATTCAGTCGCGGCAGTGCGCCTGAATTGATGGCGTTGCGCGCCGTGCCTGCGCTTTTGAGCGAGTTCTGCGTGCCTATGTTGAAATCGGTGGACAGTTTGGATACGCTGCCGGCTGTGGCCTGTGTGTTCTCGCTCAGGGTTTTGAGGTCGGCGAGTGTTCCGGCTGCCGTGTTGTTGGTATTCTCCAGTTTGCTGATGATTTGCTGGTATTGCGCGTTGTCGCTGGCGGATTTGAGCTTCTCGAGCAGTTTCGCATTGCTGTCGGTGATGTTTTGCATGCCGGTCACCGCCTGCTGCGCCGATCCACTTGCCGCGGATACCGCCGACGAGATCTGGTTGATGCTGGCTGTGGATTGCGCCGTCGCTTGGGAAACAAGTCCGGATCCGGTTTCCAGCGCGCTGTTGGCGTTGGACGAAAGCGTGTTGAGCTGGGTTTGCGCTGTGCCGATGGCGGTGGATGCGCCTGCTAGTCCTCTGCCTGCGCTCGCCGCGGCCAGCTGCACGTCGTTCAGGGCATTGCGTGCTGCTTTTGTCTGCTGTGGCACATTGGCTAACTGGGTGTCGAGATCCGCGATTGCGGAGCGGATCGTGCCTACGTTCCGCTTGGTGTTGTCGAGTTCGCCGATGGTTTCGTTGGCGATGGCGTTGGTGTTGCCGCTGATGGTGCCGTTGGCCGAGTTGACGGCTTTGACGAGCACGTCGCTGACGGTGGAGACGAAGGTGTTGTTGACGGTGCGGTCGACCACGGTCGCGCCTTGGTCGGTGATTTTCGGCGAAATCGGACTCGCCTTCTCGTTCACGTAATATTCGAGCGTGGGGCGATGCTTGCTGTTGGTGACGACGTTGGCCAGATCTTCGCTGAAGTCGGAAGGGATGACGATTGCGGCGTAGCAGTCGCCCGACTCCACCGCTTCCATCGCATTGGCTTTGCCCATGAACTCCCAGCCGAGCTGGTCGTTGCTCTTCAGCGTGCCTTCGATTTGATCGCCGAGATTGACTTTGCCAAGCAGCGCGTTGTCTGTGCCTTCGTCCATGTTGGCCACGGCCACTTTGATGCTGTCCGTGTTGCCATAGGGATTCCAGAACCCGTAGATGTTGAACCATGCGTATAGCGGGGGAATGAGAATCAGGCCGATCATAATCACCCACGCGGCGGGTACGGTGACCAATCGTTTGAAGTCACGGCGCAGGATCTGCAGTACGTTGTGCATTGTCTCTCCGGTTTGGCGAATCAATTCCCTTATATGGCGATACGTGTTCCGTAGCGCTACGCGGTTCGTATCGTATACCGTGCTCTTGGACAATCGCCATCGCGTTTCATGGATGACGGAAATCGGGTCGAGTACTGCGGCAAAGCCTCGGCAAAACCATCGCCGGCTGACGTAGCCCCTTCCGCTCACGTCCGTGACAAATCGCCATTTCTGTATGTCCGTGAGCGAAAGGTGGTAATAAATCGCTATTTTCCGTCCGTATTTATACCCCCATTCGCTCACGATGCGCTATGCATCGCCATTTCTTGCGGACGTGAGCGAAAGGTGGTGTGCGAATGGCGATTGCAGCCAGCTGACGTCCCCCTCTTTTGCTCGCGTCCGCCAATAATCGCACCTGAACCGCTTTTCTTGCGGCGGATATTGCCTACGTTTGGTAGCGTGGGCTGAAGGAAGGAGCGGCATATGAGCGAAACCGCACAATCTGAATCACGATCCGAGGATTCCGCCGCGGGCAAGACGGATGGAGAAATCAAGGCGATTGCCGCCGAAACCGAAATCGCGGCTATCGAAGAAGGCGGAAAGCAGGGCACTGGCGAAGTCGGCAATCCCGCTGACCGTCGTCTGCCGTTAATCGTTCGCATTTACGGCATCGTCATGCTTATTGAAGGCGTGGTGACGCTGCCGTTCATTGTGTTGGCGTGCCTGTACTCGATTCGCGCGGTGTTTTCCGGCAAAGTGGCGTTCGATGCGCTCAGCCTCACCGCGATTCTGTCGGTGGTTCACGCGGCCGTGCTGCTGGTCGCCACCGCGTGTCTGGCGGTGTTCGGCGTGATGCTCATTATGAACAAGCGTCGGCATATCGCGCAATGGACGTATCTGATGATTCCGCTCACCCTTGCCGAAGGCTTGCTGTCGCTGGCATTGCAGGGACTTGGTGTGAATTTGATCGGCCCGGCTATCCAGCTTGTCGTGCTCATAGCCCTGCATGTCACTGCCGATCCGTCGCTGCGTGAGGAACGTCGTCTCCAGTTCGCGTTGCGACGTATGGATGCCCGTAGCGCATACGAAGACGCCGCTTCCCAGGGTATGGCTGGCCGTGATTTGACTGGCAGGGGCTATATTTCGCTGGATTTCTTCAATTTGTTCTGGTTGTTCGCCATCGGTTGTGTGTTCGGTTTGGTGATCGAGACCATCTACCATTTCGTGCTGTTCGGCGAATACCAGGATCGCGCAGGCTTCCTGTGGGGGCCGTTCTCGCCGATTTACGGCTTCGGCGTGGTGATCGTCACCGTGTTGCTCAACCATTTGTGGCAGTCGAATTGGTTGCTGATTTTCTGCTCAAGCGCGGTGATCGGTGGCGCGTTCGAATATTTCACCAGCTGGTTCATGCAGGCCGCGTTCGGTATTCGCGCATGGGATTACACGGGGCAATGGCTTTCGATTGACGGGCGTACGTCCGGCAAATACATGTTCTTCTGGGGTATCCTCGGCTTGATTTGGGTCAAGTTGATTTTGCCGCGATTGTTGCGATTGATCCAGCGTATTCCGTGGAAGATTCGCTATTCGCTGACGCTGGTCTGCTTCATTTTCCTTTTCGTCGACGGTGTGATGACGCTGATGGCCCTTGATGCTTGGTATTCCCGCATGGCTGGGGTTGCGCAGAATTCGCCCGTTTCGCAGTTCTTCGCCACGTATTTCAATGACGATTTCATGGCCCACCGATTCCAGACCATGAAGATCGACCCGTCCACTGCCGGTCGTATGTAGGCTGGTTTTTGCGTTTTGCGGGTTTTGCTAAGCGGCTGGTCGGGCGATGTTCCGGCTGGCCGCTTTGCTTTGGGTGGCTGATTTTGAACGATTTCGGACGATTGCAGTGGGGTTTTGTTGCGGGTTTTGCCGCGGGGGATTTGATTCTTCCGGATTATTGCCGTTTGGGATTCGTGCCTTCCGGCTGTCTGGATGCTTGACTGCTGTTGCCGCGCCTACGCCGCGATGCTTTGCGCCAGCTGGCGGATGAGGTCGGGGCGATGTCCGCTCCATGAGGAATTCGGTGAGATGACGACCGGAATTTGCTTGAAGCCGGCGTCCTTGATCTGTTCGAATGTGGACGGATTCTGCGTCAAATCGACCGCCACGTACCGCACTCCCAGTTTGGAAAGCTCTTGTTCGGTGGCCTCGCATTGAGGATTGTTCGGATTGGTGAAGACGGTCACGGTCATTACTTTTCCTCCCTATGCAATCGGCTTCCTTTGGTGCGGAAGATCTTGTCGGCCACGTTTTTTGATTTTGCCCGGCTGAGCAGGCCGTTCATCAGTATACACTACCCGTAGTGGCGTTTCGTACGTTCGCCCACTGTATATAGTGGGGAATTTCCCGTAATACCGAATCTATGCGAACAAATGTTCGATATATTCGAGTCTATCATTATCGTCGATTGCGCCACGCCGGTTGCATGCGTATGGTCCGTCCGCGAATCGCCCGCGGGCTGTTCGCTATTCATTTCGGAACACATATTGCGATTTCGCTCGTTTTCTTACGATTGTGAGCGAAAGGTGGTGCCGCATAGTGCGGTAGGGGGTATAAATCGCCTTATTTTCCATACTTTTCGGCGCACGTCGCGAAATAATCGACCGAAATTGCGATTCGTGAGCGAAAGAGGGTGCGCGATATGGTGCGTTCCGTATTGAAGTGCTGAGACCTCATCCCGAAACAAATGAAAAAGTCCTGAGAACCATCGGCTTCCAGGACTTCGAACCTGTGCCCCCCGTGGGATTCGAACCCACAACCCACGACTTAAAAGGACGCTGCTCTAACCGTTGAGCTAGAGGGGCAACAGCAACATAGTATACAGCATATTCGGACCAATCGCCACCGCGGGCGTCTGACGGGCGTCGAAATGGTCTTCGGAGTGTTGGTGTGCCTACAATCGAAACCATGTCATGTACCACAATTCTTGTAGGCAAAAAAGCAAGTTACGACGGTTCGACCATCATCGCCCGAGATGACGACTCTGGTTCGGGACGTTACGATCCCAAGAAATTCGTAGTCGTCGCACCGCAGGAGCAGCCGCGGCACTACCGCAGTGTGCTGAGCCACGTTGAAATCGATCTTCCCGACAACCCGTGCCGATACAGCATCGTGCCGAACGTGCTACCCAACCGTGGAATCCTTGCGGAAGCGGGCGTGAGCGAACGCAACGTGGCCATGAGCGCCACCGAAACCATCGCCGTCAACGAGCGCGTGCTCGCCGCCGACCCGCTGGTCGTATTGCAGCCAGCCGACGAGGCCGACGGCAAGCCGGAAGTGCCCGGCGGCATCGGCGAGGAAGACATCATCACCCTCATATTGCCGTATGTCAGCACTGCGCGCGAAGGCGTGAAACGTCTGGCCGAACTGCTCGAAACGTACGGAACGTACGAATCGAACGGCATCATCATTTCCGACGTGGACGAAATCTGGTACGTCGAAACCATCGGCGGCCACCACTGGATCGCCCGCCGCGTGCCGGACGACAAATGCGCCATCATCCCCAACCAGCTCGGCATCGACTATTTCGACTTCGACGACGCCTTCAGCGACGCGCGCGAATTCATGTGCAGCGCCGACCTGACGGAATTCATCGAAACGCATCATCTCGGCCGCGCGGCCGGCACGCAGGGCGGCATGAACGGCGGCCACTGCAACCCGCGCGTCGTGTTCGGCACCGCCACCGCGAAGGACCATATCTACAACACGCCTCGCGCCTGGTACATGTACCGCTATCTCGATCCGGCCGACGCGGAAAACCTTACCCCTGAATCGGACGACATTCCATGGTGTCTCGAACCGGAGAATGCCGTGACCGTCGAGGATGTCGACTTCCTGCTCGGTTCGCACTTCGAGGGCACCCCGTACGACCCGTATGGCACGCAGGGGACTGAGGAAAGCCGCCATCGCTATCGTCCAATCGGCATCAACCGCACCGGGCACATGGTGGCGATGCAGATCCGCCCGTATGCGCCAGCCGAAAGCCGTTCGATCATGTGGGTTTCGTACGGTTCCGGCGCATTCACCACGTCCGCGCCGTTCTACGCGAACGTCGACGACACCCCCGCCTACCTGCGCGACACCACGCCGGAAGTCTCCACGGACTGCCTGTATTGGACGAATCGTCTGATTGCTGCGATCGCCGACGCGCACTTCTACGAGACCAGCAACGCGGTCGAGGGCTTCTCGGAAGATGTCCGTTCCTTCGGCCACCGTCTGGTGGAACGTACGGATGATGCGCTTGCGATTGGTGGGTCGGCGACTGGGGCTGGTGGCGCTGGTTCTGGTGCCGGTTCTGCGGTTGGCGGTTCTGGTTCTATGTCTGGTGCTGCGGTTGATTCCGGTTCCGATGGGCTTGCTAGTCCTACATCTGTTCCGGCCCGTCTTGCGGCGGCTAACGACGAAATGGCGGAATACCTGCGATCGCGCAATACGAAGCTGCTCGGCGACGTGCTGTACACGTCCAGCAATCTCATGCACAACAGTTTCGCCATGTCGGATCGCTGGAACTAAGCCCGCTGGTGCTTTCCGTGTCCGTTTCTCCCGAATCGGACACACAGGCATCAAAATGAAGCGCTCCTGTGTCCGAATCACCAGAAACGGACACAGGAGCGCCTAGCCGATCGCAATAATCGCAATACTCACGCAATATCGCGTAAACCCTCTATCGCGCGAAACCTGCGAAACCCGCGCGAAATCAGTTGAACCCGACCACATGTTCCGCCACGAAATATCCCTTTCGAATCACAAACCGGCCGAGCGAACCATGTAGGTTCAGCGCGCGCGACATCGCCTTCTTACGCACGTCCTTGTAAATCGTCGGCGAATATGCCTCGATATCCGCCCACATGGCCTTCTTCTTCTCGTAATTCTCCGGCTCGCGCGACAGGATCATGAAGACACTCGCCACGGAGCTTTCAATCGCAAGAAAATGAATCATATAGCGGTACAGGCCGTCTGGCACCGTACCTCGTTCGGGGGTGGCGCGCACCATGCACTGGTTGACGAGCCGCAGCTGGTCCACACGTCGGATCATCACGTCCGTCTGCACGCTCTGCCCGTCGCGGCCGATGAAATAGTGGTAGAACGGCGTATCCACGTATTGCAGCGACTTGACCCACGGGAACGGCTGGTACGCGTAGATGAAGTCCACGTAGAACGTGTGCTCCGGCAGCTGCATCTTCGATTCGCGCACCACGGCGGTACGGTAGATCAGCGCGTGCATGAGAATGTATTCGGTCAGCCCGAAATGCCCCAGATCGTCCCACGTGAGGCGCCTGCCGGGCTCCATGGCATGACGGAAGTTCACGACGTGCTTGTTGCGCTTGCCCACCTTGTCATACACATAGTTGGTGACGAGCATGTCGAGCGGCTCGTCCTTATCGACCTCGCCGCGCAGCACGGCCATGACCTGTTCGAGCGATTCCGGGCCGACCCAATCGTCCGCGTCCACGACCTTCACGTACATGCCGCTCGCCGCCGCGATGCCGGTGTTGACCGCGCCGCCGTGGCCCTTGTTCTCCTGATGGATCGCGCGCACGATTCCCGGATTGCGCGCCTCAAATTTCTTTGCCATTTCCAGCGTTCCGTCGGACGAGCCGTCGTCCACGATCAGCACTTCGATGTCATCGTTGCGCTTCGACGCGATCAACGATTCGACGCACCGTTCCAGGTATTCCGTCATGTTGTACGCGGGCACCACGAAGGTGAGCGTCTTCTTCTCCTGCATATTCTTCCTCGGATCGGGCTCGTGTCGGGCCGTGCGGCTGGCCGACCGCTCCGGCCAAAAGCATAACGAAACTAACGTAGCACCATGTGCGGTTCCGGGGCGCGGTTTTGCATACAAACGGCACCCTGAAATACGCAATCTGCACCTGAAATTTCCCCTAGGGTCATTTCGGGTGACGGTATGTCAGTTTTCGTCAATTGTTGATTGTTTTTGCGATTCGTGCGGGTTTTGCGGTTTTTGCGATTCGTTCGTCTCGTCTGATTCGTTTGATTCGTCTACTGCTTGCGATCCGTCCGTCACGGTCGTCCCGTCCGTCGCGTCATCTCCCGCAGCAACCGCCTTCTCCTGCGATTTCGCGGCCTTCTTGCCCTGCTTCTCCTGCTTGGCGATCGCCTTCGCTTCCCGCGCGGCCTGCTTTTCCGCCTCGCGGGCGGCCTTTTCGCTTTCGTAGCGCAGTTCCGGCTTGGCTTCCATGCGGCTCAGCCCATACCATGCCAGGTTCACGATGTGCGCGGCGAGCTGCTCCTTGCTGAGCTTGCGCTGGTCGGCCCAATATTGGCAGGTGTACACGGTCATGCCGATGAGCATCTGCGCGTAATACGGCACGCTTTTGGCCGGCAGATGCTGGCGTTTGAACGCGTCGGTGAGAATGTCCTCGACGCGTACGGCAATGTCTCCAAGCAGCGAATTGAACGAGTTGGACGGGTCGGTTTTCGGCGAATCGCGCGTGAGCACGCGGAAGCCTTCGGCGTTTTCCTCCACGTAGGTGAGCAGCGCAAGCGCGGTGCGTTCCACGATTTGGCGCGGATGCGCCTGCGGGTCGGACAGCGCGTTGATGAGAACGTCGGTGAGCGCGCGCATTTCGCGGTCCACCACCACGGCGTACAGGCCTTCCTTTCCTCCGAAATGTTCGTAGACGATGGGTTTCGACACTTTTGCGGTCGAGGCGATCTCTTCCACGCTCACTGCTTCGAATCCCTTGGCCGCGAACAGCGATCGACCGATTTCGATAAGCTGTTCGCGCCGCTGGTACGACGTCATTCTGGATGTATTGGCCATACTGCCTAGTTTTTCACGCCCCGTGGATAGCCCCATTGCCTGCCCTGGCAGAGATGAGTGGCGTGTCCGTTGCGCTTTTTAGGCTGGAACCATGGATACGAATGTGATTATTGCGATTGTCGCGGTCGTCGTTATCGCGGCATTACTTGCGATTGGCGGATGGTGGTTCGGTAAGAGCCGCAAGTCCGCCGTGGACAAGTCCACTGAAGCGGCGAAGGCGAAGGCCGATGCTCGTTTGGCTACGGAGAAGTCCGCCGCGCAATCTGCCGCCGCAAGTGCCGAAAACGCTGAGAAAACCAAGGAAACCGCGGAATCCGCAGCGACGGAAGCCGTGGAATCCGCGACTTCGTCTGCCACACCTGAATCGCCAGTGGCAACTGAACCAACTCCGGTCGGGTCAGCCGTAACTGAATCCGCGACCCCAGCCGTCGAAACCCCTGAAGCCGCCGGCACCCGCATGCAGCGCCTCAAGGCGCGCCTGTCCAAGTCCGGCAATCCGTTCGGCAAGGCCCTGTTCAACATCCTCGCCAAGGATCAGCTCTCCGAAGCCGACTGGGAGGACGTCGAAGACACCCTCCTGCTTGCCGACGTGGGCGCGGAAGCCAGCGAACAGCTTGTCGGGGAACTACGCAACGACGCCCGAATCGCAGGCCAGTCCGACCCGGCCGAAGTGCGTGCCGCGCTGAAAGACAAGCTGCTGAAGCTCGTAGGCACTGACACGGATCGCCGCCTCAATGCCGATAAGGAAGGCGCGAACAAACCGAGCGTCATCATCATGGTCGGTGTGAACGGCACTGGCAAAACCACCACCGCGGGCAAGCTGTCCCGACTGCTCGTCTCCGAAGGCAAGCAGGTCATGCTGGGCGCCGCCGATACGTTCCGCGCGGCCGCCGCCGACCAGCTGGAGACCTGGGGCGCCAAGGTGGGCGTGCCGGTCGTGCGTTCCGACAAGGACGGCGCCGACCCGGCGTCCGTCGCGTTCGAAGCCAGCGCCAAAGCCAAGGAAGAGAACGCCGACGTGCTCATCATCGACACCGCCGGCCGCCTGCAGAACAAGTCCAACCTCATGGACGAGCTCGGCAAGATTCGCCGCGTCACCGAAAAGAACCTGCCTGTGGACGAAGTGCTGCTCGTGCTCGACGCCACCACCGGCCAGAACGGCATGACGCAGGCCAAGGTGTTCGCCGAAGCGATCGGCATCACCGGCGTGGTCCTGTCCAAGCTCGACGGCTCCGCCAAGGGCGGCATCGTCATCTCCGTGCAGAAGGAGCTTGGCGTGCCCGTCAAGCTCGTCGGCCTGGGCGAAGGCCCGGATGACCTCGCCCCGTTCGATCCGGAAGGCTTCGTCGACGGCATCCTCGCCTGACGTTCCCATATTTTCCGGATTTGCGATTTCCGTAGCGAAAACCTCCCGTCACGTTCCGTACGTGGCGGGAGGTTTTCGTATTGCGATTACTGCTCAGCGCCAGCCGTACCGGCAGCGCCAGCCCCCACTCCCGGCACTTTCCGGATCGTCAGCTTCAATAGCAGCGGCGCGACCAGCGTCACCAGCGAAATGATGAAGATGATCGTCGAATAGTATTCGCTGCCGAGCACATGCTCGTTGAAGCCGATTTGCGCGGTAATCAACGCCATCTCGCCACGTGGCACCATGCCCGCGCCGATCATCAGCGCCGAAGCGCCGCCGAAACCGGCCATGCGGCCACCCAAACCGCAGCCGACGACCTTCGTGATCACGCCGAGAACCGTCATGATCGCAATGAACACGATCATCTTCGTATCATCCACGCCTGTGGTCTGCAGGCCGATGCCCACGAAGAACACCGGCACGAACAACGTGTCTCCAACCGGCTCGATATACCGGTCCGCGTCCTCCGCGTAATCGCTGTTGCTTACCGCGATGCCGGCGAAAAACGCGCCCACCGCGTAGCTCAACCCGGCCAGATTCGACGCCCACGCCATCGCCAGGCAGATGATCACGGCCATCACCGCGATGCCGGACGGCGCCTTCAGCACGCCAGCCAGCGTCATCAGCGCCGGCGCCACCCAAACCACCACCACGGCGGCCGCCACAAAGAACAGCACCTGCTTGAGCAGAATCAAACCCAGCCCTGCCACGTCCACGCTGCCGGTGTTGACGAGCGTGCACATCACGGACAGCAGGATCACGCCGATCACATCGTCAGCCACGGCCGCGCCGAGAATCGACACGCCTTCCTTCGAATCAAGCAGTCCGGCTTCCTTCAGCACCGCCACGGAAATCGACACGGACGTGGCGGAGAACACCACGCCGAT
>ULQS01062634.1_pt1 | contig 10384 bp, 9 predicted proteins | sample 1954751 | NCBI WGS metagenome assembly ULQS01 (sample SAMEA4835662, study PRJEB28245) | human gut metagenome | biome: gut microbiome; material: fecal sample | place: Denmark | collected 2008 | reverse complement strand
CTGATACCGTCACCTTCCGGCAGGCGTACATCTCCCAATACCAGACTGATTTCGTTTTTCTTCAGGATACTACGTGCACCGGGTTCATCTATAGCTGTCAAAACTTCGTAACCGGCTTTATGCAGCCATTTTTCAATCATGCCGCTAAGTATCATATTGTCCTCAACAATCAGTATTCTCATATTTCCTTAATTCTTTTTCTGTTTCTTCTATCAATTTCTTTACCCACTCTATAATCAGAATTGCATGTTCACAAATAAATTCATCACTACTGTCCATATCATGTAACCGCTCTTGAAAATCACGCAACAAGTATTCCTTTCCTAGCATTTCCCATACAGGTATCATTCGATGTATTGTTTTTCTCATAACTTCACGGTTATCATCTTTCAAGGCTGATTCCAGGTCCTCAAGTTCCTTTCTGGATTCATCGACAACCAAAGATAACATATGCATATTATCATCCGTACCTTCCAATAAACGGGAAAAATCAAATTCACCGGCATCTGATACTTTTGCTTGAGACATAACAGATGATAAAAAAGTCAGCAATGCATGTATATTGAACGGCTTATGAATACAACCTACGAACCCTTCTTTTTCATAAATATCAGTATTGCTGTCACCACGGGCTGTCATGACTGCTATCGGAATCGTTTTTGAATTTCCAATATCTGAATTTCGGAGCAACCTTAACAGAGCGAACCCGTCGGTGTCCGGCATTTGTACATCTGTCAGCACCATATCATAATCCGATTGCCCAAGAGCAGCCACGACTTCCTGGATATTCATACAGGTTGTGCAGGAAACTCCCTTACGCCCAAGCATGTCTTCCGCTATTTTCAACAATATAGGATCATCATCCACAACAAGCACATTCTTCGGTAGAATGGTTATCGAATCATTATCAGGCTTGTCCTCTTCCACAAGTTCATCCGTTACGGGTAAAGGGAATTCAAGCTTGAAAATGCTCCCTTTTCCCGGTGCGCTTTCCACAGCTATAATACCATTCAGGACTTTGACCAGTCCCTTGGTCAGGAAAAGCCCTAAACCGAAGCCCTCGGAATTGATATTCTGTGCGGCACGCTCAAATGGAGAAAATATTCTTTTCAACGTTTCCTCATCCATACCGATACCGGTATCCCTGATTTCAATGTGCAGTTTCCCTTCCAAATATTTTGAATAAAAGCTTATGGTTCCTGTTGGGGTAAACTTGATGGCATTGGTCAGTAAATTGGCCAGTACCTGCTCCAACTTATCTGCATCGCCCTTTACAACAAAAGATGAATTTTGATGTTCAGATTGAAGATATAAGGCCTTTGCAACAGCCTTGCGGGAGAACTCGTCTGAGATGCGTTGCAGGAAACGGTCAAGATAAAATGGTGTGTCGTTACGCAAATCACCGGCTTCATTGATCCGATAGGCATCCATCAGATCATTAACCAAATGCAGGATATGATGGCAGGAATGGCGTATATCATCCAAATATGGTTCGCGTTTCTTTTTCTCCCGTGTTTGGGAAGCCAAATCAGCACAGTTATGAATATTACCGAGCGGGCCACGTATATCATGAGAAACGGTCAGAATTATTCTTTTGCGCATTTCAAGCAAATCCTCGTTTTCCAGAACGGTTTGCTGTAGTTTGAGTTTTATCTTTTCTTCCTTACGTAAATCGGATAGAATAATGAAAAAAGAAATAATAAACAGAACGACAACAATACTTATCACAATAGCAAACAGTCGGAAAGATTTCCATCTTGTCTCCGTTATTTCCAGATACTGTTCTGTAAATGACTGCTGTATTTGGTTATCAAGAGAAGAAACAAAATCATATAACTTGTGATTTAACAGCCTGTTCTGTAAACGCATACTGTCTGCATACGCTTCCATCTGATTGTTCCTCCAATCTCTGGCAGAAGTCAATCTTTCATTGAAGTCCTGTATTTCATTTGTGATGTATGGAACTTGTACCGTCTCTTTCTTTCCAAATAACCCGGCAATTCCTTTCTTTTTCCGCGTTATTGTCTTCGTCCGAACCGACTGTGTAGCTATTACAGGTAGTTCATTAGCAAGAATACTGTCGGACTTCTCCCAAGATTGAATAGCTTGCATTATTCGGAATAGGTGCATCTCTTTCGTTTCAAGCAATGCTCGTAAAGAGTCTATTTGAACCGGAAGTAAAGAATTTACGCCACTAGATTTTATTTCAATTAGAACACTATCTGTTTTAAGACGTTGATGATGGTATTTATTATAATCTGATTCATTCCATGCTATAACAGATTCACCTAAAGTTACTAACTTAGTAATATATAAATGAGCTTTATAAATATTTTTACGGGCATATTCTGTTTCATTTATGACGCCCTCAAACCTTCGAAAGCGGAAACGCTCGTTGACCATAACAACAGTCAGAAATTGAACTATAGCTGTTATGATAATATAACCCAGAAATATTTTTTTACGTAACAAACTGCTCATTCGAATGATATAATTTATCCTTTACAACATAAAAGCTTATTTCATACAACAACCAAATTAGCAATGCAACCAGCATAAGTGCGCCTATATCTGATATAGGCATTATAATGGTTGCAATAATAAGAATAGCTACTATTGTAAGTTTTATGGAACAACGTATAATATAAGATCCAATAATCCAAAGCATCTCAAGGACCAATACAGAACCAGTAATTCAAATGCTATTCCTATCATGAAAATTATCAATATGAAAGTTCCCATGCACAATTATATAGAGATATTTCATCCTCATTTGTTAATATGGTATGCTTTTAATTCTGTAATCATATTCTCATTGGTACTGGATTGATTGAAATACCTGACTTCAACGGATATGGAATCGGAAACTTTGTTTCCCCAATGCAGTTTACCAGAATATAAGACTCTACTTTTCCAATACAGTGTACCTTCGACAAAGAACTTATAGATTCCAGGTGGAAGACAATTGCCCTTATCATCCGTTCCATCCCATTGATAGGTCAGGTTTCCATTCTGTGGTGTCGCTCCCGTTATGGCATCCACCTGTGCAGAAGTCATCATTTGTGGCCTAGCCTTGCCAACCCACAGCGGAATGGCATCTTTCCGGTATTCATATCCGCCTTCCACGGTAAATGATGTGGCATAAAGGGTTCGTACCAACCTCCCGGATTCATCTTCTATCCAAATAGCATATTGGCTTGAAGCTATACCGCCACGATGAAATCTGAAAGAGATTTCCAATCGTTCTTCTCCACTGTTGACTGTCTGCGTTTCTGTCGCCTGCAAATGATGACATCCATAAAATCCGGTGCAGACCGACGCAAATGCGATTAATATCCATATTACTTGTCTCATACAACATATTCTTTAATGTTCATTATATTTTTCAAGATCATACACATTCAGCCCCAAGTCTGGATTGTACACGCGACTTACCTGTTCGCCATAATCCTCCACTACAAATTCACCTGCCCCACTCAGTGTAGCGGCAAGCAGGTGTCCTGCCAAGGCTGAACAGTCGTGGCGTCCCACAGTAATGTGCAAGTGTAGGTACACTTTTCCATCCAGCGTGGAAATATTTCCAGTAAGATTGGCTATCTCCATCTGTTCGTGAAAAGTCTTGTCCTCATACCTTTTGGTATCGGGATTAAAGAATCGGAGTGTCAGCTCATTGATTGCTCCAATGCCCGATATAACTCCCGACTCAATTTTCATTTCATGACAGAAAGATACTAAAGCTTTGACTATCTCATCGTGGTTGTTGATACTGACAACATATCTGTTGCCCATTTGTTTGTATATGTACATGGACGGCTGTTTTTGTGCGTTTGCCGAAATGAAGAATAATCCGGCAAACAGCAAGATGAATAAACTAAATCTTTTCATGGCTGCGGAAGCTTAAAACAATTGAGATGAAAGTTCCGGACGCTGGTCTTGATGCCAATAAGGGTAAGGCTTTTCCGTGCGGCTGGCGGTATCCAAACGGCTGACCTGTTCAGGTGTGAGTTTCCAGTCAACTGCACCGAGGTTCTGCCGCAGCTGTTCTTCGGAACTGGCTCCTATAACCAAGCTGCATACAGTAGGACGTTGCAGCAACCAGTTTAAGGCTATTTGCGCTACGGTTTTACCTGTCTCTGCGGAAAGTTCGTCCAGTACATCTACAATGTCATACAAGCGGTCATAAGAAACGACATTATCTCTTACGGGAGCTCCGCCACGCGCCACCCTGCCATCTTGCGGTATGGGATTGTTACGACGATAACGGCCGCCCAACCTTCCTGCTGCTAATGGGCTCCACACTATCGTACCTACTTGTTGGTCAAGAGCCAGCGGCATCAGTTCCCACTCGAAATCACGGTTTAGCAATGAATAATAAACCTGATGTGCTATATACCGAGTCCAGTTGCGGCGCTCAGATATAGAGAGTGATTTCATCAGTTGCCAACCTGAGAAGTTAGAGCAACCGATATAACGTATCTTGCCTTTCGTTACCAAATCGTCCAATGCACGCAAGGTTTCTTCCACTGGAGTATTCCGGTCAAATCCGTGAATATAATAAAGGTCAATATGGTCTGTACCGAGACGACGTAAACTCGCTTCGCAAGCCTCAATGAGATGAAAACGCGACGAACCTTCTTCGTTCCGGCTTTCCCCCATCGGAAAAGTCCCTTTGGTAGCGATGAGTAGCCTGTTCCTTTTGCCAGCAATAGCTTTGCCCAATATTTCTTCTGCAAGCCCACGGGAATATATATCGGCAGTATCGAACATATTCAATCCTGCGTCCAAGCACATATCAATCATACGCGTTGCTGTACTTACTCCGGTATGTCCCCAACCCTCGAAACCGTGAGAGCCACCGAATGTTCCCGTTCCCAATGTCAGTGTCGGAACAAATAATCCCGAACCGTTTAATTTACGATATTCCATACGATAAAAGTTTTTTGAAATTATATAAACAACATAAGTACAGACAGACTGGTAACAGCCGTTGTAAAGTTGCGAAAACCTCTTTCCGGCAATCGCTTTATCAAAATGATTCCGGCCACCCCCCCCCAATAGAATAAAAGGAATGGTACAGGCATCCAATATAAGAGACTGTTTCGTGATATTGTCCCACGCCAATATCTGCACTGGAATTTTCAGATAGTTTATGACGAGAAAGAACCATGCATTTGTTCCGATGAAACTATACTTAGGCATCTTTACCGACAAAAGGTATATGGCCATTACCGGCCCTGCGGCATTTCCTATCATCGTGGTAAAACCACCCAAAAGTCCGAAAAGCGGACCATACCACCAACAAGAAGAAAGTCTGTTTTCTTTTCCGTTCCGTTCTGACCAAAACATGACAAGCATTACTATTACAAGACATCCTCCCATCAGATGCTTGAACCCGTCAGGAGGCACAATCTTATCCACCAACAAAGCCAATACAAAACCCATCAAAGCTGTTGGAAGAAGTTTGAATACATATTTCCATTCCGCAATGCGCCGATAGTAAAGTACAGCTACCAAATCAGCTGTACACAATATAGGCAAAATCAAACCTGTCGAAGTTTTTGCCCCGAATGTAAGTGCCATAAGGGGCACAGAGATTAGACTTAAACCCTGAATACCCGTTTTTGACATACCGATTATGAAAGCTGACATAAAAAGCATTCCCCAGTCCGTGGGGGTTTGAATCCATATTGATAAATCCATAAGCTACTTGTTTATAGTCCGAGAACCCGTTTCAATTCTTGTCTCATCACTTCGGCATCCACATCTTCACCAGTCCAATATTTAAGGGCAATAACCGCCTGATTTACCAACATATTCATACCGGGAAGTACATGCCTACAACCTTTACTTGTCGCATCTTTTACAAAATGCGTATATGCCGGATTAGGAATGCAGTCGGCAACAATCATGTGAGATTTTAATGTGTCAACATTGATATTCAATCGTTGTTCCACGTTAGGATATAAACCAACTGATGTAGCGTTAATAACTATATCCGTATCAGCTGGGATATTGAATTTGTGATCCCATAGAATGAACGACGCTTTAGCCGGAGTCTCCCGGTTTAGCAAATCGGTCAGCACCTTTCCTGTTTCATCTATGTTCAATACCGTTATTTCGGAAGCTCCGGCCAATGCCATTTCCACACAAATAGCACGTGCCGCACCACCTGCACCGAACACCACCAGTTTCTTCCTCTCTATGGATGTTACTTCCGATATTGCCTTTACAAAACCTTTACCATCCGTATTTTCTCCTCGCGTCTTTCCGTCTTTTTCAATGATGACAGTATTGACGGCACCTATAATGCGAGCGGATTCACCTAATTCATCAAGGTATTTGATAACTTCTACCTTATTGGGAATGGAGCAGTTAAAACCTCTCCAACCCATCGCTTTAGCTCCTGCAACGGCTGCTTCCAATCTGTCTGGTCCCACCTCGCAGTTGATGTAACGATAGTGCATACTGTGATGGCGGAATGCAGCCTCCATGATTGCCACTGTCGGGTTTTCTGCAGCAGGTTTTGCAAAAGAGCCTACCAGCTCCGGAAGAAAGTCGGGAGCTGGATTGTAATTTTTCAAATCGTTGATACTCATAACAGGATAATTATAAAGTTTACTAAATTCAATTATTTCAGGCAACTTTGCCATTGTACCATCATCATTGGTAAGTTCACATAACACTGCGTAAGGCTGAAAACCAGCCAATTTCATAAGTTCTACGCTTCCTTCGGTATGCCCTCCTCGCTCTTTCACACCTCCTGGACGGGCAATTAACGGGAATACATGCCCCGGACTATGGAGTGATTGAGGCGTCGCTTTTTCTGCTATGGCGGCTTTTATAGTTTTGACACGGTCTGCGGCCGACACCCCGGTTGTTACTCCTTCAGCCGCTTCTATGGAAATAGTAAAAGCTGTTCCATAAGTGCTGGTATTATGTTCTACCATAAGCGGCAGACTGAGTTCTGCAGCTTTTTCTTGTGTAAGACACAGACAGACTATACCACTGCAATGGCGTATCATACACGCCATATCTTTTTCAGAAATTGTCTGTGCGGGGAAAATGAGATCGCCTTCATTCTCTCTGTTCTCATCGTCAACCAACAACACGCCTCTACCTGCTCTAATAGCAAAAATGGCATTCTTTACTCTTGCAGCACTGTTTCCGAATGCTGCCAACAAGTTGCTATTTTCCATTGCTTTATTCCTCTTTTGATAGTTTTCTCTCACAGAATTCAATTTTTTCCTTGTTTGGACCGATTATTGTGAAAAACCGAACTCCATGCTCCCAAAATGGCAAAAATTGGACATGCTCATCCAAACATTGGTAACCGGAACTTTTCATTATTGAAAATATGGAATCGATATCTGTCACATCCAAGGCTATGTGATCTATTGCACCAGGTTTCATTACAGCCTGCTTGTTCTCATAAATCTCCATGGTTAGATTTCCCAACCGTAAAAAGCTCACGGACTCACCGTTTTGTTCATTGACAGTCTGCCATATTACTTCAAATCCAAGATCTTTATAAAAGTGTATGCTCTTTTGCATGTCATTGGTAGGAATACCGACATGTTGAATACCTGAGACTTTTGATTTTATATCCATACGTATATTTATTTAAGAATGATTTTTTTGATTATATGCAAAACACCGTCTTCATCATTTGAGGGAGCCACATAACGTGCGAAACTTTTTAATTCAATAGCAGAATTTGCCATACAGTAACTATAAGATACAGTTTGTAGCATTTCTGCATCGTTCATCTGATCGCCAAAAGCCATGCATTCTTCTGCCTTCACAGAGAGATAGTTCTGGATAAACTTCAGTGCATTGCCTTTATTTGCATCACGATGACTTATATCAAGCCAGTTCTGCCCTGATACCACTACTTTTAGAGACTCGTTGAAATGTTGCAAAACAAGATAACTGTTTGCCGAGGAGCCGTTAAAGTCATATATCGCTATTTTGAGAAACACATCATCAGTAATTTCCAATAAATCCGGTACGATTTCACACCGTTCATAATAAGTACGGGCTTGCCTTACAAATTCAATGTATTCATCTTCTATATATGCCTTATTCTTACCGCATAATACAGGATATGCCCCCTTTATATTTCTTATTTCCCGAACAACTTTACGTATCTCTTCTATGGGAATATCGACAACCAATAATTCTTTTGATTTTGAGACCACATAAGTTCCGTTTTCTGCAATAAAAATAATATCGTCCTTTACTTTACTGAAAAGTTTAAGTAAATTGTAGTATTGTCTGCCGCTTGCTGCTACAAACGTAATACCCTTATCTTTTAAATTCTCAAATACTGAAAAAAAATCAGGATGCAGCCTGCCCGTAGAATCCAAAAGAGTCCCGTCCATGTCAGATGCAATCAATTTTATAGTTTGTTTTTCCATAACTTTCTCTAATGTGTGAGTTTATATTTCAATTCTTATTGTATTACTATACAGCAAAATTACATAAGCCGAATTGGCAAGTACTTCACCTATCATTTGCCTGTTGGGATACATATCCCCTAAGACTTCTCCTATATTGACAGCTATATGGTTCATAAGCAAATTGTTATAGTTTTATATTGATGCAGCAAAATTATGGTGTTTTTTTGATATAGAATTATAGTATATTTGCGATATATTTTATTATATTTGCAAACCTAATTAAATCATACAATATGGCTATACTGGAACGAAAGATCATTCACGAAAGGACTACATTATGTAGTCGTATCGTATATCCTAATTTCGTATTACCACGACACAAACATGCCGAATATGAAATCATGCTGTTTACGCATGGAAATGGCAAGCAATTCGTGGGGGAAGGTGTTAGAAATTATAAGGAAGGAGACGTTGTTATGATAGGAAGCAATGTCCCCCATTTGCATTTATGTAATGCAAAATTAAATCCCGATGCAGGATTGGAAAAAAGTTCTGGAATCGCACTACAATTTCATCCTACAATATTTCCTTTATCTATAGATAAATTACCAGATTATCTACCTATATATGAATTATTGCAGAAAAGCCAGTATGGAATACACTTCCTTGACAAGAACTTATATGAAGAGTTGCTACAGCAGTTTGAAGAACTGGAAAAAGTCGAGCACACTGTACGATTAATCCATCTTTTTCAAATTCTGGAACGGTTATGCCAATGCAAGAAGACAAATATTCTTTCAGACATAGCATACAATAGCTCTAATCTTTTAAAGGAAACCAATGAACCTGTTAATCGTGTATATACTTATCTTTTTAACCATTTCAAAGATAAAATCTCGTTGAAAGAAATTGCAGACTACGTAAAACAAAATCCATCAGCTCTTTGTAGATATTTCAAACAACGAACGGATAAGAGCATTTTCCAATGCCTAGCCGAGATACGTATCGAACACGCCTGCAAATTATTGGCTTATTCCAATCTTACGGTTGCACAGATTGCTTATGAATCCGGATATAATTTTGTACCACATTTTATCACTCAATTTGAGAAAATAACAAAACGAACGCCCAGTGAATATCGCTTACAAATCAATGTATAAATTTAGTTGTAAAAAATAGCAGTATAATTCATTATTAAATAGTTCATTAAAACCACCTGACCTTAAGCAACATTAGTGACATTATTTAAACGAATTGTAATCTTTTCTGTGCTCCAGTTAAGTAGATATTCCACTCTTGTTTTACTCCGCAACTTGCTTTATTATCCTAATAGCTTTAACTGCCATGTGTATGTCCTGTCAAACTCTGAATCTATGAGTGAAATAATTTATAGCTTAGGTCTTCAACTTCCATGGTATATGGTAAAGTATTCAAACATTACACTTGTTATACCCTAAATGAATTCAGATTCAATTATTATAATTAACCAGTTATCCATTCCATCAAAGATAAATCCAAATCCTGATTTGCCAGCCGCATTTATTCCTTTTTTCAGGAGAATTTTCTTTATGGCTGACGCCATGAAAATTCACCTGAAAAAGAATGCGGCGGCAAACGGATTAGAATTAAAGGAAAGATTACAGGGATTAACTGCGACCGACGTGACGCATAACCGTAAATCAAAGGCGGCTATCCTTATATTCCATATAGCCTCAAAAATACTGTGAAAATCCACCTTCCTCAATAACAAAACATAGACTACTTATCAAATCCCGAAATAAGACAGGGATTTCAGCTCCCTCTGATCTGCATAGTCCTGTGGCTTCGCTATGCTTCCTCATTACACCTCTTTTCCACTTCTTATCCCCTCTTTTCTTTTTATTTACCATTCCTCCGTATTACTATTACCGACATGACTTCTGATGACATTTGACGACATCTGACGCCATCTATTTGTAAATCAGTTATTTATTAAATTTATCGCT
>ULQS01016091.1_pt1 | contig 10411 bp, 8 predicted proteins | sample 1954751 | NCBI WGS metagenome assembly ULQS01 (sample SAMEA4835662, study PRJEB28245) | human gut metagenome | biome: gut microbiome; material: fecal sample | place: Denmark | collected 2008 | reverse complement strand
CCTGCCGTATGTCCCACAGGCTCACCGGGTCGTCCGGTCCGTACCATCGCCACGACTGTCTGCATAAATACATGATTCCTGAATGTTTTGTAGTTTTGTTAAAACAGTTTCTCATCAAGCCTTATACTGTCCCGCAAGCGCATGCCACGTATATGGCGTGCCGGACAGTAATGTCCTATCTTCCGTTTTTATGATTATTATATGGAGAAAGCGTCGAAACCGCCGTCCACCACAGTCACCGTGCCGGAGACGAACCGTGATGCGTCGCTGGCAAGCCACTGCAGTGTGCCCAACAGCTCCTCCGGTTCGCCGAAGCGTCCGAAAGGAGTGTGGGCGATGATTGTCTCGGCGCGCTTCGTCAGGTTGCCGTCCTTGTCTGTGAGCAGCGTGCGGTTCTGTTCCGTGAGGAAGAATCCTGGAGCCACCGCGTTCACACGCAGTCCCGGTCCGAACTTTGCAGCCAGCTCGCCGCACATGTATCTGGTGAAGTTTATCACCGCCGCCTTCGCCACGCCATATCCTGCCACGCGCGTCAGCGGACGCAGTCCCGCCTCCGACGCTATGTTTATTATCGAGCCCGCCTTCTGCCTCACCATAGCCTGTGCGAAAACCATTGTAGGCAGCACGGTGCCGAAAAGATTGAGGTCGACAACCTGCCTCACGGCATCCGTGTCGAGGTCGAAGAACGTCTTGTCCGGTGCTATCGTCGCTCCCGGCATGTTGCCTCCGGCTGCGTTTATCAGCACATCTATGCGTCCGTACATGTTCATTATGGCATCGTAGCTGCCCTCCAGCCTTGTCCTGTCGAGCACGTCGGTGGCGAGGAACACCGCCTCTCCGCCTGCCGCGCGGGCTTTCTCGGCTATCTGTGTGCCTCTCTGGACGTTGCGTCCGAGCATCACCACCTTCGCTCCTTCTTCCGCGAAATGGCTCACCATGGCTCGTCCAAGCACTCCGGTCGCTCCGGTTATGACGATAACCCTGTCTTTTACGCTAAACAAATTCATATTTTTCAGTTTATTTTCCTCTTCTTATAATCTTTTACAGACACCTGCCCTGTTCCGCGCCACAGCCCTGTGCGTGATGCGTACGGTGGCGTCGCAGGGCGCGTGTCAGTCGGTTATGAGCTTGTACTTAGGCACAAGAGTCTTCATGATGGTCCATCCCACGAGATAAGCCACGGAGCAGATACAGAATATTATGAAGTATCCTGCCGGCTTGCCGGTGAATCCCATGAACTCAAGCTGCACGTTGTCGGCATACACGAACAGGTTGCCCGCACACGTCTGCATGAGCATCGAGCTTACGCCTCCCGCCATTCCGCCTATGCCAGTCACGGTGGCTATCGCCTTTTTGGGGAACATGTCGCTCACGGTTGTGTAAATGTTTGCCGACCACGACTGGTGAGCCGCGCAGCCCAGACCTATGAGCACCACCGGATACCACGGCGAGAGAGTGCCGAGCGGCTGTGCGAAGAGCACCACAAGCGGCACGAACGCGAAGATGAGCATGGCTCTCATGCGGGCGGCATACGGGTTGGAGCCGGTGCGGTTGATGAATATCGTGGGCAGCTTTCCGCCCCATAGCGACAGCATGGTGATGGCATAGAGCGTGAAGATGAGAGCCATGCCGAGCCCTTCGGATGTCTTTATGCCGAACTGGGTGTTGAGATATGATGGTGTCCAGAAAAGGAAAAACCACCACACACCGTCCGTGCAGAACTTGCCGAGCACGAACGCCCACGTCTGCCTGTATCTGAAACACTGCCACAGCGGCATCTTTTTCTCGCCTCCGGAAGCAGGCTTCTCCGCCATCATACCGGCTTCCAGCCTCTTGTCCTGTTCGATGTATTCAAGCTCGGCGTCATTGACAAACCTGCTCTCACGTGGCGGTTTGTACATGAACACCCAGAATCCCATCCACACGAAACCCATCACACCGATGATGACAAACGCCATCTCCCATCCCCAACGCTTCGCAAGCAGCGGGATGGTGAGCGGTGCTATGAGCGCGCCGATGGACGCTCCGGCGTTGAATATGGACGTGGCGAACGCCCTGTCGCGCTTGGGGAAATACTCCGCCGTGACCTTCACAGCCGCCGGGAAATAGCCTGCCTCGCCGATGGCAAGCACGCAGCGCGCCGCAAGAAAGAAATACATGCTCACTGTGGCAATAACCACCGCCATGTCGCCCGTGGCTGCTATGAGCTGCGTCTTGTCCTCCAGCCCCACACACAGTTCGGTGGCTACACCGCACAAAGCGTGCAGACATGCTCCAGCCGACCATATGCCGATGGACCACATGAATCCCGCCTTTGTCCCGAGCCAGTCCACCGCCCGTCCGGCAAATAGCATTCCTATGGCATATACTATGGAGAATGTGGCTGTGACATATCCGTAGTTTATCTCGTTCCAGTGGAACTCGGGCTTTATGAACTCGTCCCACGTGAGCGAGAGCACCTGCCGGTCGAGATAGTTCACGGTGAGTGCGAGGAACATCATTATGCAGATGGTCCATCTGTAGTTGGTCATTTTCTGTGTCGTTGTGTTGCCGGTCATGTTCATGTCTCAGGTTTTCGTGTGGTTGGTTATTGTCATTTCCTTGCGCGTTGTATTATGTCGAGAGCGTATCGGCACTTATCCGTTATGCTGTTCCAGTCGCCTGCGTCTATGCGGTCTTTTGGAAACAGCTTCGAGCCCATGCCCACGCATGTCGTGCCAGCCTTCATCCATGCCGTCAGGTTCTCCTCTGTCGGCTCCACGGCACCCGTCGCCATTATCATGGTCCACGGCAGCGGAGCCAGCAGGTTTTTCACGAAAGACGGTCCGCCCACGCTTCCCGCCGGGAATATCTTCACGAGGTCGCATCCCAGCTCGTGTGCCGTCCCTATCTCTGTCGCCGATCCGCATCCCGGCGTATAGGGCACGAGGCGGCGGTTGCAGAGCCGTGCCACATCGGCGTTGAGGTATGGTCCCACCACGAAGTCGGCTCCGTTCTGCAGAAAGAGCGCGGCTGTCGGGGCGTCAACCACCGATCCTGCTCCGAGAATCATTTCCGGACACTCCCTCCGGCAGTACTTCATCAGTGCGGTGAACACCTCCAGCGCGAAGTCGCCCCGGTTGGTGAACTCGAACGCCCTCACCCCTCCGTCGTAGCACGCTTTAAGCACGCGGCACGCCACAGAGGCGTCGCTGTCGTAGAATACAGGCACCATGCCGGTCCGGCGGATGGTGTCCAGCACATGCAGTTTGCTGAATTTAGCCATATCCGATTATGTTTTTTATGTTCTTATCTTGATACACGTCCCGAGCCGTCGCCCCTCATCAGGTTCTCCACCTCGCTCACGCTCACTTCGTTGTAGTCGCCGTATATGGTGTGCTTCAGGCACGACGCGGCAGCCGCGAAGCCGAGTGCGTAGACGTCGTCGTCCGGACGTGTCATCATGCCGTATATCAGTCCGCCCATGAAAGAGTCGCCTCCTCCTACACGGTCCACAATGTGTGTGATGTCATATCGCGGCGACTGCCAGAGCCTCTTGCCGTCGTAGAGCACCCCACCCCACGTGTTGTGGTTGGCGTTCACCGACCCCCGCAGCGTGATCACCACTTTCCTTGCTCTCGGAAAACGCCGCATGAGCTGCTCGCACACGCTCTCGAACTCGTCCGCGCGCACGTCACCGTCTGTCGCAGTGGCGTCGAAGCCCTCCGGCTTTATGCCGAACACCTTCTCGGCGTCCTCCTCGTTGCCGAGTATCACGTCGCATCCTTCCACCAGCGCGGGCATCACCTGAGCCGCCGTCTTGCCGTATTTCCACAGGTTTTTCCTGTAGTTAAGGTCGCACGACACGGTCATTCCCCGTCTGTTTGCCTCTTTTATAGCCTCCAGACACACGTCAGCCGCGCCCTGACTTACGGCAGGCGTTATGCCGGTCCAGTGAAACCACTCCGCGCCTTCCATCACCTTGTCCCAGTCTATCATTCCCGGCTCTATCTCAGACACGGCGGAGTGAGCCCTGTCATAAACCACCTTGCTCGCTCTCGCCACCGCGCCTGTCTCCAGAAAATATATTCCCATGCGCGTGCCGCCGTATATTATGTTGTCTGTCTTCACCCCATGCTTGCGCAGGTCTCTTACGCATGCCTGCGCTATGTCGTTTTCGGGCAGGCGTGTGACGAACTCCACGTCCATGCCATAGTTTGCCAGCGACACCGCCACATTAGCCTCTCCGCCTCCGAAAGTGGCACTCAGCAGGTCTGTCTGACCGAACCTCAGGTATCCCGGAGTGGCGAGACGCAGCATTATCTCTCCGAAAGTCACAATCTTTGCCATTTGTGTCTGTCTTTATATATGTATGTTCAGAAGTTGAAATAACGTTTTGCGTTGTTGTACGAAATGTCCGCCACCATCTGCCGGATGAAGTCCATTTCGCTCCGCGGAAGCTTTCCCGCCTCTATGTCCTCGCCTATGAGGTCGCACAGGATGCGGCGGAAATACTCGTGGCGGGGATAAGACAGGAAGCTCCTCGAGTCGGTGAGCATGCCCACGAAGCGGCTCAGCAGTCCCATAGCCGAGAGAGTGTTCATCTGCCTGCGCATGCCGTCCTCCTGATCGAGGAACCACCATCCCGAACCCAGCTGCATCTTTCCTGCCACCGTCGAGTCGTTGTAGGTGTAGGCAAGGGTGGTGAGCACCTCGTTGTCTTTCGGATTAAGACTGTAGAGTATGGTCTTCGTGAGTTTCCCCTCGCGGTCGAGACGGTCGAAGAAGCGGTGTCCGGCAACCGAGCAGTTCACCTCCATGATGGCGTCGAACCCCGTGTCCGGTCCGAGCTTGCGGTACATGCGGGTGGAGCTGTTGCGCACTACGCTTATGTGATATTGCTGTGCCCAGCCTTTCTCCCAGTCCATTATCGCCAGCTGGTGGAGCAGCGCGCTTCTGAACATTGATGTCTCTCCGGAGTCCGGTGTCTTGCCGTCCATCACCTTCGCGAACACGCGGCTCACCTCCGCCTCGGTGTAGTCGTCGGCGTAGAAGTTGTCCATGCCATGGTCTGACACCCTGCATCCGAGCGTGGCGAAGAAGTCGTGGCGTCTGCGCAGAGCCTCTATCAGGTCGGTGTATGAGCGTATCACCATCCCGGCAGCCTCTCCGAGCCGCTCCATGTATGCCCTGTACGCAGCCGGACAGTCTATGCCCAGCGCCTTGTCGGGGCGCCATGCGGGATACACCCGTGTGCCTATGGGATGGCTTTTCAGCCGGGCGTGATGCTCCAGCGAGTCAGCCGGGTCGTCCGTCGTGCACACCACCTCCACGCGGAATCGCCTCAGTATGTTCTGCACGCGGAACTCCTCTGTGCGCAGCATGGCTGTGCATGCGTCGTATATCTCGCGCGCCGTTGACGGCTTCAGTATGGTGTCGATGCCGAACACACGGCTCAGCTCCATGTGCGTCCAGTGATACAGCGGGTTGCGCATGGTGTAGGGGACAGTCTCCGCCCACTTCTCGAATTTCTCATAGTCGCTCTTTCCGCCCGTGATGTATTCCTCGTCTATGCCGTTTCCGCGCATGGCGCGCCATTTGTAGTGGTCGCCTCCGAGCCATATCTCGGCAAGATTGTCAAACTGATGGTTCTCCGCAATCATCTTGGGGTCGAGATGGCAGTGGTAGTCTATTATGGGCTGATGCTCCGCCGCTGTGTGATAGAGCTCGCGCGCGGCGTCGTTTGTCAGCATGAAGTCGTTGTCTATGAACATTTACTGATTGTTATGTGGTAAATAAACTTAGCGTCGGCAAATATAAATATAATTCTCCGTGTTCGTGCACGATTATTCTATTTTAAATAACTTTAATATTTCCCGTAATGCCGTTGTCGCATGCCTGCGGTGCGTAAGGAAATTGGGTGTGTCTATGCGGTAATGCGTTGATAATGTGATATATACATGGTTGCGCACAGTTCCCGTCCGTATCCCGATGCGCCTGAATCCATCCTCGTGGTGCGTCCTGCGTGCCCGTGCACGGAAAAGAGCTGTTCCCGATATGCGAGCGGCATCCGTCCGTCGGGTGGCGGAGGCTTTGTTACCGGGCTATGGAATAGCCTCCAATGCGGTTTCCTTGTTTTATTAACGGCTCTCCGCTCCTTTAGTGCTTTGACACCGGACGGGTTTTGTATCTCCTGTTCCAAACATGTGGATGGCTGTATCGTGAAAGGCGGAAGCTGTCATGACTTATTTCGCTACGCAATAATGTTCTTCCAATAAACGCATATCCCCCTTGTAGAGACGCAAAATCTTGCGTCTCACGAGCAACCCATACCGACTTGCGCACGCAATAGTATGTCGACAACAATGCATATACCCCCTTGTGAGACGCAAGATTTTGCGTCTCTACTTTAGTGGTAGCGAATATCGGACTTGATTATGTCCTCATCTACGGTCAGCCCATACCAATATATGCACGCAACAGGTGTGTAGTATGACTGTATATCGGGCTTTATTGACTTTAAAATGAAACATCTTCGGACTTTTGACGTTATATATGACAATTATGTGCTATATTTGTAGGGCTTGACGAAAAAAGCATCAAAACGCTTCTGTAATGAATGAAGAGAAACGCATAACGGTAAAAGACATTGCCACACTTGCCGGTGTGTCGAAGGGCACGGTGGACCGCGTGCTGCACAACCGGGGCGAAGTGTCGGAGGCAAGTCGTGAGAAGGTGATGAGGATAGCGCGGCAGATAGGCTACAAACCCAACATGCATGCGTCGCTGCTTGCCTCGCAGAAGAGGTATGTCATGGTGTGCATGATTCCCGAATACGCTCCCGGCGAATACTGGGACCTTGTAGCCAAGGGCATAACGGCAGCGCAGAAGAAGGCGGAGCCGTTCCGCATAAGCATACAGTTGTTCAAGTACGACCTGTTCTCCGAGCGGTCTATGGACGACTGTTTCGCCCGTGTGATGGAGCAGCGTCCCGACGCCGTGGTGATGGCTCCCACGTTCCAGAGCCGCGCCCGTGCCATCATGGACGAGCTGCACGCGCGCGACATACCCTGCCTCCTGATAGACTCGTGCCTGCCAGACTGCACCTATCTCGCCTACTTCGGCATGCACATGATGCGCAGCGGTTATCTGGCGGCTCACCTGCTCACCGACAGGTGCAGCGCGGACAAGATAGCGGTGTTCCGCATACACAAGGACATGGAGAGCCCGAACAACTCCGCCGAGAGCCGTTATGCGGGTTTCAGACAGTATCTTGAGGAGCATGCGCCGCATACGGAGCTTATACATCTCTACATACATCCTTACGACCGGGAGTACAACCGCACCGTGCTCCGCAGCTTCTTCGTGGCTCATCCTGACGTGAGACACATCATAACGTTCAACTCGCGCGTGCATCTCATTGCCGAATATCTTAAACAGGAGGGGCGCGAAAGCAGTACGGTGCTCATCGGGTTCGACCATCTGCCGCGCAATGTAGGCGCGCTCGAGGACGGCACGGTGAAGTTTCTCATCACCCAGCACACCGAGAACATCCTCTCGCTGTGCGCCCAGACAGTGATAAACCACCTTATATACCATGTCCCTCCCGTACAGCGTGACACGTTCCTTCCTATGGATATACTCACGAGATACAACGCTGACTTCTACCGTCCGGTGCTCATATGATTGTCAAGGCGGCAGATTTCATGGATGATATTTGCCGTCCTAAAAGTAGAGACGCAAAATTTTGCGTCTCACGAGGGATAAATGCGTTTGTTGGTTGAGGCATTGTTGCGTGTGGATATTGGTATGGGTGGGACGGGAGACGCAAGATTTTGCGTCTCTACTTGGCTGTCGCCGTTGAGTATGATGGATATTTTCATGGATGATATCCGCCGTCCTAAAAGTAGAGACGCAAAATTTTGCGTCTCACGAGGGGTTATATGCTGTTATTGTCAGCGGATTATTGAATGGGTGTATTGGCGTTGGTAGGACGGGAGACGCAAGATTTTGCAACGCAATAGGGCTGACGCCGTTGAGTATTATTGATATTTTCATGGATTATATTCGCTGTTTGCAAAAGTAGAGACGCAAGATTTTGCGTCTCACGAGGGAGTATATGCTGTTATTGTCAGCGGATTATAGAATGGGTGTATTGACGTGGGGTGGACGTGAGACGCAAGATTTTGCAACGCAATAGGGCTGTCGCCGTTGGGTATGACGGATATTTTCATGGATTATATTCGCTGCGTACAAAAAGTAGAGACGCAAGATTTTGCGTCTCACGAGGGAGTATATGCTGCTATTGTCAGCGGATTATTGAATGGGTGTATTGGCATGGGTAGGATGGGAGACGCAAGATTTTGCGTCTCTACTGGGCTGACGCCAGGTTGTAGTAGTCCTATCTGAACAGTATGTCCTTCAACAATCCGCCGAGCCACGGCTCTTTCATCTTTTCGCGGAAGGAGTCGTATCTCTTTAATGTGAACGCCTTTCTGTCAATTATTCTGCGCACTGTGGTGTCACGTCTCACCATTCCACGGTCAATGAAAATGCGCCGGCAGGCATCCGCCTTTGCCTTACTGTCATCATTCTCCGTTTTCAGTGTGTCACAGGCTGTGTCCGTCACAGTGACGCCAGCCGTCTGTGCGGTGACCGGATTGCCGCATATTACTGACATGAATAATATTGTGAGCATTGTTTTCATATCCGTAATGATTTATGTAAATGTAATGAAAGGCGGGTGCGGCGGCAATACAGGAAAACCGGGTTTTACCGATATTGATGTCACCGAGGCGCATCCTATATTATGCAAATATATAAATAAATAAGTGAAACGGTAGATGCTGTTGTGTTTTTTTAGCAATAAAACAAGCTGCGCTAGGCAATTTGAGAACAAGCTTTCATTGCTCTCACTGGCAATGTTTTTGAAAACAGCACATCAATGTTAGGATGATTACGATTGGAATAATACTTCTGCTGTGTTTCACAAAACGGGAACAATAATCGGAAGACATTGGATTACGTCAAGTTTGGACACTGTATGACGTGCCTTAACATGTCTGATTCATTAAAAACTCCGCTGTTTGCAAAAGTAGAGACGCAAGATTTTGCGTCTCACAAGGGGTTATATGCTGCTATTGTCAGCGGTTTATTGAATAGGTGTATTGGCGTTGGTAGGACGGGAGACGCAAGATTTTGCGTCTCACAAGGGGTTATATGCTGCTATTGCCAGCGGATTATTGAATGGGTGTATTGGCGTGGGTAGGACGTGAGACGCAAGATTTTGCAACGCAATAGGGCTGTCGCCGTTGGGTATGACGGATATTATCATGGATTATATTCGCTGTTTGCAAAAGTAGAGACGCAAAATTTTGCGTCTCACGAGGGGGTATATGCTGTTATTGCCAGCGGTTTATTGAATGGGTGTATTGGTATGGGCTGGACGGGAGACGCAAGATTTTGCGTCTCTACTGGGGGTATATGCTGCTATTGCCTGCGGTTTATTGAATGGGTGTATTGGCATTGGCTGGAAGTGAGACGCAAGATTTTGCGTCTCTACTGGGCGGACGCCGTTGGTTTGATGTGGTGGAGTGGGGCGCGTGGGGTGCTCTGGTTGCGGCGTGATGTGTAGGGGACGGAAAGTAAAAAATCTTGACATTGTTTTTTCGTAAAATAGGAATGGGGGAGGCGTGAAGGTGTTTTATTTGGGATGTTGTGGCTTGGGGGTGTTATGACATGTCTCGTCTTTTATACCTTAAAAATCATATGAATGTCCGTATTTGTGCTCTTCTATGGTGTTTTTTACGGTGTGTGAATAACTCACGCATGGTGTTATATGATGCGGGATAGCCTGTACCGATGTACGGAAAAGGTTTTATGGTGCATTGAAAAGGCTTTATGGGCGTGCGGAAAAGCCTATATTGGCGTGCGGAAAAGGCTTTGTGAGGACGTGATACGGGCTTTTTCGCAGCGTGGAACAGGCTTTTTCGCGCGTCGGGAACGGACGGATGCGGTGGCGGTTCTTTCAATATGCTGATATACAACGGTTTATGCTGTCTCTTCAAAACCTACGTGTTATGTGGCGGATTTTTGAATATGCTGATATGAAATGTTTGATTTCATCGCTTCAAAATTCGCGTATACGGTGGCGGGGCGAGTCGTGTTGGTCTGTGCGCGATTCTCAGCGAGTTGACGTTATACTGTTTTTCTCACAATCTCTACAATATGGTGCGGATATGTGAAGACTGTCAATATAAACCGGACGCTTTCTTTCATTCGTGCCGGTGGGCAAATATCGCCTCATGACGACAACCGGTCCACATGGGAGGAAAAAACATCCAAGCGATGCATAATAAAACAGTCGCCGCTCCGTTATTAAAGATGAAACCGGCAACCATGCCGTGTCATGTTTCATTCTGATACTTTTCTG
>ULQS01012754.1_pt1 | contig 10497 bp, 7 predicted proteins | sample 1954751 | NCBI WGS metagenome assembly ULQS01 (sample SAMEA4835662, study PRJEB28245) | human gut metagenome | biome: gut microbiome; material: fecal sample | place: Denmark | collected 2008 | reverse complement strand
CCTTATATAAATAGGTAATTAATAGATTTCTATTTCGTCCAAAGCTATTGTGCTGGGTACCTCGCTTTTATCATGCGGGCTATAGCAATCAATTCCATTGCGTATTTTACCTCCGCTTGTAAATTCTATTTTTACCTTCACCGCTTCTTGTGCCGGAAATTCTATTTCTTCATCGAAGCCTCTGAACGTATTTTCTTTGATATCGTAAGTGAATTCTTTTTCGGCTACTTTCTCGAATTTGTTGTCTAAAGAGGAAACATAGACTACAGCTTTGCTCACCGGCAATATTCCACCTGCTGCATTATACAATGTACCGAATCTGATTTTACGGATAGTGGCTTTCTCAAAGTCTACTATAAAAGTAACTTTGTCATTATTGTCTGGGCTGATACCTACCCACGGGGTGGAGGAGGCATTATTTCCACGTTTTCCATTGGTCAGTCCTAAAGTCACAGTGTCTGCGCCCAATATATCATTTTCTCCTAAAATATCACCTTTTATACCTTTGGGTTCGGGCATGATTTCATATTTTTTTCCACTGATTAAATTCTTGTAAAGCTGTTTATGAGTAACCTTACCGATTTGTTTGCCGTTAACGAAAGCAGCGGCTTTCAAGTCGTATGTGCCGTCCAATGGGAATGGATGATTGTATAAGTTGGCATGTATGGATGGTTGCTCACCATGAGTCGTATAATAGATTTGTGCTCCCGGATAGAATGTTTCCAGCTCTACATTCAGTACACCTTCTTGGGTGGCACGGGTGTTGATATTTACATCAAAGAAGTTGAGGCAAGGTTTTACGCCCATTGCTTCCAGACGTTGGAAGTCTTCAACCATGCGGTTGCAGAATGAAGTAAAATTCTTTTTCTTCATCGGAGTCCAGCCGGTTTCGGATATAGCGATCAGGCGTGGGAAGATTTGATAATCACGGTTATCCTCAGTTGGCATATATTCTGCCCAGCAATTGGCCTGTACACCAATGATGTGCTGTTTTACCAAACTGTCTGCATCAGCCGGTACAGGATTATAGCTGTATGTCTTTTTCAGTGTGTTGTATCCACCGATAGTAACAGGGGCTATTTCCGGTTCTTCCTGGTAATGGTCAAGGTAAGCGTAAGGATTAGGAGTCATAATAGCATCATGTCCGGCTTTGGCTGCGGTCATTCCGCCTTCCACACCACGCCATGACATCACTGTGGCGTTGGGGGCAAGCCCTCCTTCCAGTATTTCATCCCAACCGATGATATTACGTCCTTTGCTGTTCAGGTATTTTTCCACACGGCTTACGATATAACTTTGTAATTTCTCTTCTTTCGTATGCTTTCTTCCGTCTACGGGATTGGGAGTGATGTCATTTTCCAATCCCAGTTCACGTATCAGTTTTTGACAATGTTCACATTGTTCCCAGGCTGTTTTAGGACATTCATCACCACCTATATGTATATAAGAGCTTGGGAATAATTCCACCACTTCGTCCATGACTCCTTCCATAAACTGGAAGAAGGTGTCGGTAGGGCAGAATACTTGGTCAAACACACCCCATAATTTGCAAACTTCGTAGGTGCTGTCCGGAGTACAGGACAATTCAGGGTAGGAAGCGATAGCGGCCAAGGCATGTCCAGGTAACTCTATCTCCGGAATGACAGTGATATATTTGCTTTGAGCGTATGCAACGACTTCTTTTATTTCGTCTTGTGTGTAAAAACCTCCGTGGGGCTTTCCGTCATATTTGAATGGGTAATGGGTATAGAAATAATCCACCATGGTTTCTGAACGTTGAGAGCCGATCTCAGTCAGTTTGGGGTATTTTTTGATTTCAATTCTCCAGCCTTGGTCGTCTGTAAGATGCCAGTGGAAGGTGTTCATTTTATGTGCAGCCAATACATCTATGAATTTTTTGATATAATCTATAGATGCGAAATGGCGGCATACATCCAGCATGGCTCCGCGATAGCGGAATGTCGGGGCGTCTTCTATTTCAACGCAAGGTACACTCCATTCGGCATTACGTGCTCTTTCTTTACAATAGACATCCACCGGCAACAGTTGATACAGGGTCTGTAATCCATAGTAAAAGCCGTTAGGCGCCGATGCGGTAATTTTTATCAGTTGAGGGGTGACCGATAACTTGTAGGCTTCTTTTTCCATCCCCGGAATGCTGTCAAAAACAATGGAGGGTACATTTTCATGTAACTCGTCAGTCGGTTTCAGCTTGAGACCGGCTATATCCAGGAGAGTGGTTGACAGGCCGGAAGCAATGTGTTTCACTTCTTGTGAGGCGTTAACGACGATAGGAACATCACTGTTCAGGTAAAAACGTCCCTGCTGCTCGCTCATGGTAACAGGCAATGGAACTACATTGTACTCATTGATTACTTCTTTCATTTGGCATCCACACATTAATAACCCAACGAAAAATACTGGCAGACTCTTTTTCTTCATAATAAATCTGTGTTAAGTTTTTAAATAAAGGGGGTATAGAAATTCTTTTTGGACAAAAATAGCAATAAAAACGGAATAAACATGTTTTTCAGAGAGATTAATATGTTTACAATATAAAAATATTTTTCACAGATTTGTTTCTTTATTGCTAATAGAATGCTATCTTTGTCCGAGTTAACCAATTTATTAATCTAACACGCATGACAGCAAATACCCCCAAACGGTTGCTTGCTCTTGACATCTTGAGAGGCATCACTATTGCAGGCATGATTCTTGTAAATAACCCCGGTTCATGGGGGTATGTGTATACTCCGTTGGAGCATGCCGCCTTTAACGGGTTAACCCCTACCGATCTCGTTTTTCCTTTTTTTATGTTCATTATGGGAATATCCACTTATATTTCTTTGCGGAAATATAATTTTACTTATTCTCATGCTACATTACGGAAGATTGTGAAACGTACAGTCGTTATTTTTTGTATCGGTCTGTTTTTGAATCTTCTGGCCAAATCGGTTTTTACACATCATCTGAATTTTGAAGAGTTGCGTTATTTAGGAGTCATGCAACGGCTTGCTATAGGATACGGTGTGACTAGTCTGGTTGCTATAACGGTGAAGCATAAATATTTTCCCGCTATCATTTTGGTAACTTTGGCCGTCTATTTTCTTTTATTGGCTATGGGAGACGGCTTTAACTTGTCGGCCACTAATATAGTGGCCCGTTTTGATGTATGGGCATTGGGTACATCCCACATGTACCATGATGGTGGAATGGCGTTTGATCCGGAAGGACTATTGAGTACGCTTCCTGCGGTGTGCCATGTAATGGTAGGGTTTTATTGTGGAAAGTTATTGTTTTCTGCTAAAGATAATGACGAGAAGATACAACGGTTGTTTTTGGTGGGTACAATTCTCACATTTGCCGGCTTTTTGTTAAGTTACGGCTGCCCTATCAATAAGAAAGTGTGGTCGCCTACTTTTGTCATTACAACCTGCGGATTGGCATCCAGCTTTTTGGCTCTGCTTATCTGGATCATTGATATAAAAGGCTATCAAGGTTGGTGCGTTTTTTTCCGGTCGTTCGGAGTGAACCCTTTGTTTATCTATGTGTTTGCGGAAATAATGGGGATTCTATTGGGCGCTACGGGGGCAAGTGTCTTTATTTATGAAAAGGTACTGGTTCCGGTGTTGGGAAATTATCCCGGTTCATTAGCCTATGCTTTGTTGTATGTATTATTTTGTTGGAGTATTGTTCATATTTTATACAAGAAAGGTATTTATGTCAAGATCTAAAAACGGAAACAGAAAATTAGTTAAATGAAAGAGACGAAGAATGTTTTTATGTCAGAACTGACGGAGGTGTTTAGCAAACGTCAGCAACAGTTTGTTCAGTTTGCTTACTCGTATGTCAGGAACAGGGAAGAGGCTGAGGATATTGTAATGGGGGCTTTTACTAATGTATGGGAGCACCGGAATGAGTTACAGGAGGATACCAATATTTCTGCGTTGCTGTTGACTGCCATAAAAAATCGTTCATTGAATCATTTGCAACACTTGGAGGTACGTATGCGTGCCGAGCAGCATATAGGAGATATGCGGCAGAAAGAACTGGCTTTGCGTATCTCGACTTTGGAGGCTTGTGATCCCGATAAATTGTTTTGCGATGAGATTCAAGCTTTGGTGCAGGAAGCCATTAGTGAATTGCCTCCTACAAGCAGGGAGGTGTTTATTTTGAGCCGGATGAAAAATTTACCGAACAAGGAAATTGCTTTGCGGCTGGATATTTCTGTAAAGACTGTAGAATTTCATATCACCCGGTCGCTGAAACAGTTACGGGTGCAGCTGAAGGATTATCAGTTTCTTTGGAGTTTTTTATAAAACAAGACCATGCCTCAGTTATTTGGACATGGTCTTGTTCTTATTTCATATACAGGAATCAGAAACTATAATCTGCACTTAAACCGAACACTTTGTTGGTACGGCTATATACATTTGTTCCGGGTAGTCCGGTTCCGTTATAGTTGGTTGATTTTTTTGTATAATCCTCATAGTTAGTCCACATATAACCAACATTTAAATTGAGGTGTTTGTTCATCTTTATTTTGGCTCCGACTCCCAAAGAGTAAGAATCACAAGAAAAACTGGTATCTGATTGATAGTTATCTGATAGTCCGTAGTCAGTGATTTGTCCACCACAGCTGAGGGTTAGTTGCTTGGTTACATCAAACTCAATACCTGCCAAGTATTCATTGGTTCCTTTAGTCAGATATTTTTGTTTGCCGTTTGCCATACCTGCATTTTTGTCATCATAAAAATGATATTCTACAGAAGCGCGAAGTACCGGAAGGAATTCGTAGGCGGCTGCGATAGAGAGCATGGCTGGGATGTCATTGGGGGTGTTTACACCGTGTTTGTAAGGAGCTATCATTGCTTCACCTTCAGGAGTCCGGGGATATTCTATATTCTTTGTATTGTTTTCGATATTCAAGTTGGTCTTGAATTCATATTTGGCACCGATGTTCAGTTTACCCAGTTTAGCATCTACACCGATAACAGGAGTAAGTCCCCAGCCGGTTTGGTCACAGTCTAGAGCAAGAGGCAACAGGTTTGTGTCTGTTCCTTTTACAATAGCGTTCAGAAAGCCTTTGTAGCCACCGGTAAAGTAGTTCATTCTACCTCCACCGAATACGGAAAGCCATTCGGTAGCTTTATAGGATAATCCCAGCTGCAAAGAGTAAATATATTGTTTACCGTCCATGGCACTTGTTATATCATACATATCAGGGGTTATAACCGTAGGTTTTTCTGCTTTTAAACCTTCTTGAAAAATACCTGCCATAGCTGAGGCGTCGAACATAGGCAGTCCGTCATCAAAAGACGCCTTTCCACCTCCGGCAGTGATGGCGAAGAATCCTGAAATTGTCCACTCACCTTTTTTATATGCGGCGAAGAGGCTGGGGATAACCGGTGCGGCGGCTGTTCCTTCGTAATATTTTTCAAAAGGCTTGTCTGCAACAGTAGGACCTGTGGCGCTAACGCCATTGTATGTCATAAAACTGGCATCAATATTTCTAGTCTGATAAGCGCTCTGAATGCTCAATCCTACATGGAATCCGTCTTTGGGCAAGAAAGCCAGGCCGGCAGGATTAGATAAAGCACCGTCTATTTCTGTTGTAGCACCACGGGATAGCATACGGAGAAAAGCTGCATGTTGATTTGTATTGGTTAAAATACCTCCTGCGAAAGTTGAATTTGAAACGATTAGTGTCGCTGCACTAATTAATAATAGTTTCTTCATTTATTACTTGATTTTTTGTTTGCGGGCGCAAAGGTAGGATAAAATAACACACGGGCAAACCTTTTGTGCAATTATTTGTGTCGTCTATTGAAAAAATCAACTGTTTCAATAGAAACTATTTGCCTGGATGCTGAATATCCCTTTTTTATTTGTGTGATTGATTGGTAGGAACTGGGGAATGAGGGAGCGTGCTGATGCTTTTGTGATATATTTGTTCCGGCACGCCTGTCCGCTAAGTAAATTCCTGGTCTGTTTACAGTTTCTTCACTCCATTCAGAACACCGGATTGAAAAGAATGTAGTATCTTTGCAACTCTTTTACTCAATGCAAAAAAAATATATGTATACCAACAAAGAAATATGGAACGTAAGTTATCCGATTTTTCTCGGATTATTGGCGCAAAACATTATCAATGTGACAGATACTGCTTTCCTGGGCAGGGTAGGAGAAGTCGAGTTGGGAGCTTCCGCCATGGGTGGATTGTTTTATATCTGTGTCTTCACTATTGCTTTCGGTTTTAGTGTCGGTTCACAAATCTTGATTGCTCGTCGTAATGGAGAAGGACGTTACAAAGATGTGGGTCCCGTAATGATACAGGGAGGGACATTCTTGCTGGGATTGGCGGTGCTCATGTTTGGGCTGACACATCTTTTGGCCCCATCCATTGTCCGCTTGCTCATTTCATCTGATTCCATTTTTGATGCTACCATGGAATTTCTCAACTGGCGTATTTGGGGCTTTTTCTTCGCCTTTGTCAACGTGATGTTCCGTGCGCTGTATATTGGTATTACACGTACTAAGGTGCTGACAATGAATGCAGTGGTCATGGCATTGGTGAATGTGCTGTTGGACTATATTTTGATTTTCGGTAAGTTTGGAATGCCGGAGATGGGGATTAAAGGAGCAGCTGTCGCTTCGGTGATGGCTGAAGCCGCTTCATTGGCTTTTTTCTTGATTTATACCTACGCAAAGGTGGATTTTAAGAAATTCGGCTTGAATCACTGGCAGAAGATTGACTTTTCTTTATTGGGAAAAATTCTGAGTATTTCGTGTTTTACCATGATACAATATTTTTTGGCCATGGCTACTTGGTTTGTCTTTTTCATCGCGATAGAACGGTTGGGTCAACGCGAGCTGGCGATTGCCAATATCGTGCGTAGTATCTATATTGTGATGCTCATTCCGGTTCAGGCATTGTCTACTACTACCAATTCATTGGTCAGCAATCTGATTGGTGCGGGGGGGATAACCCATGTCATGCGTTTGATTTGGCGTATAGCCCGGATGTCGTTTCTCATTATGGTGGTCTGTGTGGCGGTGGTGGTGCTTTTTCCTCATGCCATGCTTTCGGTTTACACCAACGAACCGGCGTTGCTGGTAGAGTCTGTGCCTTCGTTGTATGTCATTGCCGGAGCGATGATTATTGCATCAGTGGCGAATATTTATTTCAATGCCATTTCGGGAACTGGAAATACGCAGGCTGCTCTGATACTTGAAATGGGGACTTTGGTATTCTACGCCCTTTACATTCTATGGATAGGCATGGTGGTGAAAGCACCGGTTTCTGTTTGTTTTTCTATAGAGGTGGTGTACTATAGTTTGTTACTGCTTAGCAGCATTATTTATTTGAAAAAAGCAAAATGGCAGAATAAAAAGATATAAGGTTCATAAGTTTTTTGTATTTTTGCACCCTGTTGTTATTCTGAAGGTTAGTAAAGAAGGACAGGCAATCATAATTTGTAATTTATAATTAAATATATATGTTCGATAATTTAAGTGAGAGACTGGAACGGTCTTTTAAGATTCTGAAAGGTGAGGGGAAAATCACCGAGATTAATGTAGCGGAAACATTGAAGGATGTGCGTAAAGCTTTGTTGGATGCTGACGTGAACTATAAGGTCGCCAAAGGCTTTACTGATACTGTGAAAGAAAAAGCTTTGGGGCAGAATGTGCTTACGGCTGTGAAGCCCAGCCAGTTGATGGTAAAGATTGTACATGATGAACTGACTGCATTGATGGGCGGTGAGACTGCCGAATTGGTGTTGGAAGGTCGTCCGGCGGTTATCCTGATGTCAGGTCTGCAAGGTTCCGGTAAGACTACTTTCTCCGGTAAACTGGCCCGTATGCTGAAAACCAAGAAGAACCGTAAGCCGCTGTTGGTGGCTTGTGACGTCTATCGTCCCGCTGCTATCGAACAGTTAAGAGTATTGGGAGAACAAATCGAGGTTCCTGTATATAGTGAATTGGACAGCAAGAATCCGGTGCAGATTGCATTGAACGCTATTCATGAAGCAAAAGCGAAAGGTTATGATTTGGTTATTGTCGATACAGCCGGTCGTCTGGCTATCGACGAACAGATGATGAATGAGATTGAGGCGATTAAGAAAGCGGTCAATCCGGATGAAACATTGTTCGTTGTCGATTCAATGATCGGTCAGGATGCGGTGAATACAGCCCGTGAATTTAATGAACGTCTGGACTTTAACGGTGTTGTGCTGACCAAGTTGGATGGTGATACCCGTGGCGGTGCCGCTCTTTCTATTCGTACCGTTGTGAATAAGCCTATCAAGTTTGTGGGTACCGGCGAAAAGTTGGATGCTATCGACCAGTTCCATCCTGCACGTATGGCAGACCGTATTCTCGGTATGGGTGATATCGTGTCTTTGGTAGAACGTGCGCAGGAGCAATATGACGAGGAAGAGGCAAAGCGCCTTCAGAAAAAGATTGCCAAAAACCAGTTCGACTTCAATGACTTTTTGAGCCAGATTCATCAGATAAAGAAGATGGGTAACCTGAAAGAGTTGGCTTCCATGATTCCGGGTGTGGGTAAAGCGATTAAAGACATTGATATCGATGATAATGCATTCAAGAGCATTGAGGCGATTATTTATTCCATGACTCCGCAGGAACGTACAAATCCCGAAATCCTGAACGGAACACGTCGTACGCGTATAGCCAAAGGCAGTGGAACCAGCATTCAGGAGGTAAACCGTCTGCTGAAGCAGTTTGACCAGACCCGCAAGATGATGAAGATGGTGACCGGCAGCAAGATGGGTAAGATGATGCCGAAACTTAAAAAGTAAGGTTTAAATAAACAGGTAGGGAGAAAGTGCGGAACTTTCTCCTTTTTTTATTATGCAACGTGGCTGATTTATGCTACATTTGTTGCTCAATGGATTATTTATAAATAAATAGTATGCAACTAATTGATGGAAAAGCTATTTCGGAACTGGTGAAGCAGGAGATTGCTGCGGAAGTTGCCGGAATCGTGGCTAAAGGTGGCAAGCGTCCCCATTTAGCTGCAATCCTCGTTGGACACGACGGGGGAAGTGAGACATACGTGGCGGCTAAAGTAAAGGCCTGTGAAGTATGTGGTTTCAAATCCAGTCTGATCCGTTATGAAGCAGATGTGACGGAAGAAGAATTACTGGCAAAGGTCAGAGAACTGAATGAGGATGCTGACGTGGATGGTTTTATCGTACAACTTCCCTTACCGAAGCATATTTCCGAGCAGAAAGTGATTGAAACCATTGACTATCGGAAAGATGTGGATGGTTTTCACCCTATCAATGTAGGTCGTATGTCCATTGGTCTTCCTTGCTATGTATCTGCTACTCCTAATGGTATTCTGGAATTGCTGAAGCGTTACCATATTGAAACACAGGGAAAGAAGTGTGTAGTATTGGGCCGTAGCAATATTGTGGGTAAGCCTATGGCGAGCCTGATGATGCAGAAAGCTTATCCGGGTGATGCCACTGTAACTGTTTGTCACAGCCGCAGCAAGGATTTGGTAAAAGAATGTCAGGAAGCTGACATTATCATTGCTGCACTGGGTCAGCCGAATTTTGTGAAGGCTGAGATGGTGAAAGAAGGTGCGGTGGTTATTGACGTGGGTACTACCCGTGTGCCGGATGCCACAAAGAAATCCGGATTCAAACTGACCGGAGATGTGAAATTTGATGAAGTGGCTCCCAAATGTTCTTATATCACTCCGGTGCCGGGCGGTGTGGGACCTATGACTATTGTATCTTTAATGAAGAATACGTTGCTGGCTGGAAAAAAGGCCATTTACAAATAAGTGCCACACGCTTTGCGAAGCTTGCTGGATAAAAAAGAATGTGTCAAAAGTTTGGTAATGCTTACAAGATAAGCTGACCTGCTTTTGACACACTTGTTTTCATGAACAAAAGTTATGCCTGTTTTTCGGACTTACCTGTAAAATCATAAGGAAGGATTTTCGCTCTTAAAAGATTATTTTGTTCTTCGGAGTAATCATACTTTCGGGAGTGTCCTTGATGTATAGGTCTTTCTCGCTGGGAAGTTCGGGACATTTATGCCCTCATGCCCTCACTGCATGTATAATAGGTTTATTATAAAAGATTTAGATGGTGAGGGCAAAAAATATTGCTCTCACTTATGCTCTTATGCCCTCACTGTATTGTGAAGCTGAATTTTGCATAAAATGCTTGAATACAGTTATATATATACTTTTTATAGGCTATTCCGTTTTGATGTAAAGTAGGCTATTTTTAGGTTTTTTTTGTAAGAAGTGCGCATGGAGGATTTGTACCTTTATGGAATATGGCGGATTCCGGCTGTGGTAAAAAAGATCAGGTCATTTTTAAAAAAGATGACGAGCTTTTTTTAAAAGGCCGCCGTCTTTTTTAAAAACGTCTTGGTCTTTTTTTTAAATGTCCTTGTCTTTTGGACTGGCGGTTGGCATGCTTGCTGACGTGGTTTCTGTTGGGGTCATTGTCA
>ULQS01046011.1_pt1 | contig 10526 bp, 10 predicted proteins | sample 1954751 | NCBI WGS metagenome assembly ULQS01 (sample SAMEA4835662, study PRJEB28245) | human gut metagenome | biome: gut microbiome; material: fecal sample | place: Denmark | collected 2008 | reverse complement strand
GTCCAACTTTTTCTTTTGCTTCGCCAAAAGAAAAAGCTGCAAAAAGAAAACGAGCCCGGGGGGATTTCGATTTCCCCCCGGAGCCCCCTTGAACCGACCAGAAAAACCGCTTCGGTTTTTATGGGAATCTGCGACCAATCTGCAGCTGCCCAATGGGCCGATGTGTACCGGCAAGCGGCAGACCCACATCCGTAACGCTCCTTCGTCGCGAACGGCTGTGACCGGCATCGGCCCCTACAGGACTCCGGCAAATCCGCACTGCCCTGCAAATTTTGAACGCAGAGCGGATTTACCGCAGCCATTCAAAGGCAGTTGCTTTCAAATTCGTTGTACCGTGACAGGCGGCGCGTAGAATCGTGCCCGTAAGGTGACTCGGTGTGTTCGCAACGATTAAAAAACCGGTTCCTGCCTGAACCGTATCCGCAGAACACACCAATCGTAACCAGCGCCCCTTTTCTCCTCCTTCTTTTCCGACAAGACGGAAAAGAAGGGGCCGCCGGAGGCATCCCACCCTCACACACCCGAATCCAAAGGAGGTCATGATGAAGAAAACCCAACGGCTGACCGCCGTTTTTCTGCTTTTACTTATACTCTGCGGCTGCTCGACACCGACAGCCCCGGATACCATAGTCATGCCGCAGACATCTGCGGAAACCCGCACAGAACCCGCGCCTGTTTCAGCAGAACCGGAACCCGGCGTGTTTCATCTGGAATACGAGCAGACCGCGCTGCCGGAGCCGCTTTCGGCCGTCACGGCGCTGACCGTGCTGGACGGCACGTTCCTTCTCGGCGGCGTTTCGGAGACGGGGCTTGCGCTCGTGCGCCTGACGGCGGAGGGAAAAAGCGAAGAACTCCCGCTTCCGGGCAGCACGGAGTATCTCTACGCGCTCTGCCCGGACGGGGCAGGCGGGGCGTGGCTGCTCTGCGGAAGCCTGCCGAAGGGCTATTTTGATGCGTTCGGAAACTTCCGGTTCCTTTCAAAGGAGCCGGAGGGCAAGCTTGCGCTGGCCCACTATGACGCCGCGCTCGCCTTGCAGGAGATCGTGCTCCTGCAGACGCAGTACACCGACCGCTTTTTCCAGCTGTGCAGGCTTGAAGGCGGCTTTTGCATGATGAGCGCATCGCTGCTTATCCGTCTGGATGAGGCGGGCGCGGAAACGTCGCGGCAAAGTCTGGACGCAAAGGACGGCTGGAGCTTCGCGGCCATACAGGAGGCGGACGGCGTTCTGTATGTCCTGACGCGGAATTTCTACGGCGAAGAGCTGCCGGAGCTGCGCAAATTCGCGCCGGATACGCTTTCTGCGCTGGAGGCCGATACCTGCACCTCGGAGGTCATCGGGCTTGGCCTGTGCGCGGACGGACGGCTGCTGATGGGGAACAGGGAAGAGCTCTTCGCGTATGATACCGGTTCCGGAGAAACCGAACCGCTTGTCCGCTGGCAGGAGCTTGGGGCGAACGTGCTCGTCGAGCAGCCGTGGGAACTGGAAGACGGATATCTGCTCTTTTCGCCGGGCGATACATCGCTCCAGCGCCTGCGCCGCGTTCCCGGACAGGCGCCGGAGCGGACGGTTCTGACGCTGGCGGTCGTGTGCGGCGATACACCGTTCGGAGCGTTTACGCAGATGCTGCAGGACTTCAATCTCAGTCAGGACGCGTACCGGATCGACTGGACACTCTACACGGATTCGCAGTACGCGGACGGCGAACCGGCCGATCTGCTGCGCACGGAGCTTATCGCCGGACGCGGGCCGGATCTGTTCGCATTTTATACCAACGGTTATACCCCCGCCCCGCTTGCGGCGGAGGACGTCTGCGCGGATCTTTTGCCGCTGCTGGGCGATGAACTGACGCGCGACGCGCTTCTGCCGGGGTTATTCGACCTGATGCAGCCGGACGGCGCGCTCTATCAGCTGCCGCTGACCGTCTCAGTCGACACGCTCGTCGCGCCGTCGCGCCTCATCCCGGAGCCGGGCGCGACGTTTGCCGAATTTGAACAGGCGCGCAGCCAGATGCCGGACGGCTGGGTCCCCATCGATTCGTGGAACACGCCGGGCAACCTGTTCGCCTTCTGCGTTCCGTTCTGCATCGGCGCGTATGCAGACAGGGAAGCCGGAACCTGCGACTTTGAAACGCAGGGCTTTAATGACTGCCTCGCGTGGTGCAAGGCATGGGGCGGCGACGGCTCGACCCCGGAGGAGCCGGAGATGACGCTGGTCAAGCTTACAAGCATCCGGGGCGTTGACCAGCTTGCCGGGCGGAGCGAATATGTAGAGAAAAACTGGTTCGGTGAGCCGGGATATACCTATGCGGGCTTCCCAGCGCAGTCCGGCAGCGGCAGCGCGTATCAGGTTTTGTCGAGCCTCGGCCTCGGCCAGCAGTGCAGCGATCCGGACGGCGCGAAGGCGTTTTTCGAGTTCTGCTTTTCCTATTCGCAGGACGGTGCGCTTCCTGCAAGCTTCCAGCGCCTGCAGTCGGAGCTGGCGGCATACAGGGCCGCTGACTCGGACGGCGGAGAGAGGACGGTCAGCGAGGCGGGTGCGGCGCAGTTTTACGAGCTGCTGAACGGCATCACCGTGCTGGCGGGGCTGGACGGCCAGCTGACCGAGATCCTGCAGGAGGAGGCGGCCGGTTATTTTGCCGGCAGCATGACGGCGGAGCAGGCCGCGCGGAATATCCAGTCCCGCGCAAGCCTCTATTTGCAGGAGCACCGCAGGGCATGACAAAGCCCCGGCAGAGCCGGGGCTTGGGTCAGCGCCTGCTGACCTCATAATCTTCGTCGCGGAAGATCCAATCGTCCAGATCGCCGCAGTCGGCGGGTCCGTTGTTTCTGTATGTCATATTCGCTGCCTCCTTTTTTCACGATCCAGACTAGTATATGGAGGCGCGCATGAAAATGCGCGTGAAATATGACGCCGCTCCGCAAGCAGCTGCGCTTCCGCAGAGCCGCGCGATGCACGGGGTCAGGCAGACTGAAACAGGATCAGAGAAAAGTAACGGATCTTCCCGTCGTCCGCCCAGCATTTCATGTGAACAGCGTCGGCCATCCTCTGCGCGTCCACGCAGTAGGCCGACATACAGGACGCGTGCTTCCACGGGCCGGCGCCCATCATCAGAAGATCGGTCAGACCGTCCGCACGCATCTGCTCCATAAGCTGCTCGGTCAGCAGATTCTGGTGCTTCTTCGCGGCCTTCTGCTCCGCCATATCCCAATAATCGACGGGGGTTGTTTCGATCATCAGGATCAGCGCCATCTGGTACCGCCGCATATCCGCCGTCATTTCCTCGACCGTCCCGCTCATCGGCGGACAGGCCGGGAGAACGCCGTAATTGCCGCAGAGGTTCTGCGCACAGAACCTGCGGTATTCCGGCACAACGACCAGCTCCCGCACCGGCAGAACTGCTGCGCCCGTAAATCCGGCCGCCTTTGCCATTGCAGCATAATCCCGCATGGAACCCTCTCCTGTCTTGAACTGTCTTTGCGGTCATTATAGCGGTTCGCCGCCGCATTGTAAAGTGCTGTGCGGCACCTATGCCGTCTGCGTGTAGTCCTGCAGTGCCTGCTGAAGCGCGGCAAGGGCCTTTTTCTCGATGCGGGACACATACGACCGGCTGATGCCGCACTTTGCGGCGATCTCCCGCTGCGTCAGCGGCGTCCGGTCGCCGAGTCCATAGCGCAGCGTGATGACCATCCGCTCACGCTCTGACAACACCTCGTTCATGACCTCGTAGAGCTTTTTGTATGTCTGCCGCGCGCTCAAGTCCTCGAACAGATCCTCGTCAGAGCATAAAACATCCATCAGCGACAGCGCGTTCCCGTCCTTCCCCGTCTCAATGCAGTCCGAAAGCGAAACATCCCCCGCCGTCTTCTTCATCGACCGGAAGTACATCAGGATCTCATTCTCTACACATCTTGCTGCATATGTTGCGAGCCGGGCGCCCTTGCTGGCGTCAAAGGTCGAGATCCCCTTGATAAGCCCGATCGTGCCGATCGAGATCAGATCCTCCTGATCGGCGGACTGCGAATAGTATTTTTTATTCAGATGAAGCAAAAGGATACGATTTTTCCATAGGAAACGGGGAAATGACGTTTCAACGCAATCACACAACATCCAGGATCATTTGGACGATAAAGCTGCGTATCCCGGAAATCTCTTAGAGAAAATCATAATTCCGAGCGAAATTATCCGAGTACAAAGAAAAAGCGAGAAACTGAATATATTGAAGAAGTTGATAACGGACTAAAGTGCGAAAAGGTTTATAGCAGGAGGAAACCGTTCAGCAAAAAATCGAGGAAGACGTTACACCTTATGCTGGAACTACTGAGGGCATCGAAAGCTTGTCCGTACACTGGAAGTATATGCGCATTCCAGCTTATCTTGAAAAAGAAGGCATATAACCCTGAAAATACAGATTAGAATGTTTGAAGGCTGCATCAGGAGGTGCAAGCGCGAAGGGTATATTTGTGCGCATCTCGGAAAGAATACCATAAGAAGCAATTTGCAATATTGTTTTGCGAAAAAATTGCAAAATAGCATAGATAATTGTTGACTAAAAATAGTATAGGAGTATAATATACAGTACACCTTTGCAAAATGTTATGAAGGAGAATGTTCGATGCTTCTGGAGTTTAGAACAAAAAACTATCGGTCGTTTAAGGATACGGCGACATTCTCAATGCAGCCGGCCCCAAAGCAGACGGGCTTGGACTATAGCGTACAAACAGAACAAATTGTTCAAAAAGAGGGAAAACTTAAGGAAATGAAAGGACTTTGTTCTGCTGTTATATATGGTCCCAATGCAGCAGGGAAAACAAATCTGATCGGGGCAATGGATACGATGAGGGCAATTGTCTTACGAGGGAATATTCAAAATGCGAGCGAACACAGTTCTCCAAATGAGGCAGCCTATTCACTGGAACTGATACCGAATAATTTGGGTGAGAAAGCCTGTACGGAATTTGCAATCCGCTTTACAGAATCGAATCTGCTTATTGAGTATACGCTGAAACTCGATCTCGGAAATTTCTTGGAAGTGGATTATCCCAGAAGAATTGTAGAAGAGCGCCTGTCTGTAAACGACAAATTGATTTTTTCACGTGGAAAATCCTTAGAGGTTTTCTTACTGGCACCTATAAAGCAATATGTAAATAAGAGCATTAAAAGAAAAACAGCAAAAACCATGGACATCGCAAAAAGCAGTTTGAGTGATACAGAACTATTTTTGAACAACGGGTTTAAAACAATTTTCGCGAAGGATCTTGTCGCATTGATCTTGAAATGGTTTGACGAGAAATTCATGGTAATTTATCGTGCAGATGCGATAAAGGTAATGCGGAAGTTTGCAAATCCAAAGGAGAACACCGTTTATATTGAAAGAACGTTGACTGATGCCGCAAAGGCATTTGGTGTACGCTCCAATGCTCTGGGATATAGGCAGGCAGCAGATAGTGACGATGTTTCGCTGTGTTCGATTTTTGAGAACAAGAAAATTGCAATTCAGGCTGATGCATACGAATCGTATGGAACGATTCGCTTTATCAACGAGTTCCCACTTGTGATTAATGCAATCCTGAATGGTGGTACGTTGGTTATGGATGAATTTGATGCATCGATTCATCCAATGGCTTTGATGAATATTATTAATATTTTTCATAACGATGAGATCAATATCCACCATGCCCAGCTTATTTTTAATACACACAACCCGATTTTCCTCGATGCTTCACTTTTCAGAAGAGATGAAATTAAATTTGTGGAACGGGATGAGAAAACAAACCAGAGCGTTCAGTATTCCTTATCGGATTTTAGAACAGCCGATGGTATCCGTAAGGGTGAGGATTATATGAGCAACTATTTCGTAAATCGCTATGGGGCAATTACGGATGTTGACTTTGCACCTATACTTGAAGAAATTGTTTCAGCAGACAGCGAGGTGAATAGCCGTGACTGATATGCTGGAAACAAAGAAGTATACATTTACGGTAGAGGGTGAGACAGAACGTTGGTATTTGTTGTGGCTCCGCGATAGAATCAACGAACAGGAAGATAAAGAGTATAAAGTTGCCATTGAAGCAAAGGTTCAGCAGCATCCTATGAAGTTTGCCAAAGGCGTCAATGCAATATCGACGCCAGCGGTAGTACATATTTGTGATGTGGAAAGCAAAACGGCAATTCATGTAGAAAAGTTTAGAGGTATTCTAAACGAGTTAAAGGCAGCAAAAGCGGAAAAACATATTTCGTATGGTCTTGGTTACAGCAATTACACGTTCGAGCTTTGGATTGTACTGCACAAGAAAAAATGTAATGGTTCGCTTACAGACAGAACACAATATCTAAGCCATATCAATCAAATTTTCGGTGAGAAATTTGAGAATCTTGATCAGTATAAGCATGAAAATAATTTCAAGCGGTGTCTTTCAAAGCTGGACTTGGATGATGTGCATGCAGCGATTCAACGAGCAAAAGAAATTATGAAAATGAATAAAGACAACGGAAAAAGTCTGATACGCCATGGCGGCTACGAATACTATGAAGACAATCCGGCTCTGACGATGCATGAAGCAGTAGAAAAGATTTTGGTCGAGTGCGGGCTGTACTAATTCGCAGACAGACACATATGGAAGGCTGGTTGTTGCAGTAGTCATGCAATAGCCAGCCTTCTGCATGGCTCATAGCTATTCGACATTATTCGGATGAAGCAAAAGGATACGATTTTTCCATAGGAAACGGGGAAATGGCTTTCCAGCACAATCACACAACATCCAGAATCATTTGGACAATAAAGCTGCGTATTCCGGAAATCTCTTAGAGAAAATCGCAATTTCGAGTGAAATCATCCGAAAACACGGAAAATGCGAGAAACTGAATATATTAAAGAAGTTGATAACGGACTAAAGTGCTAAAATGTTTATAGCAAGAGGAAACAATTCAGCAAAAAATCGAGGAATACATTATACTTCGAATCATAAACTAAGGAGGCTGAATAACTTAAAAATGTGTTTATGCAGCTTTGATTCGCTCATGAAATGTGCGGAGCAGATTGACAAACGCACATGTTTTGTGTATAATGAAGTGGAAAACTCATGCTGGAGAGTGATTCAGATGTATTTGAAAAGAAAAGTAGATGCTTTTTTAGAGGAATGGAAAGCAGATAAAAACAGAAAGCCCCTTATTGTCAAGGGAAGCCGTCAAATAGGAAAAACGGAATCGATTCTGCATTTTGCTGCTGCTCGTTACGAAAATGTGATCGAGATCAATTTTGTCCGTGATGAGAAATACAAGGGAATCATCGCTGACGGATATGAAGCTGCTGACATTATCAAGAATATTTCACTCATTGACCCGTCAAAGAAGTTTGTGCCCGAAAAGACGCTGATCTTCTTCGACGAGATTACGGAGTTTCCGGAAATTGTAACATCGCTCAAGTTCTTCTGCATAGATGGGCGGTTTGATGTGATTTGCAGTGGGTCAATGCTGGGAGTCAATTACAAGAAGATCGAAAGCAACAGCGTAGGGTATAAAAAAGACTATGAGATGTTTTCGATGGATTTCGAGGAGTTCTTGTGGGCAAAGGGCTATGGAAATGACACGGTAGAAAACCTGCTTTCCCATATGAAGGAATTTAATCCTTTTAGCGAGTTGGAGATGAATGTCTTTCATTCGCTGTTTCTGGATTACAATATCCTTGGCGGAATGCCTGCTGTCGTCGCGGAGTATATCGAGCGAAACACCTTTGAGGGATCGCTTGATACACAGAAGCAGCTCATAGCGGACTATAAAGAAGATATTCGCAAGTATGCCACCGGAATCGATCAAACAAGAATTATCAATGTGTTCAACCGGGTCGCGCCGCAGCTTGCAAGGGAAAATAAAAAATTCCAGATTTCCAAGGTGGCATCCGGTGCAAGATTCCGGGATTATCGAGGATGCGCGGAGTGGCTTTCGGATGCAGGTATGGTCAACATCTGTTACTGCATGGAGTTTCCGGAACTGCCATTGGGAGGTAATTACGAGCCCGACGCATTCAAGCTGTATTTTGCGGATACGGGTCTTTTGGTATCCATGCTGGATGATGAATCGCAGGAGGATTTAAGAGCCAATAAGAACCTGGGTGTTTATAAGGGAGCCCTCTATGAGAACATGGTAGGAGAAGCGCTCATCAAGCAAGGATATAAGCTGTTCTATTACAAAAAAGAGGATTCCACACTGGAAGCCGATTTCTTCATTCGTTCAACCGCATCCTTGATTCCTGTTGAAGTTAAGGCGAAAAGTGGGCGGGCAAAATCAATGAAAACATTGATTACCTCTGATCACTACCCGGATATCAGATATGGGATTAAGTTCTCAAAGAACAATATCGGGCATGAGGACAGGATATACACCTTCCCGTACTTCTGCACTTTTCTGCTGAAAAGATTTATGGTTGGTTTTCACGCTGAAGAAGAAGCGGAATAACAAAGACCGCATGGGGAACATACAGCAAAAAATCTGGAAAAAGTTCCCCACAAAACTGAAATCTGTTGCTGATTTATTGAGCCACAGTATTAAGTGCGACAATTCCGGCCTACTTACGGCAGTCTATCAGATTTCATTGACATTTCCGTGGACAAATTCAAACTGTGAACCATAGAATATCAATGTACGCGCAGCTCTATCAATATTGTCTTTAGGAAAAGAAACAGAGCGAAAGAACGGTAGTATATACCGCTTTTTCGCTCTATTTGTTTACTGGTTGTGGGTGCGCTGTATATTCCGAAAAAACGCTATACCGTTCCTCTCCGAATGCAGCGCGTCAGAATCCGCAAAAACTGTGCAGAGGTTGGAGCTGCCGTCAGCGGGCGGTAAGTAAGACTGCGCAGAAGTGCTGCGTTTTTATGCCAGGAAGCGCAGGCGAACCCGTCGATGTTTCGGACGACCTGGAGCGGATTTACGTTGTACTGATTTGCTACTTCGGGATACAGCCGCTGCGATGGTTTCACCAGCCAATGCGGGTTGAGCGAGGAAAGATAGACTGCATAGGATAAATGAAAGAATGCTGTGTTGGTTGCGGAGAAACCAAGGCGGTACAACAGATCATAGACTTCGACAATATCTGTTACAGAATTCATGCCGCATCCGTCCCCTCCAGCGTCTGAACACGTTTCATAAACTGCTGAACCAGCGCGTCCTGCGCCTCGGCATCCAGCATGGAAAAAAGAAACATCAAGGTCGGGGCAGAGGCTGCGTACCTTCCACGCTCCAAATCACTGTATGCGCGGCTGGAAATACGAAGCTGCTCTGCCATAGCTTCCTGCGTCAGTGCCAGCTTCTGCCGCAGGGAAGACAACTCGCCGGAAAGAAGCTCCGAGAGCAGCGCCGGGTATGGTTTCATACTGAAGACCTCCATAGTTTATAATCGATCAACTATGGAGATTTTATGTCGAAATGAAGTTTACTTCCACGAAGCGCACTTCGTAGCTTCCGCTCAAACCTTGTAAAAATCCGATTCGAAACGCGTAAAACAGCATGATTCAGTGAAGCAACAGAATATCCAATGCGCGTCAACGCAGAAAGAGAGAAAAGATTACAGCAACGCACCGATTCCTGTGTACGCTCCAGCAGAGTTTGTGAAACTGCTGAGCGAAAAGAGTGAAGAAATCTAAAAAGCGTAAGAATATCCTTTGCAATTTAATAAGTCGATTTGGATGACAGGGGAGCAGGCTGAAGCGCGAAAGTGCATCAGCCTGCTTTTTGTAATGAGGAGGGTTTGAATGAACACTGAAATCGTATCGCAGAAGGAACGATTTCTGCGAGAGGTAGAACAGAAGCTCCTGCGCAAGGAGCTGGATGCAAGGCTGCTGGAAGACGGTCTGATTCACGTCAGATGGAATGGGCAGCCGCTCTGCTCGGTTGACAGAGATGGCATCGTCCGGTTCAGACTGGCAGATATCACAGGGACGGAAGTAGATAAGCAGCTTCGGACGGTGATACAGACGGCTGGACAGGTCAAGGAGTATATGCGAATCTTTGAACGCGCACCTGCGCTGAAGGTCGTCGGTCTGGACGATACTTATAAAGTCTTTGCGGATTTCGGTGATGCAGTCCTGGCTGGGCAGCTCGGCAAAAAGGGCGCTCGGTTCGTGACATGGGAATGGGACTTCGACCGGCAAGGCGTTCACGTTGGGCATTATTTCATGGAAAACTATGAAGCCGCGAAGAAGGACTTCGCCGTCCGCGCCGGTCTTGTGGAAAGCCAACGCCTTTTTTCGGATGAGCAGCTTGCCGTGATCCGGGATGCCTGTGAGTTTGCGCTGGAGGATGACGCGACGCTCTCGTATGCAGAAGAAAAGCAGCTTCACAGCGTACAGGAGCAGATCGAGCTGCTTTTGCCGCAGCAGGAACAGGAGCAGCGCCCCACAATGGAACAGACAATGTAATATTCGCAGAGAGCCGGGATTTTAGAAGTCCCGGCTTTTTTGCGTTCTTGGAGGTGAACGATCATTGTAGGTAAATCAAAGCACTGGAATCTGCACATCAGCCGGTGTGCGC
>ULQS01064937.1_pt1 | contig 10605 bp, 9 predicted proteins | sample 1954751 | NCBI WGS metagenome assembly ULQS01 (sample SAMEA4835662, study PRJEB28245) | human gut metagenome | biome: gut microbiome; material: fecal sample | place: Denmark | collected 2008 | reverse complement strand
CTGCTAATCCACCACCACTGTGCAAGCGCAGCGGTCCCCCGCCCTTGAAAAGGGCGGATATATAAGCAGAATAATAGTTTGAGTCCTGCAGTCTTGGGCCCGCGCGGCGATCTCTCCTTTGAAAAGGGCGGATATATAAGCGGAATGATGGTTTGAGTCCTGCAGTCTTGGTCCTGCAGGAGGCAATATACGCTGGCGCCTGAAATCCATGACTTTTTTGCATCAGGGCTTCAGCCCGATGCGCCATATCCGCCCTTTACAAGGGCGGGGGACCAGCCGTAAGGCTGGTGGTGGGTTAGGCGCCGCCATTTTCGGCGCCGTTTCCTTTTGCCCGCCAGGGAAGAAGGGCGGGCCGTATGTTCTGCGCCGAATGCTTCAGCATTTGGCTTCCTTCGGCCATTGACCATTGACCATTGACCATTGACGGGGCTGCCGCGAGTGCGGCGGCCCCTTTTTAAAATCCTTTAATTTTCTGTCGATTCATGGTAAAATGACCGTTGTAGTATGTTCGAAGGAGGCTTTCTGTGGCTGCACGGGGAATTTTATTTGACTTTGACGGGACGCTGGCCAACACCACGCCCCTGATCCTGGCCACCTTCCACCAGACCCTGGACCATTTCGTCCCAGGGAATCAGGTGGATGACCAGACCATCATCAACACCTTCGGCCTGCCCCTCCGGGACGGCCTGGCCGGGATCACCGGCTGCACCGATCCGGAAGAGATGGACCGGATGGTGGCTTATTACCGCCAGTACAACACCGCCTGGCACGACGCCATGATCCAGCCCTTTCCCGGAGTGAAGGAGGGGCTTGCTGCCCTGCGCCGGGCCGGGGTCCCCATGGCCATTGTCACCAGCAAGTTCAAAGCCAGCTGCCTTAGGGGGCTCCGGTGTCTGGGGCTGGAAGACTGCATCGACGGCATCATCGGGTGCCAGGAATGCAGCGCCCACAAGCCGGACCCGGAACCTATGGAAAAGGGCCTGGAACTGCTGGGCCTTGCCGGAGAGGACTGCCTCTGTGTGGGAGACAGCCCCTATGACCTGGTCAGCGGCCACAAAGCCGGCTGCCAGACGGTGAAGGTGGGCTGGACCTCATTCCGGCAGGAATTCTTCGACCGGTTCATTCAGCCGGATTATGTGATCCGGTCCCTGGGAGACCTGCTTTCCTTTGTTGAACCATCAAACTGAGCGAGGTGATTCCAATTGCGGAAAATCGGCATCATCGGCGGCACCGGGGTGGAGGATGCGTCCTCCTTCGGCCGGCTCACCGCCTTAACGGTGGATACGCCCTTCGGCCAGGCTCACTGCCTGAAGGGGACCGCCGCCGGCCATGAGATCTATTTCCTGGCCCGGCACGGCCTGGACCACAGTGTCCCGCCCCACAAAATCAACTACCGGGCCAACATTTTCGCCCTGAAGAAGCTGGGAGTCACGGAGATCCTGTCCTTTACGGCGGTGGGGTCCCTGAACCGGGGACTGCCTCCGGGGACTTTTGTGGCCACCACCCAGATCCTGGACTTTACCAAAAGCCGGGTGAACACCTTCTTCAACGGGGAGAACGGCCAGGTGGCCCATGTGGATTTCGCCCAGCCCTACTGCCCGGCGCTCCGGGAACGGCTGATCCGCTGCCTGGTGAAACTGGGGCTCCGGCACAGCAAACAGGGGACCTATGTGGTGACGGAAGGGCCCCGGTATGAAACGGCGGCGGAAGTGCGGATGTATGGAGCCATGGGCGGGGACGTGGCCGGGATGACCAACATGCCGGAAGCGGTGCTGGCCCGGGAAGCGGAAATCTGCTACGCCAACTGTTCCGTGGTCACCAATATGGGTTCCGGGCTGGCGGCCCGGGCCCTGTCCCACGAAGAAGTGACGGAAGCCATGGAGAAGCTGGGAAAGCAGATCCTGTCCGTGATCGAAGCCTATGTGCAGGATGACGGGCCTTTGACCCACAGCTGCCATTGCGCCCAGGCCCTGCAGGAATACGGGGGCTTCCGGCTGGAGGCTTTCGGCGGGGACAAAAAGGAGGAATGACGCTGGACATGGTATATGATATCGTATTGCAGAATGTGGAACTGACAGATCCCGGGGACGGGACCCTGTTCAACATCGGGATCAACGGCAGCACCATTGGGTATGTGGGCACAGAACCGGTGGCAGGCCGGGAAGTGATCGACGGACGGAATCACCTGGCGGTGCCCGGGTGGGTGAACGCCCATACCCATGTGGCCATGACCCTGTTCCGCAGCTATGCCGACGACATGGCCCTGATGGACTGGCTCCAGAACCGGATCTGGCCCCTGGAAGCCAGACTGGACGGCCGGGCGGTGTACTGGGGGAGCCTGTTGGGGATCGCGGAAATGATCCGCACCGGCACCACCTGTTTCGCCGACATGTATTTCTTTATGGAAGAAACTGCCAAGGCTGCAGCGGACAGCGGCATCCGGGCAGTACTGTCCCGGGGTCTCACCGGCAGCAGCGTGGCAGACGGGGCCGCCCGTCTGGAGGAGAACACGCAGCTGTACAAGACCTGGAACGGGGCCCAGAACGGACGGATCACCGTGATGTTCGGTCCTCATGCCCCCTACACCTGCAGCCCGGATTATCTGAAATCCGTCATCGCCCGGGCCCGGGAACTGGGGGCGGAAATCCACATGCATCTTGCGGAAACCGCCGGGGAAGTGGCGGACTGCCGGAAACAGTACGGCAAGAGCCCCATTGCCCTGATGGAAGAACTGGGGATGTTCGACGGAGGGACCCTGGCGGCCCACTGTGTCCATGTGGATGAGGAGGATATGGACATTATGGCCCGGCACCGGGTCCGGGTGGCCCACAACCCCCAGAGCAACCTGAAACTGGCCAGCGGCATCGCTCCTGTGGCCCGGATGCTGGAAAAGGGCATCACCGTAGGTCTGGGCACCGACGGGGCCAGCAGCAACAACAATCTGGACATGCTGGAAGAAGTCCGGCTGGCGGCCATGCTGGCCAAGACCCAGTCCGGGGATCCCAAGGCGGTACCGGCTTCCCAGGCCCTTGCCATGGGCACCTGGATGGGGGCGGAAGCTGTGGGCCTGAAAAACCTGGGGAAACTGGAAGTGGGCCAGAAGGCGGATGTGGTGCTCTACAACATGGCCTCCCCGGCCTGGTACCCCCGGCACGACCGCACGTCCCTTCTGGTGTACGCCGGGTCCTCCGCGGACGTGGACACGGTGCTGGTGGACGGGAACATCCTGCTGCGCAAAGGAGAACTGACCACCATCGACCTGGAGAAAGTCACCGCGGAAGTGGGACAGTGTCTGAAGGAAATGACAGCCAGTGCAGAGTGAAGAACGGGGCCGCTGGCCGGACCCCACCACCGTCCTGACGGACGATGAACGGCTGACGATGAATGAAAAACGACAATAAAGGAGTGTTTGGTGTGGCAAAGATCTTGAAAAAACTGCAGTTGGCACCTGCAGTCTGGGAATTTGAAGTGGATGCGCCTCTCATTGCGCACAAATGCAAACCGGGACAGTTCGTCATGGTACTGGTGGATGAAACCAGCGAACGGATCCCTCTGACCATCGGCGATTTCGACCGGGAAAAAGGCTCCATCACCCTGATGGTCCAGGCGGTGGGGAACACCACCCGGCACCTGTGTGAAGATTTCGCCCAGGGAGACGATATCCAGCACATCCTGGGACCTCTGGGCCAGCCTTCTGAAATGGGCAAATTCGGTACTGTGGTCATGGTCTGCGGGGGCATCGGCGTAGCACCGGTCCATCCCATCGCCCGGGCCTATCACGAACTGGGCAACAAGGTGATCACCATCATCGGGGGCCGTCACAAAGACCTGATCCTGTGGCGGGACCGGATGGAAAAGATCAGCGATGAAATGATCATCACCACCGACGACGGGTCCGAAGGCATCAAGGGCTTTGTTACCGATCCCCTCCGGAAAATGCTGGAAGCAGGGAACCATCCGGATCTGGTGGTGGCCATCGGCCCCATCATCATGATGATGAACGTGGCCAAGGTCACCCGGCCTTACAACGTGAAGACCACTGCCAGCCTCAGCTGCCTTATGGTGGACGGCACCGGCATGTGCGGCGGCTGCCGGGTGCAGGTGGGCAATGAAAGCAAGTTCACCTGCTGTGACGGGCCGGAATTCGATGCCCATCAGGTGGACTTCAAGAACCTGATGCAGCGTTCCAAGATGTACAAGGACCAGGAAGCAGTAGAATACAGTTGCGGGGGGCATTGCAGATGCGTGGAGGAATGAGAAATCCCATGCCGGAACAGCCGGCTGATGTACGGAACCATAATTTCGAGGAAGTGGCCCTGGGCTATCCGGAAGACACGGCGGTGGATGAAGCCCAGCGCTGCCTGAACTGCAAGAATCCCCAGTGCGTGAAGGGGTGCCCGGTGAACGTGGACATTCCCCAGTTCATCCATGCCCTGACGGAAAAGGATTTTGACGGCGCCATCCACATCCTGAAGAACAAGAACTCCCTGCCTGCCGTGTGCGGCCGGGTGTGTCCCCAGGAAAACCAGTGCGAAAAACACTGCATCCTGGGCATCAAGGGAGAACCGGTGGCCATCGGCCGTCTGGAACGGTTCGTGGCGGACCGGGCCCGGGAAAAGGGCACGGACATGGTGAAGGAAGGCCTGGCACCCAAGAACGGCATCAAAGTGGCTGTAGTGGGCGGAGGCCCCTCCTGTCTCACCGCTGCCGGGGATCTGGCCAAAATGGGCTATGACGTGACCCTGTTCGAAGCCCTCCACAAAGTGGGCGGGGTGCTCATGTACGGCATCCCTGAATTCCGTCTGCCCAAAGCCATCGTCCAGCACGAAATCGAACAGCTGAAGGTGCTGGGCGTGAAGATCATGACCGATGTGGTGATCGGCCGCACCTTTACCCTCCATGAACTGTTGGGTGAAGAAGGGTTCCAGGCTGTGTACGTGGGTACCGGCGCCGGGCTGCCCCATTTTATGCGGATCCCCGGAGAAGCCCTCAACGGGGTGTACGCTGCCAACGAATTCCTTACCCGGGTGAACCTGATGGGAGCCTGGAAGTTCCCGAAAATGGCCACTCCCGTGTATGTAGGGAAGAACGTGGCTGTGGTGGGGGCCGGCAACGTGGCCATGGATGCCGCCCGGACCGCCAAACGGCTGGGAGCGGAAAACGTCTACGTGGTCTACCGCCGGAGCGAAGCGGAAATGCCCGCCCGGAAGGAAGAAATCCAGCACGCCAAGGCGGAAGGCATCGAACTCCACATGCTGAACAACCCGGTGAAGATCCTGGGGAACGAAGATGGCTGGGTCACCGGCATGGAATGTGTCCGGACCCAGTTGGGCGAACCGGATGCCTCCGGCCGCCGGAGCCCGGTGGAGATCCCCGGCTCCAACCATGTGTTCGATGTGGACATGGTGGTGATGGCCATCGGCCAGGGCCCCAACCCCCTGCTGAAACACACCACCCCGGATCTGGTGACCAACCGGAAGGGGCTCATTACCGTGGATGAAAAGGAAGAAACCTCCATCCCGGGAGTCTTTGCCGGCGGTGACATCGTCACCGGGGCAGCCACCGTTATTTCCGCCATGGGGGCCGGCAAGAAGGCCGCCCTGGAAATGGATGCCTATCTGAAAGAAAAATTAGGGAAGTAACTGCAGAGCATGAATAAACTGAAACGATGGGGGCTGGCTGCGGCTCTCCTGTGCCTGGGTCTGTTCCAGGCCGGGGAGGCCGGAGCGGCAGCACCCAAAAACACCTACAAACCTGCCAGCGGAGGCTATACCCTGACGGTGCCTCCCGGCAGCAAAGAGATTTACCATACCTCCACGGGGATCCGCTTCACCGTGGGGAAGGATTTCCTGGTCAGTGCGGATCTGTACACCCTGCCCAGTTTTGTGTCCGTCCCCATGAAGCAGTACTCCACGGAGCAGAAGAAAGATTTCAAGAAGTTCCTGGGGAAGATCCAGGACCAGGAAAACGACACCATCCAGGATGACGGCAGCTCCCGGAATTTCGGCAGCCAGCCGGCCCTGGACGGGATCCTGGGAGAAAAGCTCCGAAAGTATCGGAGCACTTCCGGAGAACCGGAACCCAAAAAGGACAAGAAGAAGGATCTGGACAGCTATACCTATGTGGCGGTGCCGGAAGACAAGCTGCGGACCCACCGGCCCTTTCTGATCGGCCGGGCCTACCAGCCGGAAAAGAACGTGCTGCTGGTGGTGAACGTAAGCGCGCCGGAAAACCTGGAAGCGGCGGCCCGGCCCGCCCTCCAGTCCCTGTGTTCCGACCTGACGCTCAGCCGGGTGAAGTACACCGATGTGAACCTTCTCACGGTGCCCGGCATGGGCTATGAAATGGAAATCCCCAGCGGCTGGCGGATGTACACCCTCCGGGCGGACAATGTGCTGTTCGGACGGTCTCTGAGCAGCGTCCACACCGACGGGATGATGGTCCGGGAATTTTCCGATGACACTTTTGCGGAACTGGGGAATTCCACCCCCGAAGGGCTGAAGGAAGCGGAGAGCGCCTTCATCCAGAAGGTGACCCGGTATACGCCCAACATTACGGTACTGCGCCACGAACCCATTTCCGTGGGCACCCTCAACGGGAGCATGGCGGAATGCACCGACAGCGGGGACCTGAAAAAGGTCTTTGTGGTGAACACCTATCTGATGAACGCCCAGGGCAACGGGTATCAGATCCGGTACCAGACCGACGACACCATCAACTACGACCTGAAACTCCGGGCCTTCAAACAGTCCGTGGAAAGCTTCAGCCTCCTCCAGAACAACGACGGAAGCGGCCTGAAGCCGGGGAAGGATATGTGAAAAGGGACTGTGAAAAAATGAGAAATCATTTTTTCACAGTCCCTTTTCACATTTATGTCACAAATCATTCATAATCTCTTCATCCAGAAAGGTATACAATATGAATTGTAAAGTGACTGGTCAGTCCAGTACTTTTTATATGGAAAAAATTGAACGGGAAGAAGGAATCTTCAATGCAGAAGAAAGCATTTGCAGTGACGCTGGCTGTACTGGCTTCCGTTGCTTCCATGGGTTTTGCAGCTCCTCAGACCAGCTGGGATCAGGGAGAATGGCAGCTGAACGCAGGGGCCTGGGCTCCCAAAGCCAAATTCGACGGGAATGAATCCAGCACCAAATGGAACTTTGACGGTGGCCTGGGTTATGGGATTTCCGACAAATGGGCTCTGGAATACAACTATCGGGGCCTGAAGACCAAAGCCGGAGATTTCAAGACCGACGGGGACCAGAACGAAGTGAACCTGGTATACAGCCTGGGCAAGAACTGGGCTCTGTTCGGCGGCTGGAACCGGATCAACAATGATTTTGACGGCAGCTACCATGGGGCACACACCGGCAGCGCTGACAGCGTGATCAACAACGTGGCTCAGTTCGGTGTACGGACCAAATACGACCTGGCCAAGAACCTGGCTTTCTATGCAGAAGGCGCCCTGGGCACCAAGAAGACCAGCCAGTGGGATGCCGGCCTGGCATACACCTTTGCTGACAACTGGGATCTGAATGCCGGCTACCGGTATGTGGATACCAAGCTGAACGATGACAACAACATCAAATACCGTGGCTTCCTGGTAGGCCTGTCCTATCGGTTCGGCGGCCACAAGAAAGCGGCTCCGGCACCTGTGGAAGAACCGGTGGCACCGACGGTGGCTGAACCGGTTGCTCCGGCTCATGTGTACAATGACTACTATCTGGACAGCATCCACTTCGATTCTGATGTGGATACCCCGAAGGCTTCCGAAGCTGCCAAACTGGCCAACTTTGTAGCCGTAGCCAAGGCTCATCCGGATTCCACCTTCAAACTGGTAGGGAACACCGACTCCGATGCTTCCAACGCCTACAACGAAGACCTGTCCAAACGCCGTGTGCTGAACGTGGCCAAATACGCCAACGACAACGGTGTGGCTGCTTCCCGTATGCAGCTGAACTACAAGGGCGAAAACACCCCTGCGTCCAGCAACGCCACCGAAGCCGGCAAAGCCGACAACCGCCGTGTGGATATCTGGGAACATAAATAATTGAAAAAGCAAAAGGGCTGTTGCACGGGCAACAGCCCCTTTCTTTTTCCCCCTTCTTCCCCTATAATATCCCTATCAGAAAGGTCGTGATCATTTATGGAACCATTGGAAAAAATCGCCCGGGCTGCCATTGCCTATGATGCAGGGGATCCCCGGCGGATCCATCATCTTTTGAAAGTCCATGCTTTTGCCCGGCTGATCGGGCTGGGGGAGGGGCTGGATCCCCGGACCCTGTTCCGGCTGGAAGCCGCCGCCTATCTCCATGATATCGGCATCCACGAAGGAGAACGCCGGTACGGCCACTGCACCGGGAAGATCCAGGAAGAACTGGGCCCGGACATTGCCCAGCCCATCCTGGCAGACGCCGGCATCACCGGAGAAGACGCAGAACGGATCAAGTGGCTCATCGGCCATCATCATACCTATGCCAGCATCGACGGCCCGGACGCCCAGATCCTGGCGGAAGCGGATATGCTGGTGAACCCCTACGAAGACGGAGATAACCGGCAGCAGGACGAAGCCCTGTATCAGCGGCTGTACAAGACGGAAACCGGGAAGAAGTTGTTCGAGGAGCTGTATTTGAAGGACCGATAAATCATGACAGAACAGCAGACCGCCGGGAATCCTTCGCCGGATCCCCGGCAAAAAGAACAGGAGCAGGCACAGGCCCGGCGCCGGAAAAAGAAAAAAATCGCTCTGGGGGCGGCCCTGGCGGTGCTGATCGGGGCCGTTTCCGGCTGGTACTTCCTGTATTATATCCGCACCCCCCAGTATGCGGTGAAACTGATCCGGGAATCAGTGAACAAGCACGATATCGTTACCTTCCAGGACCATACGGACCTGACGAAAGTGGTGGACAATGGGTATGATGCCCTGCTGGCCGCCCAGGGGGAAAATGACGTGGAGGACGGTTATACCGAAGGGGAAAAGGACGAAATCACCCGGCACCTGGAGGAATTGATCCACAATGCCGTCCTGACCGGGGACTGGACCGATTCCTACCGGAAGACCCACCCGGACAAGGTGCTGCCAGTGGACTGGAATGCCCTGAAGGTGAAGGACATCCAGCCCGGGGCCAGCTATCCCCAGGACGCCCTGGTGAACGTCCAGCTGGATAATCCGGCGGTGGGCACGGATACCCTGGTGCTCCACATGCAGAAAAATGAAAAAGGGGACTGGCAGCTGGTGGAAATCACCAACCTGAAAGGGTATTACGGGAAGATCCTCCAGAAAAATCCCCGGACCAAACAGACGAAACAGGCGGCAGGAGTGGCCGGAGCCGTGCTCCAGGCGGCCCAAGGACTGGAAGACACCCCCCTGGCTCCCCTCTATGAAGCAGTCCGGGACAAGGTCCAGGAAGCCACTGGCAGTGATGAGCCAGCAGGGGGCAGTGGGACACAGGGAGGCACCCGGCGGAAAAGTGCCGGCAGCCAGGGCACCGTTCTGCCTCCTGCGGTCCAGGGACCCGGAACCACCAGCCCGGAAACCCTGGAACAGCAGCGTCAGGCCCTCCAGAAGGCCCTGAACAGCCCCCTTATAGGCAAAGTGGTAAGGACACTGGTGGACCACCAGGATGAGATCCTGGCCAAACTGGACCAGCTGGCCCAGGCTGCCCAGAACGGCCAGGGAGATGCCGCCATCCAGCAGGAAATCAGCAAATACCAGGGCCAGCTCCAGACCATAGCCAAGATCCTGGATCTGGCGGCCAGATGGATGAATTAGAAAAAGAGGTGCAGACTTGGGCTGGTGTAAACGTTTTGGTGCTTTTGTTGTGCTGCTGATGGGTGTTTGTGCACCGGCGGCAGCGGAGAAAATCCTTTTCATTCCCCTGGACAACCGTCCCGTGTCCCTGGCCTATACGGTGGACAGCTTCCGGAAGGCAGGGGTCCAGGTGGTGACCCCGCCGGAGAAGTTCCTGGCCAGCGACCGGCAGAACGGGGACCCGGACAAGCTGGCCCAATGGCTGGACCAGGAAGCCCGGGGAGCGGCAGGAGCGGTGGTGTCCACGGACAGTCTCATTTACGGGGGCCTGGTGCCTTCCCGGACTCATGAACTGGATCCGGCGGTGCTGGCCCAAAGGGCCAATGCTCTGCTGGCCTTCAAAAAGCGGCACCCGGGAGTGCCCCTTTACGGCTTTGCCACGGTGATGCGCTCCCCCAAGTGGAGCAGCGCTCCGGCGGAACCGGCTTACTATGCCCAGTACGGGCCTCAGATCTTCCGGTGGGGACAGCTCCGGGACAGAAAGCGGCTGGGGATCCTCACCCGGAAGGAGAAAAACGAACTGAACCAGGTGGAACAGGCTCTGCCCCTGGATATCCGCCGGGATGTACTGGAACGCCGGGGAAAGAACCTGTTTGTGCTGAAAGGGCTTACCCGGGGCCTGGAAGCAGGGAAAATGGACTATTTCCTCATCGGACGGGACGATTCCGCCCCCTATTCCGAAGCCCATAAAGATGCGGCGGACCTGGAAAATTTCGCCGACCCGGCCTTCCGGTACAAGTTCCGGAGTTTTTCCGGGGCGGACGAACTGGGGATGGTGCTGCTGAACCGGGCCC
>ULQS01055404.1_pt1 | contig 10887 bp, 9 predicted proteins | sample 1954751 | NCBI WGS metagenome assembly ULQS01 (sample SAMEA4835662, study PRJEB28245) | human gut metagenome | biome: gut microbiome; material: fecal sample | place: Denmark | collected 2008 | reverse complement strand
TCGGTGTCCATTTTTCGGTCACATGGTCTAATGCTGCCAATATCCTGATCAGCTGCTTTGAAAACTTCTGCAAAATCGGTATCAGCCAGCCAGGCAGCGAACCGACAGAAGGGGAAGAAGTAGAAGAAAGTCCCGCTCCTGCCCAGGATAAAGCCAATGAAGACGCTGTACGCGCTCTTCCCATTGACGAACTGGAACTTTCTGTCCGCGCATTTAACTGCCTGAAGAGAGCTGAAATCAATACCATCGGCGAACTGACAGACAAGACAGAAGATGAATTGACCCGTGTACGCAACCTTGGTAAAAAATCGGTAGATGAAATCAAAGAAAAACTGGCTAACTTCCGGGATTACGGACTTCATCTCAAAGATTCCAAGGATTGATATAGTTATAGGAGGAAAGAAATGGCACGTAGTAGATTGAGAAGAGTCAGCGGTGCCCGCAAGGCCCTGCTGCGCAGTCTCGTAACCGCTCTTTTCCAGCATGGCCAGATTAAGACCACTGAGTCCAAGGCCAAGGAACTCCGCCATGTAGCTGACAAGATGATCTCCCTCGCTAAGAGAGGCGATCTCCATGCCCGCCGTCAGGCTGAAGGTTTCATCATGGACAAGGCTGTTACAAAGAAACTGTTTGACGAAATTGCAAAGAAATACACAGACCGCAACGGCGGCTATACCCGCATTGTGAAACTGGACGGCCGTCTTGGCGATAATGCTCCTGAAGTAATCATCGCCCTGGTAGACTGATTTCCTGTCTGAAAGAAAAGAACCGGTGACTTTTCGCCGGTTCTTTTTTATTTTTTTATAGCGGAAAGGGGCGGTTCCTTATCTTTCATCTCCCTGCTAGTCATGTTAAAATAAAAGGGATTATTGACAGGGCTTTGGAAATAGGACGCAGTGAATCCAGGAGCCCCATATAAAGGAGCGTAAAGCAATGAATATGGATTTTGATATCCCCGACATTAGCGAAAATGCAGGAAAAGCCGCTGGCGGCGGAAAACACAGAAAACCTAGAAGGGCTGGAAAAATTCGTCTCGGTGACAGCCTCCGCAGCATTTCCAGAGAATATACGGCCACCAGGGAAAGGATGGACGAAGACAAGCACATTGAATTTTATTCCCTCTCGGAAGGTCAGGAACATTTTCCTTTCTACGGCATGGAGGTATCCATCATCGGTGTGTGCATCCGGAATAAGAAAACCGCAGCCATTTACATGGAGCTTCCTTTGGACAAAAGAGAGGATCTGATTAAAAAACTGTCTGCATCAGAAGGTGAAGGAGAAGAAACACAGGCTATGACCATCTTCTCCGATACGGTGACCTCCATTTTCGTAACCAAACCGGAAAAGGGGGAGAAGGTGGTAACCATTGCCCTTATGGACAGTGAAGAAGCGAAGGTTCTTTCCGACAATGAAGCCATTGAAGAAAAACAGGCGGAAGAGGCTAAAGGGCTGGGGCACAAAATCTTCAAAACCTACTTCAATCCGGTGGGCCGCATCAGCCGCCGTTCCTATATTCCTAAAATGCTGGGCGCCGGCATACCGGCTGCCATTCTCTTCTCTTTCACCTGCCTTCGGCCGGAGCTCTTTGAGGGAGACCTGAATCTTTACATCTTCACCTTCCTGGTGGTGGGCACACTGTGCTTCATTTCCCTTATCAGCCTGGCCATGCGCCGCCTGTCGGATATTGGCCTTTCTCATCTCTATTACTGGGTATTCTTCCTTCTTCTTTTTGGTATTAACCAGCTGGGCGGCCAGTTCCTGGGAAGTCAGCTCATGGCTACCAGAGTGGTGGCAGTGATATTCATGGCCGCCGTGGTTCTTCTGGCCTTTTTCCCCGGAGAAAACAAGAAAAACAAGTACGGCCCTGTGCCGAAAGAGTGATGATTTTATGATTGGCAGAAGCGCTGATTTTCCCTTTCCGGGAATCAGCGTTTCCTTTTTTCAGTCAATAAGGAGGATGGATGACTTTTCCTGTTCCTTTAAGGCAGATGCTTCCTCTTTTGGGAATCACTGTATCTGCCTTTGTATTTAATACTTCTGAATTTATGCCCATTGCCCTGCTTATGGATATTTCCCTGTCCTTTGACCAGACGGAAGCAGAAACGGGCATTATGATTACTGTCTATGCCTGGATGGTAGCCATCCTGTCTCTGCCCCTTATGCTGGCAGCAGGGAAGATGAAGGAGAAGACCCTTCTTCTACTTACGCTCCTTCTCTTTGCTTTGGGACAGCTGGCCAGCGGTATGGCTCCTTCCTTTCCTCTGCTTATGGGGGCCCGGATTCTAGTGGCCAGTGCCCATGCCATCTTCTGGTCCATTGCAGCGCCTCTGGCAGCGAGACTGGTGGACAAAGGAAAATCGCCCTTTGCCCTGTCCATGGTGGCAGCTGGTACGGCAGTGGCCATGGTTTTCGGCCTTCCCTTAGGACGGGTCATCGGACTGGCTCTGGGATGGCGTATGACCTTCCTGCTCATTGCCCTGGTCACCGCCGGAGCCATGGTGTATCTGTTCTTTGTATTTCCCCAGCTTTCTCCGGGAGAACCTTTCACCCCGGGAGATCTGCCCGGGCTTTTCCGTAACAGGCCGGTGGCTGTTATTTTCGGAATGACGATCTTTTATGCCTCTGCCTACTTCACGGTGTACAGCTATATTGAGCCTTTCCTTCACGCTGTGGCCCATCTGGCTCCTGCGGCCATTACGGCAGTGCTTATCTTCCTGGGAAGTACGGGATTTTTGGGAAGTTTTGCTTTTTCTAAAATGTTTGGCACCTATCCCAAACTGATTATTATGATCGGCGCCTGCGGCCTTTTGGTTCCTTTCTTCCTTCTCCGTGAGGGAGCCCCGTTCCTGCCGGTACTTCTCTTCTGCCTCCTGGCCATGGGCGTAGTGAATACGCTCTACGGCATAGCCATGCAGTCGGAAATCATCCGTCACCTGTCTACCGGTGCGGCTCCGGTAGCCATGTCTATTTTTTCCGGCATCTTTAATATGGGCATTGGCAGCGGAACCTATATAGGGAGCCTTCTGACGGCCCGGGGATACCTGCCTTACATAGGCCTTGCCGGCGGCCTGCTGGCTCTTGTCTGCGGCCTCCTCTGCATTTTTGGCTATCTGCCTTTTATGGGTAGAAAGAGTGAGGGCCTTTGCAAAAGAGGCTGATTCTTTTCCTGCGGGAAGGGGACAGATTTTTCCTCTTTCCGAAAGAGAAAAAATCTGAATGGGCCATGCTTTTCTGAAAACCAGGAAAGGGGCTGTGAGGAAATGATCTGCATTTCTTCACAGCCCCTTTTTATTCGTTGCTCCCAAAAATCAAAAAGCACTGTGAACAGGCATTCACAGTGCTTTGTACTTGGTGGAGGCGGTGCCCGGAGTTGAACACGGGGATAAGGGCCTTGCGGGGCCCACGCCTTAGCGCTTGGCTACACCGCCATAAATCTGACTTTCCTAGTATATCGCAGGTTTTCGAAAAAGTAAAGCTAATTATGAGGTAATTGCCATTTACAAACGGTTACATGAGTAAAACGCATGGATGCCTATCGGACCCAAAGCGTATACTGGCCGGGAATACTGATGCGATCTGCTTTTTCTGCTACATTATAGGTGACCAGGAAGGGGGAGGTGCTGTGATTTCTGGTAATGAGCAGGACATTTGGGTCATGCAGCAGCTTTTCTTCGGAAATGAAGGGCATCACGTTCTTGGCATTCCAGGACAGGCCTCCCGGTTTCATGGAAGCGATTTTGTCTTCCGGTTCAGCGCGGTAAATGGTTTTACCGCTGTAGAAGACGGCGGAGGTGCGGTAGTCATCCAGAAACGCAATGGTTTTATGGGTGGTATCCATATGGGCCAGGGCTTCGCCTATTTCCTTGCCCGAATGATTCAGCATGATGGAGGGGGCCGCTGTGACGGCCAGCACCGTGTATACCAGACCGCAGGCCAGGCCTGCCTTTTCAATGCGGAAATCCTGCTTTTTGTAAAGAAGGGCTGTTAAGATGGAAAGGGAAAACAGAGCCGGGAAGGTGTAGGTGGTGTACTTGGTGGCCACCAGCTGGAAGAAGAGGAACACCACAAAACCATAGATGAGGAGAAGCTGGGTGGCATCATGGGCACTTCGAAGATCCAGTTTCTTTTCTTTCCACCGTTTGTACAGGGAGAAGGGAATGAAGAAGCTCCAGGGAGCAAAACCGGCAAAGTAAACGATAAGGTAGAAGTACCATTTATTGTGGGAGGGATGCTCGGAAACCGTGGCCCGCAGCACATTGTGGACACCGATAAAATTCAGGAGGAAATCATTTCCATGAAGATAGCACATGGTGCCGTACCAGGCGCCGGCAATGAGGGTGAAGAGCATAAGGCCGGACAGAAAGTGCACATGCATCATTTCTTTCAAATCCTTTTTATAAAGAAGGAAGAGGAAGCAGGCAAGGCCCGGGAGAAGGATGCCTATGGGTCCCTTGGTGAGGACTGCCAGGGCAGCCGATACATAGCAGAGGAAATAGTATGTCCTGTTTTCCGCATAGCCCAGATAGAAAAAGGCGATGGCGGCGCTCATGAAAAGGAAAAGGGTGGAGTCTGTAATCACAGCCTTGGACAGTATCCAGCATTCCACTGAGGAAGCCAGGATGATAGCGGAAAGCCAGCCTGTCTTTTCCCCGTAGGTGCGGCGGGCAAACCAATAGGTAAAGAGCACCGAGGCAGAGCCAAAGAGAGCGGCAGGCAGACGGGCGGCCATTTCGTTGAAGCCAAAGAGAGTAAAAGACAGGGCCAGTTCCCAGTAATAAAAAATGGGTTTGTCGTACCAGAAGCGGCCGTAAATCTGGGGAGAAATCCAGTTGCCGGAGAGCACCATTTCCTTGGCGGTGAGGGCGTAGTTGGATTCTGCCGTATCCGTCACGGCCAAAAGCTGGTTCCCTGCCAGGTAAAGAACAAGGGTAAAAAGCAAAAGGGATACATAAGGATGATTTCGAATCGTTTTCATCATGATCCTCCCGAGTGATGAGATGACATATGGTTTCTTCACCCCGTACTCTACAGGACTGATGTTAATGATTCTGTATGTAACATTAAATAAAAAATAAATTGGAGCCATACCGGTTGCATGGTGCAGGGGCGGTTTGTATGATAAGGGAAACGGAGAGGGCCGGGAAAAGGAGAGCCCTTCTCTCTTCCGGGCAGGGAGCCCCTGGCGCAGCCCCTGACACTTTATCCTTAAATGCAGCAGGTGATATGATGACCATTCGCAAAAGTCTGATTGTAAGCCATATCGTAGTATGTATCCTTCCCTTCCTTATGACCTTTTTCGTGCTGGCCTCGGCCTTTGGAGGGCTTTATCTCTATGCCGCCAGCGGGAACCATGTGATTGCGGAGAGCGGATTTCAGTTTAATGTAATGACCCAGATTCTGAGGACTGCTGTGTTTCACAGCCTTCGCCACCATGAGTCCCTGTCCCGGTATGCCTGGGTCATGGAAATTACCGATCCTGTGGCCACCTATGTGGCAGTAGAGAGGGAAGGGACCCTTCTCTACAGCTATGGCAATGAGAAAAAGGGCCGGAAGAATCTGGATATGCTGCGGAAGGAAGGAGTCCTGGATAGGCTGGATGGCAGGGATGGAAACGGCATTTACAGTGTGACAGATGAGCCGGATTACCGGTTTGCGGAAAAGGAAATCATAGGGGACAGGCCCTGTTATCTCTACATCATGGCCCATCATCCCGAGGCCCGGACTGACGGCGCCATTGAAAAGGCAGTACGGGCAGTGATCCGTTTCATTCTGGCTGTTCTCTTTGCCTTTATTCTGGGCACCAGCTATTTTCTTTCCCGCTTCATTATCGGCCGCATCCTTATGCCTTTAAAGGAACTGGAACGGGGGGCAGAGGAAGTGCGGAAGGGAAATCTGGCGGTGCAGCTGGATTACGACAGAAATGACGAATTCACCCCTGCCATTGAAACATTTAATGTCATGGCCTGGCGGCTGAAGCAGTCGCTGGAGGAAAAAGAGCAGGATGAGGAAAGGCGGAAAGAGCTCATTGCTTCCATTTCCCATGATATCCGTACGCCCCTTACGTCCATCAAGGCCTATGTGGAAGGGCTTCTGGACCATGTGGCTTCCACGCCAGCCATGCAGGAGAGGTATCTCCAGGTTATCCGCAGAAAGGCGGATGTACTGGAAAGGCTGGTGGAGCAGCTGCTGCTTCTGACGAAAATGGATATCGGTGAGAAGGCCCTCCCTACGGAATCGCTGGATTTATCCCGGGTGGTCAGTCAGTTCGTGGAGGAAAACCGGCTGAACTGGGGCAGGAACGGCGCCGATTTCCATATAGAAGCCAAAGAGGCGGTGAAGGTGGAAGGGAATCTTCTCCTTCTGGAACGGGTGGTGGAGAATCTGGTTTCCAACAGCATCCGCTACAAGACGGAGGAGAGGGTGCATATAGATATAGAGGTAAAGAAAAAGGACGGCAGGGCTCTTCTCTCCCTTTCCGATGATGGCCCCGGCGTGCCGGAAGAAGCGCTGGGACGGCTCAAGGAGGCCTTCTTCCGCACCGATAAGGCCAGAAGCCGCACTGACAAAGGAAGCGGTCTGGGTCTTTCCATTGTGGCAAGGGCGGTGCATCTGATGAAGGGCAGGGTCACGTTCAGCGGCAGAAAGCCCCATGGATTGAAGGTAGATATTGTATTACCATTGGAGGATATACATGAAAAAAAAGATACTGATTGTGGAAGATGATGACGATATTGCCTCCATCGAAAGGGATTATCTGGAGGTGGGAGGCTATGAGGTGAAGGTGGAGGAAAACGGCACTGCCGGTTTGACGGAAGCCCTCACCGGAGAGTATGATCTGATTCTCCTGGATATCATGCTGCCCGGCATGGATGGTTTTCAGATTGTAAGGAAGCTGAGGGATAAAATCGATATTCCCATTATGATGGTCACGGCCAGAAGAAGTGACATTGATAAAATCAGGGGACTGGGCTTTGGAGCTGATGATTATATTGAAAAGCCCTTTTCTCCCGGCGTACTGGTGGCCAGGGTAAAATCTCAGCTGGCCCAGTATGAAAGACTGAAGGGCACCGGGGAAAGGAGAAAGAAAATCAGCATTGGCGGCATTACGCTGGAGCCCGATACCCATCGCATTTTTGTGAGGGGAATGGAAAAGGTGCTGCCCAATAAGGAGTTCCAGCTTCTGGAGTTCCTCATGGTCCATGCAGATGTGGTATTCAGCAGGGAGTCCCTGTACACCAGGATCTGGGGCATGGATTCTTTGGGGAATACGTCCACTGTGCCGGTACATATCAATCGTCTCAGGGAGGCGGTGGAGGAGGATCCTTCCAACCCGAAGCATATTCTGACCATCTGGGGCGTGGGGTATAAGTTTAAACCCTGAGGAGCCATGGTCTTTTGAAGACTGAAAGACAAGAGATGCTTGTAATAATTACATAAATCAACAGTTGGATATTGTGACCCGAAAATTCTATACTACCCATAGAGGAAAGATAAAGAGTTCCTCCTGGGTATTGTATAGAAAGAAGGTCATTCATATGAAAAAGAATCTGAGCAGAGAAATCATGGGTGCTGTGAATGAAATGGGTAAGGAAAGAGCTATTGTTCTCTGGTTTGCCCGCCGGAGGATGTATCGGGCTGATGAAATCTGCCACATCTGCGGTATTGATTTAGCTTTCCATCTGTGGTAATCATCTGAGCGGCAGGGAAAGACAGGGAAGTTCTTCTTCCCTGTTTTTCTGCTGTTTTCATTGAACAAATCCTGTTTCCTGCGGTATACTGTATGAAGTCAAAATGGACTGCAGATGGAGGGCCCATGAATTTTCAGAGCATTTCTTATTTCATTGTGCTGGCCAGGGAGAAAAATTTCACCAGGGCGGCAGAGAAACTTCATATGACCCAGCAGGCTCTATCAGCCAGTATGGCTTCATTGGAAAAGGAATGGGGCATGCCCTTTTTCCTTCGCCATGTACCTTTGGAGCTGACCAATGGCGGGCGGGTTTTCTATGAATATGCCCTTCGCCTGGCGGATGAGGAAGAAGAGCTTCGCCGTGCCCTTTCCGATGTGGCTGATGATAGGAGAGGCACTCTTCGTATCGGTACAGGATTTATGAGGGAGCGGGAAATCATGCCTGCCCTTTGCGCAGAATTTCGAAAGCTCTATCCAAAGGTGTCCTTTACGCTGGTGGAAAGCAGCAACACCGATCTGGAAAAGATGGTGCGGGAAGGAGACCTGGACCTGGCGGTGGCCCGTTTCGGCAAAACGATGGAAGGCATTGTGACAAGACCTTTCTATGAAGAACATATTGCTTTTCTGGTATCGAAGGAGCTGCTTTTCAGCTGCGGCTTTTCTGAGGATGATATAGAAAGTCTGGCCCATTCCCATCTGGAATCCATGGAATCACTGAGGTCTGTTCCCTTCGTCGTGACCAGCCGGGACAATGTGGCAGGCGAGGCAGCTGCCGGTTATCTGGACAGGGCTTCCTTCAAGCCGGAGATTGCTGCTTCTTCTGATAACATGGGGACCCTCATTGATTTAAGCATGAGGTCCGTGGGCGCTCTTTTCTGCCCGGCCAATATGATTCACTGGAATGCAGAGAGAGCCTCCCGGGACATGGTGTGCATCGATCTTTGGGAAACGAAGTATACCATTTCCTTCGGCTGGAAACGAAAGAGTCCCGCCTGGTCCATCCGGGAGGCCTTCATGGAGTATGCGGTCCATTCCATTCGGTCATAACCGGCTCTTTTCCTGAACCGATTTTTACATAAAAATAAAACCAGGGATGCTTTGGCATCCATAAGGGGGTACCATGATTCTTTTTTCCATTCTGTGGAATGATATTCTTCCACTTTTTGTTTTCATCGGAGCCGGATGGTTTCTGGACAGCAAATTCAAAATCGATATTTCCACCTACAGCAAGCTCACCATACTGGTGGTGCTTCCCTGCTTCATTTTCTACAGTCTTTACGGCTATCGGGGAAGCGGCATGGAAATGGCGGCGGTGGCAGCGGCGGTGTTGCTCCTTCTTGTACAGTTCCTCCTTTCCGGCGGTGTGGGGCGCCTTCTTCACCTCCAGAAGGGAAAGTTCGATGAATTCCGGGCGGTATCCACCTTTTCCAATTCCGGCCATATCGGCGCTGCACTGATTATGCTGATTTACAGTCATCCTCCCTTTGCAGAAGGAAACAGCCATCCCTATCTGGCAGAAGCTTTGGGAACCATGGCGGTGCTTATGATTGTCATGAATATGGCGGTGAATGTGTTTGGTGCTACCCTGATTCGAAGCCGGGGCGCTTCGGCTTCCGAATTCTTCCGCTACCTTCTGAAAATGCCTGCCCTCTATGCCGCTCTTCTGGCGGTACTTGTGCGGGCGGCGGATATTCCTCTGGAGCATACCTTCCTCTGGCCGGTGCTGCAGCATTTCAACGGGGCCTTCATTGTCCTTATCACCGTGACCATCGGCATAGAGCTTCATAGAAGCCGCCTGCAGAAGCCGAATGCGGTACAGCTGGCTTCAGGGCTGATGAAGCTTTTCGCAGCGCCTTTCCTGGCCTTGTGCATTCTTCTCCTCTTTTCCTCTTTCATGGACATGAGTCCAGTGATGAAGCAGGTGTTTTTCCTCTATGCGGCCATTCCTTCATCTATGGCCCTGATTATTTACAGTGTGGAATATGACAACCATCCTGATTTTGTGACCCAGTCCGTTCTGTTCAATACGGTGGTGGGAGCTTTTACGGTGACCGCTGCCATTTATCTGTCCAGGGTTCTTTTTCCCCTGGGGCTTTGAGGAGGGATATTGATGGCTTTTTTACAGATTATTTCTGATAATATCCTGCCTCTTCTGATTTTCGTGGCTATCGGATATTGTATGGACCGGCGCTTTAGGCTGGACGTATCTTCCCTGACGAAACTGACCTTCTATGTGGTCCTTCCCTGCTTTATTTTCTACAGCATTTACGTGGCAAAGATCGATATGTCCATGTTCCACGTATTTCTGCTGTCCTTTGCTCTCATGTTCATCCTGGGATTCATAGGCATGGCCATCGGGAAAATCCGGGGATATTCCATTTCCAAAACCGAGGCCTTCAAAAACGGTACCATGTTTTCCAATAATGGAAATATAGGTATTGCCCTGATTGCCCTGGTATTTTCCAATGCGCCCTATGTGGTGGATGGGAAAACGCCCTACCTGACCCTGGCCAGTGCGGCGGCTACCATGATGCTTGTACAGATGAATATGTGTCTCAATACCCTTGGCCTCTACCAGGCAGGGAAGGGGAAACTGACACCCCGGGATGCCCTGTCTGTGGTCTTCCACATGCCTGTGCTCTATACCCTGGCGGCGGTGTTTACTATCAAGTATTCCGGCTTTGATATGACCACCACCTTCCTCTGGCCTATTTTCCAGAACTGTGCCTCCGCCCTGGTGGCTATCGTCATGATCGCCCTGGGCATGCAGATTCATAGAAGTAAGATTTCCTTCGGTGATATAGATGCCTGGCTGGGCTGCTTTGTCCGTCTGGTGGTGGCGCCGGTGCTGGCGTTCCTGCTGATTAAGGCCTGGGGCATCATGGGTGTATCCTTTGCACCGGCCGTGAGCCAGACCATACTCATTATGGCTTCTGTTCCGGCGGCAGTGAATTCCGTACTTTACGCCGTGGAATTCCACAACTGCGAAGACTTTGCCACAGAACTGGTGATGATGAGTACCTTCCTTTCCTGCATTACCATGACCGGTACCATTTACCTGGCCCGTATTCTCTTTCCGGTGTTTTAAGGAAGGAGCCATGGCAGGGTTGTCTCCCTTGATTCAGGTTTCTTATATTCCTCATAGGGGATGGAAAATCAGCGGGCCCGGCGGGATCTCTCATAACCTGAGGCCCATGATT
>ULQS01014233.1_pt1 | contig 10947 bp, 3 predicted proteins | sample 1954751 | NCBI WGS metagenome assembly ULQS01 (sample SAMEA4835662, study PRJEB28245) | human gut metagenome | biome: gut microbiome; material: fecal sample | place: Denmark | collected 2008 | reverse complement strand
GCTGTTGCTGTTGCTGCTGGCCCCGCTGCTGCTGGTGCAGCTGCTGCTGAAGAAAAGACTTCTTTCGATGTAGTATTGAAGAGCGCTGGTGCAGCTAAACTTCAGGTTGTTAAGGCCGTTAAGGAAGCTTGTGGTCTTGGCTTGAAAGAAGCTAAGGACATGGTTGATGGTGCTCCTAGTGTAGTAAAAGAAGGTTTGGCTAAGGACGAAGCAGAATCATTGAAGAAAACATTGGAAGAAGCTGGAGCTGAAGTTGAACTTAAATAAAATTAGCCTGTAAATCAGGTAAGTCGGTTAGGAACCCTTCGTGAAAAGGGTTCTTAACCTTTTTGTGTATATATTTAAAATTCACTTCTACAAATCCATTAACAGATGTCTTCAAATACTGTAAATCAACGAGTTAATTTTGCTTCAACTAAGAACCCACTGGACTATCCAGATTTCTTGGAAGTACAATTGAAGTCATTTAAAGACTTTTTACAACTGGATACCCCGCCCGAGAAACGTAAGAACGAGGGACTATACAAGGTATTTGCTGAAAACTTCCCCATAGCTGATACAAGAAACAATTTTGTGCTTGAGTTTTTGGACTACTATATTGATCCGCCGCGCTATAGCATCGACGAATGTATAGAGCGAGGGCTTACTTATAGTGTCCCCTTGAAGGCAAAGTTGAAACTGTATTGTACCGACCCTGATCACGAGGATTTTGATACAGTGATTCAGGATGTCTTTTTGGGACCTATCCCTTATATGACCGATAAGGCGACGTTCGTTATTAATGGTGCCGAGCGTGTTGTTGTATCGCAGTTGCACCGTTCTCCGGGTGTGTTCTTTGGTCAGAGCGTACATGCTAATGGTACAAAATTATATTCTGCCCGTATTATTCCGTTTAAAGGCTCTTGGATCGAATTTGCTACAGACATTAACAACGTTATGTATGCATATATCGACCGTAAGAAGAAGTTGCCTGTAACAACTTTGCTTAGAGCTATTGGTTTCGAGAATGATAAAGATATTCTTGAAATTTTCGATTTGGCAGAAGACGTGAAAGTGAACAAGGCCAATCTGAAGAAGATTGTGGGCCGTAAGTTGGCTGCACGTGTGTTGAAAACGTGGATTGAAGATTTTGTTGATGAGGATACCGGTGAAGTAGTTTCTATCGAGCGTAACGAGGTTGTTATCGACCGTGAAACTGTAATTGAACCGGAACATATTGATATTATTCTTGAGTCAGGCATTCAGAATATCCTTGTTCATAAGGAAGAACCGAACCAGTCTGATTACTCTATTATATATAATACCCTGCAGAAGGACCCGAGTAACTCTGAGAAGGAAGCTGTCCTTTACATCTATCGTCAGTTGCGTAATGCCGATCCTGCCGATGATGCGAGTGCCCGTGAAGTCATCAATAATCTGTTCTTCTCTGAAAAGAGATATGATTTGGGTGATGTTGGTCGTTACCGTATCAATAAGAAACTGAATCTGACAACAGATATGTCTGTAAGGGTACTTACAAAAGAAGACATTATCGAGATTATCAAGTATCTGATTGAACTGATTAACTCGAAGGCTGATGTCGATGATATCGACCACTTGAGCAACCGTCGTGTACGTACAGTGGGAGAGCAGCTTTCCAATCAGTTCGCTATCGGTCTGGCCCGTATGTCACGTACGATTCGTGAACGCATGAATGTCCGTGATAATGAAGTGTTCACTCCGATTGATTTGATCAATGCGAAGACAATCTCTTCTGTTATAAATTCATTCTTCGGAACGAATGCTTTGTCTCAGTTCATGGACCAGACCAATCCTCTGGCAGAAATTACGCACAAGCGTCGTATGTCTGCGCTGGGTCCTGGTGGTTTGTCTCGTGAACGTGCTGGTTTCGAGGTGCGCGACGTACACTATACTCACTATGGTCGTCTGTGTCCGATTGAAACGCCTGAAGGTCCGAACATCGGTTTGATTTCTTCGCTCTGTGTATTTGCGAAGATCAATGATCTGGGCTTTATTGAGACTCCTTACCGTAAGGTTTCCAACGGCAAGGTCGATTTGTCGCCCGAAGGTTTGCTTTACCTGTCGGCCGAAGAAGAAGAAGGCAAGATTATTGCGCAGGGAAATGCACCGTTGAATGATGACGGTACGTTTATTCGCGATAAGGTTAAGTCACGTCAGGATGCCGATTACCCGGTTGTACCGCCCAGTGAAGTAGAATTGATGGACGTATCTCCGCAGCAGATTGCCTCTATTGCCGCTTCATTGATTCCGTTCCTTGAGCACGATGATGCTAACCGTGCGTTGATGGGATCGAACATGATGCGCCAGGCTGTTCCTCTGCTTCGTAGCGAAGCGCCGATTGTGGGTACTGGTATCGAGCGTCAGTTGGCTCGTGATTCTCGTACACAAATCGCTGCCGAGGGTGAAGGTGTGGTTGATTTCGTTGACGCAACAACGATTCGTATCCTTTACGACCGTACGGAAGATGAAGAATTTGTAAGTTTTGAGCCTGCATTGAAGGAATACCGCATTCCGAAATGGCGCAGAACGAACCAGAATATGACCATCGACCTCCGCCCGATTTGTGAAAAGGGTCAACGTGTGACGAAAGGCCAGATCCTGACCGAAGGCTATTCTACCGAAAATGGTGAATTGGCATTGGGTAAGAACCTTTTGGTGGCTTATATGCCTTGGAAGGGTTACAACTACGAGGATGCTATTGTATTGAATGAACGTGTTGTTCGTGAAGATATTCTGACTTCTGTACACGTTGAAGAATATTCTTTGGAAGTTCGTGAAACGAAACGTGGTATGGAAGAGTTGACGTCAGATATTCCTAACGTCAGTGAAGAAGCTACGAAAGACTTGGATGATAATGGTATTGTCCGTGTAGGTGCTCGCATCGAGCCGGGTGATATCCTTATCGGTAAGATTACTCCGAAGGGTGAATCTGATCCGTCGCCGGAGGAGAAACTTCTTCGTGCTATCTTTGGTGACAAGGCTGGCGATGTGAAAGACGCTTCTTTGAAGGCATCTCCGTCATTGAAGGGTGTTGTTATTGGTAAGCGTCTGTTCTCGCGTGTTATCAAGACCCGCAGCTCCAAGCTGGCCGACAAGGCACTGTTGCCCAAGATCGATGATGAATTTGAAGGAAAGGTTGCTGATCTGAAAAAGATCCTTATCAATAAGCTGTTGAAGCTGACAGAAAACTACACTTCCGAAGGTGTGAAGGATTATCTGGGAACCGACGTAATCGCTAAAGGCGCACGTTTCTCAGCTTCCGATTTCAGCGATCTTGATTTCACAACCATACAGTTAAGCAACTGGACGAAAGATGAGCATACCAATGAGCTGATCCATGCTTTGATAATGAACTTCATCAGAAAGTACAAAGAGCTGGATGCAGAACTGAAGCGTAAGAAGTTTGCCATTACCATTGGTGATGAGCTGCCTGCCGGTATCATTCAGATGGCGAAAGTTTATATCGCCAAGAAACGTAAGATCGGTGTTGGTGATAAGATGGCAGGTCGTCACGGAAATAAGGGTATTGTTTCTCGTGTCGTTCGTCAGGAGGATATGCCGTTCTTGGCCGACGGTACACCGGTAGATATTGTATTGAACCCGCTGGGTGTGCCTTCGCGTATGAACATCGGACAGATATTCGAAGCTGTTTTAGGTAGTGCCGGAAAGAAACTGGGCGTGAAGTTTGCTACTCCTATCTTCGATGGTGCTACGCTGGACGACTTGAATGAATGGACTGACAAGGCTGGACTGCCGCGTTACGGAAAGACAACTCTGTACGATGGTGGTACGGGTGAAGCCTTCGAGCAGCAGGCTACTGTAGGTGTGACTTACATGTTGAAACTGGGTCACATGGTTGAGGATAAGATGCATGCACGTTCTATTGGTCCGTACTCGTTGATTACCCAGCAGCCGTTAGGTGGTAAAGCACAGTTTGGTGGTCAGCGTTTCGGAGAAATGGAGGTTTGGGCATTGGAAGCCTTTGGCGCTGCCCACATTCTGCAGGAGATTTTGACAATCAAGTCTGATGACGTTGTAGGACGTTCCAAGGCATACGAAGCTATTGTGAAGGGTGAGCCTATGCCTACTCCGGGCATTCCTGAGTCGTTGAATGTGTTGTTGCACGAGTTGAGAGGCTTGGGACTGAGTATCAACTTGGAATAACTAACGTCTGCTTATCAATAATCAATTGTCAATTATCAATTATATATAAAGTATGGCTTTTAGAAAAGATAATAAGATAAAGAGTAATTTCTCGAAAATCTCAATCGGTTTGGCCTCTCCCGAGGAAATCCTGGAGAATTCGAGTGGTGAAGTTTTAAAGCCTGAAACCATCAACTATCGTACGTACAAGCCTGAACGGGACGGTCTGTTTTGCGAACGTATCTTCGGACCCGTCAAGGACTATGAGTGCCATTGTGGTAAATACAAGCGCATTCGTTATAAAGGAATTGTCTGCGACCGTTGTGGTGTTGAAGTAACCGAAAAGAAGGTTCGCCGTGAACGTATGGGACACATCCAGTTGGTAGTGCCTGTTGCACACATCTGGTATTTCCGTTCACTGCCTAATAAGATCGGCTATTTGTTGGGATTGCCCACAAAGAAGCTCGATGCCATTATTTATTACGAGCGTTATGTCGTTATTCAGCCGGGTGTTTTGTCTGACGAAGTAGCGAAATACGATTTGCTTGAAGAAGGCGAATATCTGGATCTTTTGGAGAAACTGCCTAAGGAAAATCAGTTCCTTGAAGACTCCGATCCGAATAAGTTTATCGCCAAGATGGGTGCCGAGGCTATTTACGACCTGTTGTCGCACATCGATCTGGATGCTCTGTCTTACGAACTGCGCCACCGTGCAGGAAGCGATGCTTCGCAACAACGTAAGACTGAAGCTTTGAAGCGTCTTCAGGTAGTAGAATCGTTCCGTGCTTCGCGTGGACGCAACAAGCCCGAATGGATGATTGTACGCATTGTCCCCGTCATTCCGCCCGAACTTCGTCCGTTGGTTCCGTTGGATGGTGGACGTTTTGCAACTTCCGACTTGAACGACCTTTACCGTCGCGTTATCATACGTAACAACCGTCTGAAACGACTCATCGAGATTAAGGCTCCTGAGGTGATTCTGCGTAATGAAAAACGTATGTTGCAGGAAGCTGTCGATTCATTGTTCGACAACTCGCGTAAGTCAAGTGCAGTGAAGACCGACGCTAACCGTCCTTTGAAGTCTCTTTCCGACAGTTTGAAAGGTAAGCAAGGACGTTTCCGTCAGAACTTGCTGGGTAAACGTGTCGACTATTCTGCACGTTCGGTAATCGTTGTAGGTCCGGAACTGAGAATGGGCGAATGCGGTATTCCTAAACTGATGGCTGCCGAGCTTTACAAACCGTTTATCATCCGTAAGCTGATTGAGCGCGGTATTGTGAAGACTGTAAAGAGCGCCAAGAAGATTGTAGACCGCAAGGAGCCTGTTATCTGGGATATCCTTGAGCATGTGATGAAAGGTCATCCGGTGTTGCTGAACCGTGCCCCGACACTGCACCGTCTGGGTATTCAGGCATTCCAGCCGAAGATGATCGAAGGTAAGGCTATTCAGTTGCACCCGTTGGCTTGTACGGCATTCAACGCCGACTTCGACGGTGACCAGATGGCCGTTCACTTGCCTTTGAGCAACGAGGCAATTCTGGAAGCACAGATGCTGATGCTTCAGTCGCACAACATCTTGAATCCTGCCAACGGTGCTCCTATCACAGTGCCTGCACAGGATATGGTGCTTGGTTTGTATTACATCACCAAGTTGCGTAAGGGTGCCAAAGGCGAAGGCTTGACTTTCTATGGTCCCGAAGAAGCGCTTATTGCCTATAATGAAGGTAAGTGCGACATTCACGCTCCGGTAAGTGTCGTAGTCAAGGATGTGGACGAGAATGGAAATATCGTCGACAAAATGATGCATGATACTTCTGTAGGACGTGTTATTGTGAATGAGATAGTACCTGCTAAAGCCGGTTATATCAATACGATTATATCTAAAAAGTCACTTCGCGATATCATCAGCCACGTAATCAAGGTTTGTGGTGTGTCCGAAGCTGCCGACTTCCTGGATGGAATCAAGAACCTGGGTTACTACATGGCCTTCAAGGGTGGTTTGTCGTTCAACTTGGGCGATATCATCATCCCCGAAGAGAAAGAGGCCTTGGTACAGAAGGGATATGAAGAGGTAGAGCAGGTGATCAATAACTATAATATGGGTTTCATCACCAATAACGAACGTTATAATCAGGTGATTGATATCTGGACACATGTCAACTCAGAGTTGTCCAATATCTTGATGAAAACCATTTCGAACGACGACCAGGGATTCAACTCTGTATATATGATGCTGGATTCCGGAGCCCGTGGTTCTAAAGAGCAGATCCGTCAGTTGTCCGGTATGCGTGGTTTGATGGCCAAGCCGCAGAAAGCCGGTGCCGAAGGCGGTCAGATCATCGAGAACCCGATTCTTTCGAACTTTAAGGAAGGTTTGTCCGTGTTGGAGTACTTTATTTCTACGCACGGTGCCCGTAAGGGTTTGGCCGATACAGCCTTGAAGACAGCCGATGCCGGATATCTGACACGTCGTCTGGTAGACGTTTCTCACGATGTGATCATCAACGAAGAAGACTGCGGTACGCTTCGTGGATTGGTTTGCACGGCATTGAAGAACAACGATGAAGTGATCGCTACTTTGTACGAACGTATTTTGGGACGTGTATCTGTGCACGACATCGTTCATCCTACTACAGGTGAGCTGATTGTTGCCGGTGGTGAGGAAATCACCGAAGCCATCGCACAGAAGATTGAAGATTCTCCGATCGAAAGTGTCGAAATCCGTTCCGTGCTGACTTGCGAATCGAAGAAAGGTGTTTGTGCCAAGTGTTACGGACGTAACCTGGCTACCAGCCGTATGGTACAGAAGGGCGAGGCTGTCGGTGTCATTGCAGCGCAGTCTATCGGTGAACCGGGTACACAGCTGACACTTCGTACATTCCACGCCGGTGGTACGGCCGCCAATATTGCGGCCAACGCAAGTATCGTAGCCAAGAACGATGCCCGTCTGGAGTTTGAGGAACTTCGTACGGTAGACATCGTTGACGAGTCGGGCGAACCGGCCAAGGTAGTTGTAGGCCGTCTGGCTGAAGTACGTTTCGTGGATGTAAATACAGGAATCGTGCTTTCTACACACAATGTGCCTTATGGTTCTACTCTGTATGCTGCCGATGGCGAACTGGTAGAGAAGGGCAAGCTGATTGCCCGTTGGGACCCGTTCAACGCCGTTATCATTACCGAAGCTACCGGTAAGATCGAGTTCGAAGGTGTAATCGAGAATGTAACATATAAGGTAGAATCGGATGAATCTACCGGTTTGCGTGAAATCATCATCATCGAGTCGAAGGACAAGACGAAAGTGCCTACCGCACACATTATGACCGAAGACGGCGAACTGATACGTACTTACAACTTGCCGGTGGGTGGTCACGTTGTTGTGGAAGACGGCCAGAAGGTGAAAGCCGGTGAGGTGATCGTGAAGATTCCGCGTGCCGTAGGTAAGGCGGGTGATATCACGGGTGGTCTTCCTCGTGTTACCGAGTTGTTCGAAGCACGTAATCCGTCCAATCCTGCCGTGGTTTCCGAAATCGACGGTGAGATTACGATGGGTAAGGTAAAACGTGGTAACCGCGAAATTGTCGTTACTTCCAAGACGGGTGAGGTGAAGAAGTATCTGGTACCTCTGTCCAAGCAGATTCTGGTTCAGGAGAACGACTATGTACGTGCCGGTACTCCGTTGTCCGACGGTGCCATTACTCCGGCCGATATCCTGGCCATCAAAGGTCCTACGGCCGTACAGGAATACATCGTGAACGAAGTTCAGGACGTATATCGTCTGCAGGGTGTGAAGATCAACGATAAGCACTTCGAAATCATCGTACGCCAGATGATGCGCAAGGTCGAAATCGATGAACCGGGCGATACCCGCTTCCTGGAACAACAGGTAGTGGACAAGCTGGAGTTCATGGAAGAGAACGACCGCATCTGGGGCAAGAAGGTGGTTGTCGATGCCGGCGATTCGCAGAACCTGCAACCGGGTCAGATTGTTACTGCCCGCAAGCTGCGCGACGAGAACTCAATGTTGAAGCGTCGTGATATGAAGCTGGTTCAGGTACGCGATGCTGTTCCTGCCACTTCTACTCAGATTCTTCAGGGTATTACCCGCGCCGCATTGCAGACTTCGAGCTTCATGTCGGCTGCTTCCTTCCAGGAAACGACGAAGGTGCTCAACGAAGCTGCCATCAACGGTAAGGTTGATAAGCTGGAGGGTATGAAGGAGAACGTGATTTGCGGTCACCTGATTCCTGCCGGTACAGGCCAGCGCGAGTTCGAGAAGATCATTGTCGGTTCGAAGGAAGAATACGACCGTATGCTTGCCAACAAGAAGACAGTGCTCGACTATGCAGTTGACGAGAAAGTAGAGGAATAATCTACCAACAGATATATAGGAAGAAAGGAGATGTGTCAAGGTTGGCACATCTCTTTTTTTTGTCCGTCCGGTACGAAGCACTCCACCGAAGCCGATGAGATTTTCTCATTTTCGCTCCGTTCCCCCCTCTCCTTGGGAGAGGGGCCGGGGGTGAGGCTCCACCCAATACCCGTTCCCATATTTCGTATGCACCCTGCGCCCCAGCTGCGCCAACAGCCGTGCGAACGACGTACACGAACAGTCCTTCAGAGCAGCAGGATTCTTCTTCTTCACAGTTGTATAGATATCCGCCGCCGACATTAATCTTGCCCCCTGCTCGCCCGGCTCGGCGAAGCGGAAGCAGGAGCTGACCAACTCTTCGGCGGGCGTAACGCGATAGAACGGACGGTTGGCTTGCTGGATTTCGTTTTCCTCTTCCTTGCTGAACCAGCAGCGTTCGCCATTCTCCAACTCGTGCAGCAGCTGGGCATAAAGCTGTTCATAATCTATCGGCGTGTTGCAGTCGATGGGGTGCTCCACCTCCACACAGATGAAGCGGCGGCTGCCCGAAAGGTCGGTCAGCAGGTCGCGGCGGTTGCTGGTGCCGATGAAGGAGGCGATGCGGGGCAGCGGCTCTGCCGTGCGACGATAGGCACGGCGCACGCGTAAGGCTTCCATCTGCATCAGGCTTTTCAGTTGGGGCATCCGGCTGGCGGGCAGGCGGTCGAACTCGTCCAAGTTGATGAGTCCGTACGAGGCAAGTTTGTTCTCCGCCGCCGTGGCGTTGGTCAGGTCGAAGCTTTCGGTGAAGTAATCGCGCAACTGGGGCGGAAGCAGCAGGCGGCAGAAGGTGGATTTTCCAAAGCCTTGTGCGGTGCTGACCAGTAGCGGAGCCACACTGTTGGCGCGGCGTCCCTCTCCGCCACGGCCTGTCCACTGGGCGGTGACGGCCAGCATCCAGCGGTGGAAGGCGCGTGTCCAAAGGTCGCTGTCGGACACCCGTTTGGCCAGTTCGGTCACGCGGTCGGTGCCGTCCCATGCGGGGAGGTGCTTGAAGTAGAGGTCGAACGGATGATAAGCCTGCACGTGGTCGGACTCCACGTAGCGTTTCACGTCGCGGTCCCAACAGTCCACGCCGCTGTCGATGGCGTCGAGGGCGATGCCGTTCAGCGTGCGGTTGTCCACGGGAGTATAAATAAGGTGGTGCGGATTGCCCGTTAGGTCGTTATTCACACGGGCGCACTCCGTTCGTTCCGTCAGCAGGTTGTAGCGGAAAGCGTAGTGCAGTTTCAGGTAGCGCGTCAGGCGTTGCATCATCTGTTGTTGGCGCGAGGGCTTTTCGGGTTGGACAGGGGATTCTTCAGCAGGTGCGGCGAGGACTTTTTGGGGCATATCTTTTACCACCTCTTTTAGCGCATCTTTCACCGTATTCTCTTCAATGACAGGTGGTTGCTCCATTGTCAGGATACGCGCCTCAGCAGCTTCATCGGGTTGTGCATCCACCCATTCGATGATTTCGTTCCCGCCGTTCAGGCTGAACATACGTTTTTGTTCGCCTTTGGCACGGTCGTCGGGCGTCCATGTCATGCGGACGCTGAACTCGCCGCCGCCCATCACTACAAATACTTCGCCTCCGGGCAGGCGGGTACAGACGTGTTGCAGGTCGGAGAACAACTGTTCGTAGGCAGAAGCGGAAGAGGAAGCTGTCGTCGTGTCGTTCGTGTTAGTCGTGTCGTTTGTCGTGTTGTCCTTGCGTGCGTTCCACGGAAGGAACCAGCTTTTCAGGTTCGTAATCAGGTTCATAGCGATTTTGGGGTTTAAGTGATAGTGGACGGGGGACGCGGTTACAGACCCCGAGTTTCCCCGTTCCCTTGTTAACTTGTTAACTCGTCAACTTGTCAACTCATTAACTTATTAACTGTTCCCCAAAGATACAAAATCGAAAAGCCTTTGTCAAGTATTTGGCGGGAAATAATCAACAAAAATCAACTTCTTTTTCAAGCACACGGAGAATGCGGGGGCTTTTGGGTTTCACCACAGAGGACACAGAGTTTCACAGATTAATTTACACACACGCACACCCACCAACGTTTAATCCGTGCAAATCCGTGTCATCCGTGGCGTTTTTACCAGTTTGCCACGTGAAGTTTCACCGTAATATTTTAATAATGAGTTGTTTGTGGTGAAAGATGGATACGCGGACGACGCGGATGGGGCGGATGAACGCGGATTTTAATTATTCTTTTTTATTTTTAATTGAACCCACGTGAAACTTATCTTTTACCCTATCCATCTGATTATCAGCATTGATTTCCCATGTTGAAAGCGTGAACCCAATTTCCCCTTTTTCTCCTTTTCATCCATGTTTATCCGTGTTTGTCCGTCTCCCTCCGTGTAGTCCTTTAGATTTGCACCATAAATAATAAAGGCTGAAA